>ENA-UOOA01000333-UOOA01000333.1-human-gut-metagenome-genome-assembly--contig:-P61old-NODE-333-length-101418-cov-7.381431_pt1 | contig 101418 bp, 110 predicted proteins | sample MGYA00242467_ERZ724014 | MGnify/ENA metagenome assembly ERZ724014 | reverse complement strand
AAAATATACAAAAAAGAGGAGATTAGTCAGTACACAGTTTGGTGTGAGTGCCATTTATCGTTTAACGATCAAAATTGTAGGTGATAGATTGGAGGCATACGGAAATATGAAAATAAGTTACAATAAACTTTGGAAGAGCCGGGGATATACAGACAGATGCAGAAAAACCTGTTGATGGATGAGTGATTACAGGAAAATATAAAGATTGGAGAAATGCAAATGAGGAAAAATATGCCAATAGCTCAGGTTATTAAATATGAGGGCGATAACAGCATATTCGTGTGGAAACATCCTGCTGAGGATTTTAATACTAATTCTCAGCTGATTGTGCATGAATCACAGGAGGCCATTTTCTTTATGAATGGTCGGCCTCTTGACCTTTTTGGACCAGGCAGGTATACACTTGAAACCCAAAATATGCCTATCTTAAATAGGATTATCAACATTCCAACAGGAGGGGTTTCTGCTTTTCATTGTGAAGTCTGTTTTATCAATAAAGTTTATCAGATGGCTATACAGTGGGGAACAGACAGTAAGGTTCAGTATGTAGAGCCGACATATGGATTTCCAATTTCTGTAGGCGCAGGTGGAGAAATGAGCCTTAAAGTTGTCGATTCAAAGAAATTGCTACTGAGACTTGTTGGAACTGAGAAGGATTTGAGCAGAGATAAGCTTGTTTCTTATTTTAGAGCCTTCCTTCTTGCCCGTGTTAAAACCTATATTGCACAAACATTGAAATCAGATAAAATAAACATATTTGAAATCGACGAGAGGCTGCTTGATTTTTCAGAAGCCTTAAAATCTCGATTAGATGGAGACTTTGCTGAATATGGTTTGAGCCTTGAAAAATTTTTTGTCACTAGGGTGGTTCGGCCAGATGGCGATCCCCAATATGAGAACTTTAAACAGCTTCACTATCGCCAGTATGCTGATATTGCAGATGCTAAAATCCGTCAACAAGTTGGGGTTATTGATCAGCAGACTGAATCCAAAAGAATGGTTATTGAGGCTCAAGGCTTGGCACAGAAACGAAACATTGAGGGGTATAACTATCAGCAGGAGAGAGGATTTGATATTGCTGAGAAACTAGCTGCTAACGAAGGCGTCGGTAATTTTACAAGCGCAGGAATTGGTTTAGGCGTAATGGCAGGAGTAGGAGGCACTGTAGGCAATACAATTAGTTCGGCCTTTATAAATGCCGTCAATGGTATTAATTCTCAGGCAGCGGGTGCATTTTGTGATAACTGTGGTGCTCAGCTGACTCCGGGTGCGGCATTTTGTGATGAATGCGGTACTCCTGTTGCAAGTGTAAAAGAAAATTGTCCTAATTGTGGATTTGTTTTTGAAAGACCTGGAAAATTTTGCCCTAAATGCGGCAGCAAAAGGGAGAGATGAGTATGGGGAAGTCAAAATATTTTGGAATAATAATATGGGTGCTTTTAATGGCCCTTACAATATTTTTGCTATTAATAATACCGAATAAGTACAATGGCTCTATTTGGGCAACATTGGTATTTGATTGTTTGGCTTTTGTTTTCCAATTCATTCTGTTTTTGTCAAAATCTTCGGGAGCAAAGGAAACTTTTTACAAATACCCTGCAATGACAATGTCAACGGTATATTTGATGATACAATTCGTTGTGAGCCTTGTAATCGCTATTATGAATCAAAAAATTCCATTTAAGATTGTTCTGATTATTAATTTTGTAATACTTATTGTTATGTGGGGGGTTATCTTATCCGTACTTATGGCAAAGGAGAAGATAGAAAGTCTTGATTCGAGGCAGAAGGATCGCCATACGGAATGATAATTTCAAAATATGTAATAGCCAAAAATAAGGAGGATTTTTATAATGAAACAAATGGTTTGTGAGATGTGTGGTGGCACAGATCTTATAAAAGAAGACGGCGTTTTTGTTTGTAAGAGTTGTGGTTGTAAATATTCGGTTGAAGAAGCACGAAAAATGATGATTGACGGCACAGTTGAAGTCACTGGTACGGTCAAAGTTGATAATACCGCCAAAATTGAGAATATCCGTAAAATGGCAGATGATGCTTTTATTGCTGGAAATTATGAGGAGGCAGGTGCATCATATAATAGACTATTAGAATTGCTTCCAAATGATCCGATGGCTTTGCTTTATAAAGGAATATGCATGCTTAGAACATCTAAATTAGCTGATGTTAAATCGAGTGAGTGTATTAGGTATGGTGTTTTAGCTTTACAAGCATATTATAATGGTGAGTATTCTACAGATGATATAGTAAAGTTTAGATTGAAAATGGCTGGTGAATATAATCAATGTGGTGTAATGGTATATGGAAGTGCTATGCAGTTTATTAATGAAAATTGGAAATATCAGAATGCTCATAGCACATTCTGGGGGATTATGTTTAGTGCTGTGGAATTGTTCGAGGCTGCTGTTTCAGCGTTAGATGATGATGATTGTTTGATTTTAAATGATGAGGTTGTTAAGAATTTTAAAACTTATTGTAAAAATGTGGCAGATTCGGTTGACGAATTAACAAAGAAACGAAAATATGTTGAATCTATTACAAGTGGTACATGGATATCTACTGAAAATAAAGCTAGTATCTGGCTAAATGATAGTACAGCTGCAAATTATAAAAAAAAGAAAAATGCGGCTTTAGAAGCTAGGGATAAGGTTGAAGAAAGAGTTAAGAAAAAGAAGAACGATGTTGCTCTCAAAAAATTGAAAGAAAATCCAGAAGAATGTAATAAACGATTAGATGAAATTAAATCAAGGATAGAGTATTTGCAATCAGAATTAAAACATGCGGAGAAGGATATTTCTGACGCAGAGACTCAAAAATTGGCGCAAGAAGATATTATGAATAATAATAAATTTAAATTTTTTGGTGATGGAGCTAAAGCAAAGAAAGACGCAAAAGAGAAAATTTCTAGATTATCGTCTCGTATTAGTGAAAATAAGGGGAAAAAAGAAAAATGTAGTCAGGGAATTAGAGAATTGCAGAAAGAGTTTGAAATCCTTAAGTCATAATTTGAGTTTTCAACAGACAAAGACTTTTTATCCTATGATGCAAAAGCAGATTGGAATATAACTCAGTAACGAAAGAAGCAATGCTATTATTGCGGTAACTGTGGATTAGATCACGAATATTAATTGAAGTAAAGGCTGTCGTTTAGCTGATTAAAGTTGAACGGCAGCTGTTTATACGTTGTAGGCGGTGTGAATTAATCTGTTCTGACAGCAGAGCATACAGTATCACGATATTTATTTCCGTCATTCAAAATCAACCAAACACCATATATATCAACGATAAATTAGAGTTATGCACAGCTAACTTATTTTGAATCTTAATATTCATAAATCCCTTGTGTCAAAAGGATTGTGGCGATGACAAGAATCCTGCTGCATATGATGGGATTTAAGCAGATTCCCAAAATAGGAATGTGACTGGACGGTGAAAAAAGTCTTTGTTTGCATATGATTCGTCCGATTGGACGTATCATGTAGTATCTGTACCGATGCAAGATACGATAAATAAAAGTATTAAATTTAACCAATCATAAAAAGTATTAAAAATATTGACTATTTGGTGTGATTCTGTTATATTTTAAGTATAAATTTTGACGACCGATAAATTTAATACATAATGATGGGAGTGAAACGTATGGAATACGGATATTGTAGAATCAGCACCAAGAAGCAGAGCATTGATAGACAGATTAGAAACATCTTGAAAGAGTATCCAGAAGCAAAAATTGTTCAGGAGATTTACACGGGTACAAAGTATCAAGGACGTAAAGAGTTAGAATCCTTACTGAAGAGAGTGCAGCCCCATGATACAATCATATTTGATTCTGTATCACGTATGAGCCGTAACGCCGATGAAGGTTTTGCGTTGTATGAAGAGCTTTACAACAAAGGTATTAACCTTGTGTTTCTGAAAGAACATCATATTGATACAGAGACCTATAAAAAAGCTCTGACAAACAATGTACAGCTTACAGGAACGGACGTTGACTATATTCTGGATGGGGTAAATAAATACCTTATGTGTTTAGCAAAAGAACAGATCAGACTTGCGTTTATTCAGTCTCAAAAAGAAGTTGATGATTTACGTCAGAGAACAAAAGAAGGACTTCAGACTGCACGCTTAAAAGGTAGACAGATAGGACAGAAGACAGGAGCTACATTTGAGACTAAGAAAAGTGTTGAAGCCAAACAGGAAATCCTGAAGAAATCAAAAACCTTTGGCGGTACGTATTCAGATAAGGACTTGATGAAGGTGATTGGTATCGCAAGGAATAGCTACTACAAATATAAACGTGAATTGCAGCAGGAACAGGAACAAAAACTCGCATAGACGAGATTTCCGGCAACAGGAACCAACCTCTTAAAATGAATCTGAACCACCTGCATTCAAAGGCTTATTTGCCTATAGTCGTTAAAAGGGCACCCGTTTCAATTAAACAAAAGTAGCGTTTATTCCTTACATCATAAGGAATATATCATCATAACACATCAGAATCACTTGTATTTAAAGGTGTTTATCCTCTTTTAAATCAATAGAAATGAAGATTTGTCTTGTATCATAAGGAAGAATCTTCATTTTTAATTTTTGTACATCCGCTGTCAATATAATAGGGAGAGGTTCTGGACAGAATTGTCCAAAAGCCTTTGATTTGACAAATCAGTCCAAACAAGCTAATTAAGCATGTTTCGCCCGATTGGGCTAATCAAGAAAGGACAGGTTCAAATGAACCCAACATACACTCACATACATCCAACACCTGTCATCATTCTAAGGGGTACAACAAAGGCTTAAATTGCATCTGAAAGCGCAAATTTGTGTTGTAGAATTTTAGAGGATAAATTGGTCAGGGGATGATTTTCTGACACGGATTTAAGAGATAATCTGATATTTGAGCAATAGTGAATCTTAATATTCAAAATCCCTTATAAAATATGGTCCAAAACGAAATCCCTTCAAAGGGAAGGAACAGAATGAACGTACCTTTGAAGACATGAAAAAAGACGCCCGCTTTGACACGAACGCCTCTTCTCACAACAAAGAACCAAACTTTTTAGAAAAGTGGTACAACAAGATTATATCTAAATTTTTACGTATTTTCAATGTAATTTTTAATGATGACCTGCTGCATTGATTTGGTGCATCAGCAGCAGGTGTTAAAATTTCCCTAAAGAAATCCCGGTTTCATCTGTTTTTCAATGTTTATAAATCCCTTATTTTACAAGGGCTTTTTAAAAGTCATTATTTTTATCTATAACCATTTTTGAATTCTTCTAACGCTCGACCAGCTTCATATATCATTTTTTGTATTTCTTTATCCTCTTTATCTAGGATTGCTTTTTGTTTTGGTGAGATTTTGGTTAATATTTTATCAGCACTGCATTTATTTTTAGGTAGGCACAGACTGTTAATTGCTTCATCTATAGTATCTGCACGTTCTGTAAGTTCTTCTAATGTGTAATGACCTCTAATGAATGTTATAGTGTCTCCATCAATGCCAATAACTGTAATTTTATCAGGAATACCGTGGCGACCTTTAAATACCTTATAATAGCTTCCATAAAGTTTTAAGTTGTTCATGAAAATCCTTCCTTCTGTTGAATGGTGTGTACGTTTCCGTATTTGGAAACGCACACGGTGTTAATATGTCCTTCTGTTGTTGAAACATCTTATCACGTCCTGACATTCCTTGCAAGTTGAGTTCCGTGGCTACAATTTTGTATATAGGCTTAGATTCTGGCTGAATGTAAGTTGGCATTGACAACAGATGAGCCATATAATATTAATGAAGTGCACTGATTTGATGCATCAGAAATTCTGTTCGGTCAGATGGATGTTATTGCAGCATCTTATCCCGGTCAATCATCCCCTGTAAATACAGTTCCTTTGCAATGATGTCCGTTTGCTGACTTACACAATCATTCAGCTTATCGATCAATTCATGCTGTGCAGCGTCTGGAATGGCAGCTATGAGTTTATCATGCAATTTGCAACGTATTTTGTCTAATTCTCTGTATTCCGCATTTTGACTGGTAATCAGTTCATACACAGGGTCTGTGTACAGTGCATCAAAAATTTGTTCCATAAATGTTTTGTTCATTTGTTCAGTCCCCCCTTTTACTTCTGACAGAATATCAAAGCAAATACAAGCATAAAAGCTATGAATCCAATCACTTTGCCTATGAATAAGATACCAGACCAATCATTGTCAAATGCAGCCATAATTGACATTATGATAAATGATGTAATAAAAACTAATATATGCATGAGATGTACCTTCTTTCTTCTTACATATTAGGAGTCACGAATCGTTACTCCATATCATCGCCCCAGATTTCGTGATCTTCTTTGATAACCTTCAGCCATTCATTCAAGCTGTCTATCATCAACATATCTGACGCCGGATCAGTAGCTCTAATTATGATTAGATGATCGTTAAGTATCGGAACGATGAATATAGTCAACTCAGATGCAGCAATCTGTCTATAAACATAGTGGTCTGTCCTGTATTCATCAATTTGGTAATCAACAGCTGATTCAATAGCTTCTTTGATAAGTGGTGTTAACAGTGTGTTGATGTCAATAGTAGTCTGGATGTTTAACTCTTTGAATGTGTACATGTGAATACCCCTTTCTTCTTATTATTGTTTGTCACCTTCATCATGAAGGATGCAAATGTTAGTGTTAGGTGTCGGATCTCGGCTTCACTGACATCTAAAATCAGTGAAGCTGACTTTAGACTGTTATGCTTAATTCTTCTTTAAAAGCTTACTATCATCGTACCATTTAATTGAACCATCGGCATTGATCGGAAGCTTAACCTGTTTACCGGAAGCATACTTGATAACCTTGTAAATGCTACCATCTGTACAAAGTGTAGAAACTGTGAAATCATTGTTCATCATGTGTATTCCTTCTTTCTTATGTGTGTCAGGCGGTGGAGCAGATGCCCAACATGGGAAGATGCCCCACACATCCTGAATGATTGGTATTGATTAGTTGTTAATTGAGTGTAAATCTCATTGATGTTACCTTCTTAGTGTATTCCTGATACAGTTCAGCCCACTCAGATTTTTTAAACGCTGTGGTATCAAACTTGGTACTGATTACCTCTGAATATCTGGCTACAATACTGTTATCATTGTTGAATAACTCTGACAGTTCATGCTCGGTCATGTAGAGCTTGCATTCATCATATCCTTGTACCTCTTTCTTTGTTTGCTATTGTTTTATGTGATGGGGTAACATTTAGCTACCCCATATAATCTGTTAAACTTCAATCATCTTTATAACGCAGTCACCGCAAATCAGATTAGTTGTCTTTGTAACTCTGGCAATGTTTCCACAGCAAGGACAGATCATTTTGATACTGTTACTTTTTTTCGGGAACTTTGGTTTCATTCCTCCCGATTTGCCAATGACAATCATTTCTTGAAATTCATTTCGTCCCAGTCTGAAATCTTCGAAACCATTCTCAATCACCCATTCTATAAGTTCTTCTGTTGGTTCTGTAAGACTCCATCCAATACGCTTATCATACTCAATATGAAGACCGTGTTTCTCTGCTTCTATTTTGAACTTTTTAGAATGGTACTGACCACCAGACCTGCTGCAATCTTTTACGCCGTGACACCAATTATAATAATGTGTGAGTTCGTGACACATTGTGGAAATAACTAAGTCAATGTTACGGTCTAATGTGCCACCACCCAAGTTGATTTCAACGGCTCCTCTTTCACCTTCTTTGTCATGGACTCTATAGCTGAGATATGGAGTAAAGTGACCATAAGCTTTTGGTGTGGATTGCACTGTCCAAATAACTCTGTCCATGTCCAGCTCGCCATTGAACCAGTCTTTGTTAAGCTTTCTTCCAATGCTCTGAATCTCGCCTATAACTCTACTCATATTTGTTGTTTGTTTCATTGTGAATACCTCTTTTCTTGTGTTTGTGTTGTGTTCCTTTGTTGTGACTTAAGTATACACCTGAAACGAGTGCATGTTTATTGGCAGAATCTACAAATATACACTTACTTTAAGTGCATAATATATACACTTTAAACAAGTGCATATTAATGACGCAGAACACTTGAAAGAGGTGTATCTACATGATAAAATTAAACTAATCAATATAATTTAAAGGAGCGAAAGAAAATGTTAAAATATAGAATTGATGTATTACATGAACTAAAAACAATAGGTTTCACCGCCTATAAATTAAGAAAAGATAAAATAATGGGTGAAGCACAGATTCAGAAAATTAGAACGGGTGAGATTGCAAGTAAAGAAACATTGAATACACTTTGTAAGCTATTACACTGTCAGCCCGGTGATATCATAGAATATATTCCAGATGAAGAACAAACAGCCGTAGGGGTGGATAAAACCATCAACTCTGATGAAAAATCCCAAAACCATGATAGCTAGTCAATTTACACACTGACTCGATTTTCACGGGCCCGATAAAAGAGAAGATTTTGTATTAATATTACCAATTCAATCAACGGTATTTAACAGAGAGAGAGGAGATCAGATGGAACTGATTTATAAATGGCTTGAAAAGCGTCTGTTTAAGAAACGTCATGAAGTGATGCGTTTACAGTTTCAGAAGGTAAAGATTCAGCAGGAGCTGGACAGAGCCAAACAGAACAAAGAATATATGAACATGTTGAATAAATCTATGACTGAAGCGGCAGCAGGAGAGGGTGTGGTTAAGAGTCTGGATGAATTGAGAGAATATGAGTAAAAAATAATGCAGGTGCATAACGGGGGGTTATATACCTGCATTTTTACGAATATATGTTCCGTTTTTGTTGACAAATTGTTACAAAGGTGTTAGAATTGCAACTAGAAAAAGGAATAGCTGACACTATCCCTCTTATCTATCTGTATTCTCGTTTCAATTTATCATATATACTTATCACAATGGTATATTATCATGGATTTTGAAAAAAATCAAGAAGAAATTGATGTAAATTTTAGTTTATATCAATTCTAATCGAATAAATGTTCTTTCTTTGGAATGAGAATACACAAAATAAACATATTGTATCAATGACAAAGGAGGAAAGTAATAGAATGAAAACGCCAAAAGAATACAATGACAATATCAAAAAGGGGATTATTACATCAAAAATGCTTACAGACTGCCTTTACAGTGTGAATAAGCGAGCCAAAAATTGGCGGGACAAGGAGCGAGACTGGCGAAATAGTCGGCATGATAATTACAACAATGAGGAGAAGGCACGAGAGAAGAAACAACAGTATTATGATATGAAAGATACGATGCTTTCTATTGTTCAACCACTCTGTATTCATCGAGAAACCATCGTTCGAACAAAGAAAGAACGTATATATGATTTTGACGATGAATACTGGGAGTGTAAAGAAGCCGGGAAATTCGTTCATGAGGGGGAGTACTGGGACAGAGAGTTGCAAGACTGTGTGGAGTTTGGTGATATCCTGATTGAATGTGATCCGATATATCACTACTATTTGTTTTACGACCTTGGCAATGGTCATACATTCCACACGCCAATCAATGACTATGATTTAGAATTAAATGATAAATTTAAGGTGGTGGATATTGACCAACTCATAACATCTGGATATGGTATTGAAAGCTTAATCTCTACTCAGTTTGTTAAAAAGGTTCTGGGATTGATTGAATCAGAAGAATATCATTATATTCAGTAGATGAATTAATACGTTATCATCTGTTAAGGTGTATAGATTAAGCTATCCTTGCGGATAGGCTGATTTGATGGAATTTCCAAATTCGTCCCTTGAGATACACATATTAAGTATTAAGTAAACTTAATATGTACTTCTCTACGGTCGAATTTGGAATATGATGAATTTGCACCTTAAAAAGAATGATAAAATGACAAAAGCAGATGCGTTGTACATGAGCGAAGTCGGAGACGCAGCACATGAACAACTTGATATGTATAAGTTTAGGAGGTGAAATTGGAATGTATTCACAAAAAGGTAAGAAGTATATCTATTCAGTTGATAGAGCTAATGAGTTTATGAAGAGAGGATACAGATGTATCGAGACAGGATTTAACGCCAGACAGCAGAGATTCTATTGGACATTTAACTATGATGAAGTTCAGCCATTTTACGAAGAGCAAAAACAAAACAATTAGGAAAGATTAGAAAGGATGAGAGCAATTATTGAATGAATTAGAGTTGAATCGTGAATATACATATAAGCAAATCTGCGAGGCCCTGGGGTGGAAGTATTATACGGGTGGTAATTCGAAAGATGCCCAGATCAGAGAGATTGAAGCGGCGTTTGAGTTTTATCATCCTATGAACAAGAAGACGCATAATCCTAAATGTTCATACATCTTCACAAAACAGTTGGGAGAACTAAACAAACCTAAACAAGGCGGTGTCCGCAATACAAAAGCAATACAACCCATGATGGATTATTTGATGGTAAAAAGTGCGATTGAATTTGAAAATATTGTTGACTATAAATATAGTAGCTTTACCACATGGTTTTGCGACAGACTCAATATTTTTAAGAAGGATGTCTATAACATACCCTACAGCGGAGAAAAAGCAATACAGACTTTCTGTGAAGGTCATAATATTTCAAATGCCAGATTATTCTGTGATTATATCAGTACGGCGAAATCAATAACGAAGAACATGTTCCGAAAAGCATTATATGCTATGGAGAAGCAAGATATACTGGAGGTTGAAGAAGGATACATGTTTACATATAAGCTAGGGAAGCGTTCAAAAGGTCATTTTGAGACAACAGATTTCAACGATATCATCAAACAAATTGAGACAGACGTGTGCAATGAGATGAAGAAAGAACATTCATTGTCAGAGAAGCTTTGCGGCAGACAGCTGCTTCTAGTGATTTACGGTAAAAAGGAATTAAAGGAAGAATTTGACAAGAAGAAACTTGATACGTTGATGAAGAATCATCTAGACTTATTGAATCAGTGTATCGATGAGATTGATACAGATATTGGTTCATATTGTGGTCGTACATATATAGATGAGGAACATCCACTATTGAGTTATTATCCGGGACTTGTGATCTTAGGAATGATTAGATTAGATGATGAGGATGAGGTGGAGTGGTACGATGCAGATTATGAGCTGAAGATTGCAAACGTCATCAGAGCCAGAACGAAAGATATGGTACTTAACAGTAAGTGGAAGGATAAGTATGGTCATATTCATCACAATTATGATTATATAACAGGATCAGCGGATGTAAAGAAGATTGAAAAGCTACTGTATGTCCATGTAGATGAAGCAGATACGGCAGCAGGACAAGATTCGCAGTCTGAGATATTCGAATTTGATGAGGATGAGTTTGGATTTGATGATGACGAACTGGCAGCATTTGAAAAGCTTGACTGGCGGAATAGTGTAACAAAACAAGATTCACAGGAACCTGAAGCGGTTGGAGTTGATGTTGGTGAGGATGAGTTTGGATTTGATGATGAAGCTGAAGTCGATGATGATGAGTTCTTGAGTCAACTGAGTGCTGATGATGAAAACGAGGATGATTGGCGAAGTCTTATTGAAAAGCTGAGAGGTTATTCGGCATAATCCGGCGTTGAAGAAGACTGAATACTTTGACAACAGTTTTGAGTTGTTTCAAAAATATAAAAATAATTTAAAAAATATTCTGAAAACTATTGACATTTGCATTGCATGTGTGCTATAATGACTATAATAAGAAGTAAAATTCTCCATATATTCTAAATATCCATCAAGATTTATTCTATGAAAAAATCCCAAGAATATTTAAAATTAAATAAAATATTACACGAAAAAATGTAAAAATTTGTATACTTTTATCTTTATTTGTGATGAAGGTCTATAAAAATATATTTTTGTGTGGGATTTATTGAGGATTTTCTATTTTTTGGCACGAAAAAAATATTTTTTTGACGTAAAAATAGAGAAAAAAGATAGAAAAATGTAGAGAATTTATACTTTTCAGGACGAAAAAAATATTTTTATTTATTTACAAAAATATTTAGATGTCCAGACGTTAGTGCAGGTGTTGGCGCATCTACACTAACAGTAACTCATCAACAATGCACCAGAAAGGTACGGGACAAGTTATGATTTGATTTTGAATTAATTTAACCACAACATACTATATAGGATTTGCTTATGTTTGTCAATAAGAGCATAGTGAAAATTTATATACAATTCAAAGTCAAATCTGACATTTCCCCAGAAGAAATTTATAAAAAATAGAATATTGGTTTGCGGTGATCCTTTGCTTTTTTGTGTGCACCAACAAAAAAATATAAGGAGAAATTTTAAATGAGAAACAAGTTGACACGCCAACAGTACAGTGACAAATTCGACAAGCAGATGGAACGCTTCAACTACATTAAACAGCCGGGAGAGGTAATTCTTCAGTGCAGTGCGCCATATCCAGATTATTGGTTTTTGTCCAATAAAGGTTATCTGTTCTCAGCTTACTTCGATGATGCCAGAATCCTAAAGCCACATTTTCGAGAAACAGGCGTAAAGAACAAGGATGGCAAGAGAACAGGACAGGACTGGTACTATGAATACAAGGTAGAAGGAGAGAAAAATAACCGTCACATATCAATGCATAAGTTGATGGCAGGGATGTTTGTGGAAGATCAATTTATATCTGATGAAAAGAGAGACACACATCACATTCAAAAAAGAACATCATTTGAAGAGAATCAACCGCAATTCTGTAATCGTGCGGAAAACTTACAACGAATCCCAACATCAATTCATGTGCAAGCTACATATTATGGAAGCAAGACGATGGAAGAACTTGACAAAGAGACTCAAAAGAAGATTGAAGAGTCTGGATGCCCACAATTCTTTCTCAACCAGCAACAGTTATTGAAAACCTTAGAATCGGCATTAAAGAGTAGTATGGCAGCAGGTGTGCAGCCGTACATAATCATGACAACGGTGGAAGATGATGTATCGAAGATTAAGGTTGATGTACAGCCTGTTAAGAGCTTTAGTTTTGATGGTGAACAGAACAATATAACAGTAAACATGTAAACAAAAAGAGTCTGGCAGTGGAGAACAATACCTGCTGCCGGACAGAAGAGGAGGATTAATGGAATATATCGAAGGGATAAGCTTCGAATTGACGAGAAAATGCAATTTAAAGTGTAGTTGGTGCAGCAAAGGTGATCCACAGAATTTGGATATGAGCAAAGAGATTATTGATAAGGCTCTGGATGAGGTTTCAGAATTTTACTTGTATACAATTCGTATCACTGGTGGCGAACCGTCATTAGTGCCGGAGCTGATTGAATATCTGATTGATGGAATCATCAAGAGACGTATCATAGTAAACTGCATTCACATGATTACAAATGCAACGATTAAGAGCCAGAAGATAAAGGATTGTATACAGAAATATCTGTCATATGCTGAGAGCATACAGGAAGAACGAAATAAGATTGAAGAGTTTTTTGGTAAGATGCACGATGTATTTTTTCCAAGTATAAAAGGTAAAGATTTAGCATGGTTGATACAGTTAAGTACATGGGAACATGATAATCTGGAGACGTATGAAGATGTGAAGAGATTTTACAGCGACATCCATCATAAAAATTACCAAGTGATTACACAGGATGAATTAGGAGACAGAAACCATATAGGTCAAATTATAATTGAAGGTAATGCAGAGAAGAATTATCAGGTATTCTCTGAAGAAGATTTAAAACAAGTCAGGACTGTTTACAACAAATACTGTATTATAAAAGATGGCGTTGCAAATAAGGATACTAAAAAATGTATAACCAAAATATTATCTGTTGGTGCAAACGGTAAGGTGTATGTTGGTTGTGTGATGTCATATGAACACGTTGAGAGAGATTATCTCTTTAATATTATGGATTGCAATCATGATTTTTGGTTCAGAGTAGATGAGTGGTGTTGGGAGAATCCAATATCAGCATGTGCAAATGATTTCATGCAAATGTATTATGGGCTGAAATGGCAGTATGAACATGGTATTGAAGGTATATCAAAAGAGTTAGTAACAGCATTTGGTAAATTAAAAGGACAGATACAGGATTATCAAAAGATTTTAATTACATACCATCCGCAGCTGCCGTATCTTACACATAATGAGATGAATTTATTCGCTGTAGTGACATATTGTTTAGCTGCATATGAAAATGGGGTAACATTAGAGTTATTGGAGCCATTTATAAAATATACGATTGGATTTGATGATGAGACAATTGCTCTGATGGATAAAGAAACGTGTGAGAGTGTGCTCAATAGATTAATCAAGCAGAACAATGACATTAAAGTTTCAAAAATAGATAATCCGCTTGAAAGATTGATGGCAACGATTTATAAAAAGGTAGATGAATACACAAATACATAACAGAGACAGACAAGTTTTAGGTATTATTTGTGGTATTCCGTTTGGATTGGTTGGAATGATTTGTTCCGGGACTGCGGCATGGGTGATTAATAAGGTGTTGGACAGGGTGAAGAGATAGGCATGAGATAAATTGACGGCAGCAGGATGGATGCCAGAGTTCTGAAAAACCGACTTCTAGACTTCTGAAAAATCGAACTTCAAGAAGTCGGAAAATCGAACCACAAGAAGTCAGAAAATCAAACCTCTGGAAGTTCGGAAATCAAACCTCTGGAAGTCGGAGAATCGAACCCTAATTATACTAACTATAATCAGACTAATTATAACCAGACTGAGTATAGTTATACCAATCCTATCAATCTATCTAAGACAGAAGAAAAAGATGATGGAGAGGATGGATAGATGAGATGATAAAACAAATGTTCATATAAGCATGTCCGGCTGCCTAAATATATGGTATAATAAAAGTGCCTGAACTTTTGAGGAAGGAGTTAGAGTGAATAAGGTTGATGGATGTCTCAGAAACAAAAATAACAGATACTACACAGTGATTCACTATATGGATTCAAGTGGTAAAAGAAGAACGATAGAAAGAGCAACAGGGATTGCAGTTAAACGAGGTAATAAAAAGTTAGCTCAACAAATTTTGGATGAACGATTGAATGAATACCGCAATGCCTATTCTTTAGATATCATAGCGGAAAAGATTTATTTCGAAGAATATCTTGAAAAATGGATGAGCCGAATCAAAAAAGAGGTGCGAGAAAACACCTATGAAACATACAGGGCTCAGATGGACAATCATGTGCTGCCATACTTCAAACAAAAGCACATTTTACTGCGAAACTTGAAACATCGAGATATTCAGCAGTATTACAACTATGAATTAGAACAGGGGATGAGTGCATCGAGTGTCAAGAAGTACCATGCAAACATCCATAAAGCTCTGGACGAGGCTGTGAGAGATGAACTGATTCCTGCAAATCCATCAGATAAAGCAATTTTGCCGAAAAAAACAAAATCGAAGATAAATCCGTACACGGCAGAAGAAGCAGAAGCTTTATTTAAGGCGGTGGAAGGAACGAAGATGGAAGTCCCGGTCAAGCTAGCAACAATGTTTGGATTGAGGCGTGAGGAAGTGTTGGGATTGAGATGGTCAGCTATTGACTTTTCAAAAAGAACACTGAAAATCAATCATACATGTGTTTTGGTTGGTAATGCAGCCGTAAATGTCAATAGAACAAAGAATGAATCAAGCAATCGTACATTATACATGACCGATGAGATGGCTTCATACTTAAAAAGTATAAAGAAACGGCAGCGAGAGAATCAGTTGAAGCAAGGTGAACAGTATGCCTTTACAGGGTATGTTTGTGTTGATGAATATGGTCAGCAGTTGAAGCCTAACTACATTTCAGAAAGATTCAGAGAGACGTTGAAGAAGAATGGCCTGCGACATATCAGATTCCATGATTTACGTCACACCTGTGCGTCACTACTCATGAATCATGGCTATGAGACAGCTGATATCTCGAAGATGTTGGGACACAGCACCATCACAACAACAGTAGATATTTATGGTCATATTGATGAGGAACGAATGAAGAAGATTGCTGAAAAGATGGGATCAGTATTGGCGATTTGATGGCAAAAAATTTTCACCAAAATTCCACCAGAAAGTACATCTTTTATTCTGCAAGGAATATAAGGGGAAAATCACATTTTAATTTTGAAAAAATCCTAGACCCCTTGATTTTACTGGATTTGAGGTCAAAAAACATTATATAAAATAAGGCGGATTTTGACATGCCTAAAATGGGCTGTCTGAGACTTAGGATCTGGTGGGGTACCCCGTGCAGGTTCGATTCCTGTTATCCGCATTTTTTAAAGGCAAGAGCAGATCACATTCTGTTTTCTGCCTTTTTTGTTTTTTGTCACAGTTGATTTTGGGAGAAGCTGCGTGAGAAAACTGATTCGATAATAAAATGACAGACAATCGTATTGTTTTGCGGCAAAAAAACGACAATAAATAAGCAGCCCCTGTTTGTGTCAGAAAGTAATTGGCGTGCGAACAATTTAAATAAAAAGGCGGCTCACAGAGGCTGACGATAGATGAAAATATAGAAAATATAGGGATTATGACGATAAGGGGATAGACAGAAGGTTATCCTTCAGGGAAGGACATCGCAGCAGATCAGATCAGTTGAAATACAGGGAATTTTGGAGGGGGAATGTTGAAATATCGGTGCTTTTAGGCTTTTTTACGCGAGAAATTGACAAATACTTAACTTTTAAATTGGTTGGGCCTCTGCGTTTTGAAATTTGTAAATAGGTAAAATGGCTGTAAAACAAAGGGAAAGAATCTGATTTTTTACATGAAGTATCTAAAAAATTTCGTAAAATTGAAGATTAGCTATTTACTTATTAGTAAATGTGTTGTAGAATAAGGATGAAGGTAAAAATTCAACACAGAAAGGGAGTTAAAAAAATGTCAACCGTATTATATGAAGTAAAAGGTAATATTGCTATTCTTACTATTAGCCGTGAAAAAGCTCTTAATGCTTTAAATTCAGAGGTTCTGAATGATCTGGATGCAGCTCTCGATGCAGTAGATGTTAACGCTGTCAGAGCACTGATCATCACAGGTGCCGGCAAGAAATCTTTCGTAGCTGGTGCTGATATCGGTGAAATGAGCACATTAACACCAGAAGAAGGTGAAGCTTTCGGTAAGAAAGGTAATGACGTATTCAGAAAGATTGAAACATTCCCTATTCCAGTAATTGCTGCAGTTAATGGTTTCGCATTAGGCGGCGGTAATGAAATCTGCATGAGCTGTGATATCCGTATCTGTTCTGACAATGCTATCTTCGGTCAGCCAGAAGCTGGACTTGGTATTACACCTGGTTTCGGCGGTACACAGAGACTTGCTCGTATCATCGCTCCTGGTTTAGCTAAAGAAATCATTTACTCAACAAAGAATATCGATGCTGCAAAGGCTAAAGAAGTTGGCCTTGTAAATGAAGTTTATACACAGGATGAATTACTTCCAGCAGCTGAAAAGCTTGCTAATAAGATTGCTAAGAATGCACCTATCGCTGTTCGTGCTTGTAAGAAAGCTATCAACGAAGGTCTTGATCTTCCTATGGATGAAGCTATCGTACTTGAAGAGAAACTGTTCGGCAGCTGCTTCAAGACACATGACCAGATCGAAGGTATGGATGCATTCCTTACAAAACGTAAAGAGAAAAACTTCATCAACGCTTAATTTATTAAGTACATAATTAGAGCGGCTGTGCTGCTGCACAGCCGTAGTGTGCTATATATTTGTTACAGGAGGTATTAGTCCAATGAAAGTAGGAGTTATTGGCGCAGGTACAATGGGTTCAGGTATCGCGCAGACATTTGCACAGACAGATGGTTATGAAGTTGTATTATGTGATATTTCTGAGAGACTTGCAGAAGGCGGTAAAGCGAAGATCGCGAAAGGTCTTAACAAGAAAGTAGCTAAAGGTAAGATGGCTCAGGAAGCAGCAGACGCTATTTTAGGTAAGATCACAACAGGTCTTATGGATAAATGTGCAGATTGTGATCTGATCGTTGAAGCTGCATACGAGGATCTTGGCGTTAAACATGAAATGTTCAAAGAATTAGACGTTATCTGCAAACCAGAAACAATCTTCGCATCTAATACCTCTTCCCTTTCTATCACAGAAATCGGAGCAGGCGTTAACAGACCAGTTGTTGGTATGCATTTCTTCAATCCGGCACCGGTTATGAAACTGATCGAAGTTATTGCAGGTCTTAATACACCTGATGAAACAGTTGAGAAGATTAAAGAGATTTCAGTTTCTATCGGTAAGACACCTGTACAGGTTAAAGAAGCTGCTGGTTTCGTTGTAAACAGAATTCTTATTCCTATGATCAATGAAGCAGTTGGTATCTATGCTGACGGTGTTGCTGATGTTGAAGGTATTGATACAGCTATGAAACTTGGTGCAAACCATCCAATGGGACCTCTTGCATTAGGTGACTTAGTTGGTCTTGATATCTGTCTTGCAATCATGAATGTTCTTTACACAGAGACAGGCGATTCCAAATATCGTCCTCATCCACTGTTAAGAAAGATGGTTCGTGGTGGTAAACTTGGTCAGAAGACTGGCGAAGGTTTCTACAAATATAACTAATTATCATTGATCGGTATAATATGTTGACAGGCCTTTAGGACCGGTTCAGATTATTGATCAAATAATAGCTGCTGTATATTCGGATTTGGCGCTGAATATACAGCAGTTTTTGTATGCCTGTAAGGAGAAAATGTTTGCTAAAAAAGTTACTTTTTGCAAGTGGACTATTGAAATGAAACTCGGTTTTTGGTAATATTGAATGGGAAAATGATTCGATCATTGACAAAAGTCAATTTTGTCAATTATGCCAAATTGATGGATTATACACATGGAGGACATTTCACATGAATGAACGAAGACTTGAACTAGAGGGTGAAATAGAAAGGATGAAACAGCGGTTGAGCTACAACATCAAACGTTATCGTAAACTCAGCCGGGTTTCTCAACAGGCACTGGCAGATATGTGCGGATTGCATAGAACCTATATATCGGATCTTGAGAATGCAAAATGCAACCCAACACTTAGCGTACTGATGGTTTTGGCAGATTGTCTCAATGTTCAGTTGGAAGATTTACTGAAAGAGTAATAAAATGTAAATCCGCTATTTACTTTTGGTGGAATATAGCATAAAATAATAGAGTATTATTGACAGGATTTACAAAGAAATACATGCATTGAGTATGTAAAAACATATAAGGAGCTGAGTTAGTTTATGGTTAGAGCAATCGTTGGAGCGAACTGGGGAGATGAAGGTAAAGGCAAGATTACAGATATGTTGGCCGAGGATTCAGATATTATTATCCGTTTCCAGGGCGGCAGCAATGCCGGTCATACAATTATTAATGATTACGGCAAATTTGCATTACATCTTCTGCCATCTGGTGTCTTTTACAATCATACCACAAGTGTCATCGGTAATGGCGTGGCATTGAACATCCCATACCTGATTAAGGAATTGGAGAGTCTGACATCCAGAAATGTACCAATGCCGAAGATTCTTGTATCAGATCGTGCACAGATTCTGATGCCATATCATATTTTATTAGATGCTTATGAAGAAGAAAGACTTGGAGGCAAATCCTTCGGTTCAACGAAGTCAGGTATTGCACCATTTTATTCTGATAAATATGCAAAGATTGGTTTTCAGGTAAATGAGCTCTTCGATGAGGAAGGCCTCAAGGACAAGGTTTATAGTGTTGTAGAGACTAAGAATGTACTGATCGAGCATCTGTACCACAAGGAGAAGCTTGATCCGGAAGAAATCTATCAGACACTGCTTGAGTATAGAGATATGATCAAACCTTTTGTATGTGATACATCTGTATACTTACATCAGGCACTGAAAGAGAATAAGAGAATTCTTCTTGAAGGTCAGCTCGGTTCTCTGAAGGACCCGGATTTTGGTATTTATCCGATGGTAACATCTTCACCTACACTGGCATCTTACGGTGCTATTGGTGCCGGTATTCCGGGATATGAGATCAAGGATGTTATCACAGTTGTTAAAGCTTATTCAAGTGCAGTTGGTGCCGGCGAATTCGTATCTGAGATTTTTGGTGAGGAAGCTGATGAACTCAGAAAGCGCGGCGGTGACGGCGGTGAATTTGGTGCAACAACAGGCCGTCCAAGACGTATGGGTTGGTTTGATGCGGTTGCTTCAAGATATGGCTGCCGTGTACAGGGTGCGACGGAAGTTGCACTTACAGTACTGGATGTACTTGGTTATCTTGATGAGCTGCCGGTATGTATCGGTTATGAGATTGATGGTGAAGTGACAAGAGACTTCCCTACAACTCATCTGCTCAAGAAAGCAAAACCTGTTTATACAACATTACCGGGTTGGAAGTGCGATATCCGTGGTATTACGAAGTATGAAGATCTTCCTGAGAACTGCCGTAAGTACATTGAATTCATTGAGAAAGAGCTGGAAGTTCCGATCACAATGGTATCCAATGGACCGGGTCGTCATGAAATCATCAAACGTAAATAAACTAATAAAATATTTCTAAAATATAAGATAAAGACTGTTTCGGCAGTCTTTATTTTTTTAGAAATATTTTAGCCTTTCCTCATGAGAAATACACAATTGTATCGTACAATAAATATGTCAAATCAAGAACAGACAGTGCTGCGGATGGAAGGAGAAGGACATCCGTTTGGAAAGGGAAAGGTGAGAATATAAGTGTTTGACAAAATGTATTATGAAGAGAACAATATTATTCCAAAGAAGGAGTATAACAATATAATCAATACTTTACATAAAGAGAAGAAGTTCAGACCAGCCAGGATTTCTGTTGTACGAAAGATATTTTTCAATAGAGAGATCAATTATCTGTCAGATGCGGTCAGTGTGAATCACGGGAACTCAGACAGCTATTGTATTATGATGACCGACTGGCAGACGGACCGGTTGATTCTCGAGAAGAAGTGCAGGAGAGAAGGCCTTATCTCTAAGAGTTATCTGAAGCTGTCAGAGAGGCAGTTTGAACAGATTCTGGATGGTGATTATGAATGGATGGCTGCTTCCAGAGAAAGTATATTGAGAGATTTTTATCTTCAGCTAACGATCAATCAGATGAGACCTGGGGTTGTTGTGGATTACGAGCGTCAGGCCTTTCGGATGAACAGCAAGAAGGAATATATGATTTTTGATCTGGCTATCCGATCTACGTATCTTTTCACCAAAGATACAATATTGAGCCCATTGTTGAAACAGACAGAGCGCCTGGGGAAGAATCAGGTGGCTATGACTTACAAACAGATGGCAGAATTGCCGGGATTTATTTATCGTATGACAGGAATTGAGCAGAAGAATCAGCAGCTACTCCCTGAATTTGCATAAACATCAGAAAAAGAACAAAAGAAAAGGATGTCCCATGACAGATGACAGGATCTGACAGTGATGGGACATCTTTTTTTGACGTCTACAGATTGAAGAGAATCCTATTTAGTGATAAAATACATTATGCGAAACAGAATTCAAGTTGAATAGATAGGTCGAATAGATAGTGAATGAATGGGAAGAAAAGAAGGTGAGAGAACGTGAAAGAAAAAATTCAGCTATTATCAAGAGGTGTATTTGAGTATGAGAATCCGAATATAGAGATATCGGAGAAAGAGATAGAACTGGAAGTGGAATTTGGCAGTCGGTATACAGGGGCTATTCAGTTGAACAGCCGTAATCATATTGAAATACGTGCCATGGTTTTCTCATCGAATAAGTGGATGCAGTGTCTGGAGTCAACGATTATAGGAACATCAGGGAGCATACATTATGTTTTTGATACACAGGCTCTGGAGATTGGAGAAGTGTGTGATGGTTGCTTTTACGTTGTCAGCAATGGCGGTGAGATAACTGTCCCGTACAGAGTGAAGGTATGTGCACCATTTTGCACCACCAGTATGGGGGACATCAATGATCTGGATCAGTTTGCGGCTTTGGCCAGAGATAATTGGGCGGAAGCTTTGAAGATTTTTAAGACACTGGAATTTGAACGGGTCTTTCTGAACAATAAGAAGAACAGACAGATTTACGCAACGCTGATCAAAGGTCAGGATGTGTCTCTGGCTATGGAAGAATTTTTATGTACGGTGAAGCGAAAACAACCAGTACAGATCAGAGTGTCCCAGGAGTTGATTGAATTTGAGAATCTTAGTCATACAGTCAGCGAACGTCTGCTGATCGAGAAGAGTCAGTGGGGACATGTGAAGATCCAGGTGTCTGCTGATGGTGATTTCATCAAAGTTTATAAGCAGACGGTAACGGATGAGGATTTTCTGGGCAGCTATTATCAGCTGGAATATCAGATTATTCCGGGAAATCATATTAGAGACATTAAACCAGAGAATTGTGGTGCCGGTCTGCTGCAGAAGGACCAAGGTAAAAGATGAAGATTACATTGAGCGTAAGTCTCTGAAGGATTCCTGGATGCATTTGCGCAGGCGATATCTGGCCTACGAATTGCATCAGATTACCAGAGAGCAGATGATATCGGATGCCCGGGAGGATATTAATGGCTGCTTAAACAACAGCAAAGACATTATCTACAAGGTTATTGAAGCGGATTTTCTTCGTATGGAAGGAAATATAGAAGAAGCGCGGTTGATTTTGGAGACGATCAACGGCAGAGAACTGCGATACCGTTCAGCGGTTTCATACAGCTATTTTCTTTATGTGAATGCTCTTTGCCGACAGGAAGAACAATATACAGAATATGTTCGCGATTCAATCCGGTTTTATACAGAGGGTCAGTATCATGACAGATGGGAATTATTCTATATGCTGATGAAACTGGATACAAGAGAGTCGCAGCACCAGACCAGAGATTTCAGACAGATCAAAGAACTTTATGACCACCGGATGGTAGGCGGTGTGATGTATCTGGAGGCAGCGAAGATCATCAATGAGGATCCTTCTCTGATTCGAGAGATGGGTGATTTTGAGATCAGCTTATTTTTGTGGGGAATGCGCCATGACTGTCTGAATCGGGAAACTATTTTCAGGTTTGCGGACCTTGTTCTTCGCATGAGAAGCTATCATGGAGCATGTCTTCATGCCATGATCGAAATGTGCTCGATTTATGAGACAAAGAATATTCTTTCTGCCGTGCTTCATTTGCTGATTCTGGGAGAGAAGAAAGAGAAGGTCTACCATCAGTGGTATGAACTGGGCATCAAGTCTTCGATTAAGATGCCGGAGCTGTATGAATATTATATGGCAACACTGGATATGGCTTCATGTAAGAAGCTGCCGGTGCCTGTATTGATTTATTTTCAGTATGATAATCATCTGCAGCTTGATCAGAAAGCGTTCCTTTTCCGTTATGTCATTGAGCATAGAGATCAATTGGACAGGCTTTTTACAGCTTATGATGGCATTATCCGGGCATTTACATTTGAACAGCTGCAGAACGGTGTGATTAATGAGGATATCGCGGTTTTATATGATCATTATCTGACAAAAGAAGCGATGACGCCGCACGTTGTCAAAGCGATGCCGGCAGTTATTTTCAAACATCATATCCATTGTGACCATCCGGGAATTAAGGGTGTAGTGGTAGATTATTCAGAACTGGGTGAAGAGAATTATTACCCTTTTGTTCATGGAGAGGCTTATGTGGATCTTTATATGGATGACTATAGGATCGTGCTTGTGGATGCCAAGGGTGGGCGTTATATGTCCACAATTCCATATACGACAGGCAGACTGATGGATGTTGGTAAGTACATCAAAATTTGTTATGAACAGGGAAGAGACAACAAGATGCTTGTTCTTAATAGAAGTGAACGGGCGTTAAAATATCAGATGATGGATGATGTTTCAATTGAAACTTATAAATGTGTCTTGAAGCTTCAGGATGTCAGCCGTCATTATCAGAAGACAATTCTTAAAAACCTGATTGATTATTACTATGATAATTATGAAGGAGAGACACTGGAGAAGTATCTTCTTCAGCTGGATATTCATCTGCTTGGGCATTCCGAACGCAGTCACATCATTGAGTATTTTATTCAAAGAGGACTGTTTGATAAAGCTTATGAGGCCATCAGGGAGTATGGCTATGAGGGAATTCAGGATAAGCGGGTTATGCGTCTTTGCTCAAGGGTGATCCGGGAGAAAGATTTTGAGAAGGATGATCTGCTTGTAGAACTGTCTTATTTTGCGTTCTCAAATGGCAAATACGATGAGACGACGCTCCAGTATCTGATTTTGTTCTATGCCGGAACAACAGAAGGTCTGTATGCGATATGGAAAGCGGCCGGAGATTTTGAAGTACCGGCTGCACAGTTAGAAGAACGATTGCTGTGTGAGATTTTATTTACAGAAAATCATGTGGAAGAAGGATGTGAAGTTTTTGCTTCATATTATAACGACCATCCGGGACACAGACTGACAAGAGCATTTCTTGGCTACTACGGATACCATTATCTGGTTCATGGACAGACAGCCGGAGAGAAGATTTTTCAGATTATGGAAATTGAGCTGGATCAGCTCGAGAATGCGAGGAATGTCTGTGCGCTTGCACTGCTGCAGTATTATTCAGAGGCAGAGCATGTGGAACCGGAATTTTATGAACGGCTGCAGCATGAAGTATCTGCATTTATGGACAAAGGGATCCTGCTTCCGTTTTTCAAAAAATATGCCGGTGATGCAGAGGTTCCGGGAGAACTGGCGGATTTTATGTATGCGGAATATCATACAAGCCCGAAATCTGCAGTGACGATTTATTACCGCCCGGCAGATCAGGAGAGTGCAGAGTGGATACATGAACCAATGCGGCATATTCTCGGCGGCATTTTTATTAAAACTTTCCAGTTATTTGACGGAGAGGCGGTCGAATATTATATTGCCGAGCAGGATGGAGAACAGCTTAAGACCGGTGATAAGAAGAGGCTTGCTGCACCGCGGTCATCGAATCAGTGGCCGGGGACAGGTGTGGAATTGTTGAGCCGAATGCATCAGGCAATTCAGGCCGAGGATGATCAGGCAGTGGATGAACTGATTCGTTCTTATGAGCGTGTCAATGAGATGACAGATCAGTTATTTGAGTTGAAATAGGAGACACAGAGAATGGAAAAACAAAAGTTGATGGTTGGATACGATCTGTGTACAGACTATTCGCAGATCAGTTATTACAATATAGAAAAAGATGAACCGGATTCTGTTGAACTGGACGGACAGGCGGAAATCCCTACCGTGCTCTGCAGGCTGTTTGCCGGTGACGAATGGCTGGTGGGGCAGCAGGCAGTGAAAGCGGCACAGGAGGGAAAGGGTGTTCCGGTCAGGAACTTTACGACGCACATTGCCGATGACCCGATGGTGGATGCAGCCGGTGAACGGATGGAGAAGTATGGCCTTATCAGCATTTTTCTGACAAAGACGCTTAAGGCGATAGAGAATGTCAGTGCGTCGGCGGAAATAGGCTTTATAACGATCACCATGGAAGATATTGATCTGGCGGCAGCGGATGCGCTGAAAAGGGCGATTGCATCCATGGGGATGGATGCAAAATTACTGGCATTGGAGAACCACCGTCTGAGTTATGAATATTATGCACTGTCACAGCGAAGAGAGCTCTGGACGCATGATGTGGGATTGTTTGAATATGACAGACATGGCCTGAGATATCATCATTTAAGTGTTTCATGGAAACATCATCCGCCGGTAGTGACCGCAGAGACAACGGAGCTGAAACAATATCTGGATGGGCATGAATTGTCAGATCAGGTACCGCCGGAGATGGACAGAAAATTTCTTGAGGCCATCAAAGAAGTTTCTGCCAGAAGAACGATCTCAACTTATTATCTTATGGGAGAAGGCTTTGCTGAAGCAGGATCCGGCAAAAGCTGGATGAATCTTTCGTTGAAGCAGCTGTGCGCTATGAAGCGTCATGTCTTTGTAGGTCAGAATCTTTATGCCAGAGGTGCCTGCTATCACAGTTATGATCAGGGCGCGCTTGGAAAGAAGCCGGGATTTGCAGCAGCCAATGCAGGTTTGTTGACAAAGGATATTTATCTGCGTTCTGTACATAAGCATGCGCCCCGGAAACTGGTTCTGGCAGCGTCAGGAACGCCGTGGTATAGTGCTGTTTCGAAAACGGCGATTATCATTGATGACCAGGAACAGCTGATTATCAGAATGAGAGATCCGCTGACTAATTTTGAACAGACAGAAGTCTTACAGTTGGATGATTTGCCGGAGAGGCCGCCGAAGACGACAAAATTACTCATTGAGACATCTTTTCAGTCAGAAACAAGCTGCCGTATTAGGATTACAGATATTGGATTTGGTGAGATTTTTGCGGCAACAGGCAAAGTATGGGAGAAACAGTTTGATATCACTGAAGCGGCAGCAGTTCCTTTGCAAGCGGGGAAGGAGTCGGTCATTGAAGCAACGATGCCGTTGGAAGTTTTTCCGTTAGACATGAAGATGTCAGGGACACGCCTCTTTTCACTGGAGGAATTATGTTGGTATCTCTCAAAGAACGTTTATGTTACGACATACGATCTTTTCGATGAGAAAATGTTTTTCTGGATGGACAAAATTACCGGGAATCATTCTCTGGCATTGGCCATTGCCAATTACAAATCTTCCGGAAAGCCATTGAAGGAGATTGTCCGATTGCTTTTAAATGCTGTGGATTATCTTGACAACGGTGAGATCGCCAGAATTTATAATAAACTGACGGAGATGGAGAACCAGAATCCGCTGGAACAGATGCGGCTTGCGGCAGATAATTATAATCGTTATGGCCATTATATGGCAGCACTGAAAAACTATCACCATGTTGTTTATCAGATGTCGCACGATTATGAAGAAGAGATGACAAGACAGTTTAAGGCGGACACATGGCATAATATGGGTTTGGCATTTCTGAAGCTGCACAATTTAAAATGTGCGGCGGAATGTATGGAGAATGCGTTTGAGTTGGTGAAAACACAGGAATTTCTGGCACCGTATATGTATGTGCTGGAATTGATGGGAGATCATGAGAGAATTCTGGCACTGATCCGTCAGGAAGAGATTACGCCGGATATCAGTGATGCGATTTTTAACCGGTACAAAGAGGCCGAGAATCAGTGCAGGGATTCAGCGTCCAACAAAAGGGTTCAGACTGGACTGGCATTTAGAAACAGCGATTCACCTGAGAAATACAGGGAATTTGTCATAGATTATCTGGAACAGCAGAAGAAAAATTATGATCTGTCTTAGCCAATATTAGAGCAGCAGAAGCAGTGCTGCCGGAGATACAGATTGGATAGAAAGGTTTTATAAAAATGGAAAGACATTATTATACACAATACAGTGAAAATCTTCAAAGAGAGATGCATGTACTGGTTTATGGCTATACGGGGGTGCCGATTATTGTATTCCCGTGTCAGGACAGTATGTGTGATAATTTTGAGAATTTCGGCATGATCGATGTGCTTCGGGATTATATTGATGGTGGAAAAATCCAGCTCTTTTCCGTTGATACGGTGGATAAGGAGAGTTGGTCTGATACATGGGGCGATAAAGGCTATCGTGCATGGGTACAGGAATGCTATTATCATTATATCGTAGATGAAGTCCTTCCGATGGTACATGAGATTAATGGTACAGGACAGCTTCCGCTGACATTGGGATGCAGCCTGGGTGCGACACATGCAGCCATCGTATTCTTCAGAAGACCGGATCTTTTCGGCGGTGTGCTCGGTATGTCCGGCTGTTATGATGCCACCTATTTCACAGATGGATGGTGCGATGAGAATCTGTACAATAATTCTCCTGTTCATTTTCTGGAGAACATGCCTTCAGATCATCCATATATCCAGCTGTATAATGAGAGAAAAATCATTCTCTGCGTAGGACAGGGCAACTGGGAGAGTGAGGGAATCCGTACAACGGGTCAGATGGCAGACATCTTCTACAGAAAAGGGATCCACGGATGGACCGATTTCTGGGGATATGATGTGGATCATGACTGGCCGTGGTGGAAAAAGCAGATCCGCTATTTCCTGCCGTTTCTTGTTGATTAATGACATCCTTATAAGACACAAAAGCTCCGGCTTTTCTTTTAATTAAGAAAGGCCGGAGCTTTTTGCAGTGTTATTCCAACAATTTAACATAGAAAAAGCAAACTGTCAATTCAAAACTTAAAACTTTTGAATTAAAAAAATGAGTTAAAAATTTGTGCACTTTTATGCAAAAATAACCGTTGACTTTTAGGGGATAGAGGCATATTATAAGTGTAACAGCTGTTGAAACAAAAGTAATAAACTTTCAAAACAACAATCAAACAAAAAAGTCACATCAGCAGCAATAAATTTTCAACTTTGTTGTTGCAAAAGTCAAAAAACGGGAATAACATAGTAGAAAGGAGCTTTTATTATGAAGGCAAGAGGCGTAAGATTACACGCAGCAAATGATTTGAGACTGGAGGAGTTTGAACTTCCTGAGATTACAGATGATGAGATCCTTGTAAAGGTTGTTTCAGACAGCATTTGTATGTCAACTTACAAATGTGCGATTCTGGGAACAGAGCACAAGAGAGTACATGAGGATGTTGCAGAGCATCCGGCTATTATGGGACATGAATTTGCAGGTGATATTGTAAAGGTAGGTAAGAACCATCAGGATCAGTTCAAACCAGGCATGAAATTTACACTTCAGCCGGCTCTGAACTACAAAGGAACAATGTGGAGCCCTGGCTACTCCTATGAATTCTTTGGCGGAGATACAACTTACTGTGTGATCCCTGCTGAGGTTATGGAACTGGGATGTCTGTTGGAGTACAAAGGCCGTGCTTACTATGAGGCTTCCCTGGCAGAACCGATGTCCTGCAGTATTGGTGCTTTCCATGCAGCTTATCATACACAGATGGGTGTTTATACACATGAGATGGGCATCAAGGAAAACGGAAAGCTGGCCATTATGGCGGGTGCAGGTCCTATGGGACTTGGCGCACTGACCTATGCGCTGCATCGTGATGTACGACCTTCCATGGTTGTTGTTACAGATCTGAATCAGGATCGTCTGGATCGTGCAGAAGAGCTGTTTCCTGTTGAGACATATAAGAAGGAAGGTATTGAACTTCATTTTGTAAACACAGGCAAATTCGAAGATCCTGTTGCAGAATTGATCAGAATCTCCGGTGGTACAGGCTACGATGATGTTTTTTGCTATGCACCGGTTGCTGCAGTTGTGAAACAGTCCAGTGACATTCTTGGCAGAGATGGCTGTCTGAACTTTTTTGCAGGACCAACTGACAAGAACTTCAGTGCAACCATGAATTTCTACGATGTTCATTATAATTCAACACATGTTATGGGGACAACAGGCGGTAATACAGCAGATATGATTGAGTCCCTTGAACTGACAGCAGCAAAACGCATTAATCCGGCAGTTATGGTCACACATATCGGTGGTCTTGATGCAGCTGCAGAGACAACATTGAATCTTCCGAAGATTCCGGGCGGCAAGAAGCTGATCTATACACATTTGTCCATGCCATTAACCGCACTGGATGAATTGCGTAAGGCGGCAGAAGAGAGAAATGATGACCGCTATGCAGCACTGGCAGATATTGTGGAGTCTCATCAGGGATTATGGTGTCCTGAAGCTGAAGAATATTTACTTGCAAACTTTATTACAGAAGAATAGAAACCGTCAGAATGCTCTGATTCCGTCAGGATAACAGGATTCTGACGGGGAGGAGCGACAATGGATGCAATGGAAATACGCAGAAATGCGATTGTGGAACTGGTAAATAAGTATGGAACAGTGAGTTTTTCACAGATTAAGGAACAGTTTTCGAATGTGTCTGAGATGACATTGCGTACAGATCTGAAGGCCCTGGATGAGGCAAAGGAAATTGTCAGGATCCATGGCGGAGCCAAGTCTGTACAGCTGGTGATCGGAACGGATGATTATCTCACAAGACGTGCCGTGCGCAATATACAGGCGAAGCAGGAGATTGCGAGAAAAGCTTTGAAGCTTATTCAGCCGGATACGGCGATATTCATGGATTCAGGAAGTACTACAACAGAGTTGGCAAAGATTTTTCCGGATCAGTCCAATCTGATCTATACAACAGGTCTTTCCTGTGCCACTGAGCTGGCGAATCTGACGAAGCCGGTCATTATGCTGCCGGGTGGTCAGCTGAACCGTTATAGTATCAGTGTATATGGCATTTCAGCCATTCGTGAACTGGAACAGGTTAATTTTCATCAGACGTTTCTTGGGGTGACGGGCTATTCGATGAAAGCAGGTTTTACCTGCGGCAACAATGAAGAGGCGATGTTAAAAAGGACAGCAATTGAACAGGCAGAACAGGTGGTGGTTCTGATGGATGCTTCCAAAACTGATATTAAGAGTACCTATACAATTTGTGGATTGGCAGATGTGGATATTATTATATCTGATGGCAATCTGCCGAAGGAATTCCTGTTGGCGTGTGAAACGCACCATATTACTGTTTATTAATCGCTGAGAGCGTGTATATTTCCCATTGCGGCGCCGTATAAGACGTTATGGGGAGGTATATCGTGAAAAATAAAGTACAGCAGTTTGGTAAGTTTTTGTCGGGAATGGTCATGCCGAATATCGGTGCTTTGATCGCATTTGGTTTCCTGGCAGCATTATTTATTGATACCGGATGGATACCAAATGAAAAGTTAAACAGTATGGTATCACCGATGCTCACCTATTTAATTCCGATGCTGATCGCATCTACCGGTGGTAAGATGGTTGGCGGCGACAGAGGTCGTGTGGTTGGTGCCATTGCTGTCATTGGTGCCATTATGAGTGATACATCCATCACTATGCTGATGGCGGCCATGGTCATTGGACCATTGGGCGGCTTCTGTATCAAGAAGTTCGATGAGGTGATGGATGGCCATATGCCGGCGGGCTTTGAAATGCTGATCAACAATTTCTCAGCAGGTATCATCGGCATGCTGCTTGCGATTCTGGGCTACACCGTTGTAGGTCCGGTCATGAGCGCAATTCTGGTAGTGCTTGCTGCAGGCGTCAATATTCTTATTGTACATGGCCTTCTGCCGTTGGTTGCTATTTTTATTGAGCCGGCAAAAGTCTTGTTCTTAAATAATGCCATTAATCATGGTATTTTCACGCCGCTGGCAACAGCTCAGGCGGCGGAGACCGGCAAGTCGATCATGTACATGCTGGAGCCGAATCCGGGTCCGGGCCTTGGTGTATTACTGGCGTATATGTTCTTCTGTAAAGATATGAAGACCAAGCAGTCTGCACCAGGAGCAATCATCATCCATGTGCTGGGTGGTATCCATGAAATTTATTTTCCGTATATTTTGATGAATCCGCTGGTGATCATTGCACCGATTATTGGCAATATGGTTTCTATCTTCTGGTTCAATATGATGGATTGTGGCCTTGTGGGACCGGCATCTCCGGGTTCCCTCATCGCTTATCTGATGATGACACCGGGTTCTGATATATGGAAAGTACTGGTGGGTGTGGCAATTGCGACAGGTATTTCATTTGCAGTTGCATCACCGATTGTCAAGATGGCAGGCGGAAAGAACAGTCTGGAAGCCGCACAAGCTGAGACGGCAGCCATGAAAGCGGAAGCAAAAGGGCAGACTGTACAGACTGAGATTAAAGATGCATCTCAGATCAAAAAGATCATCTTTGCGTGTGATGCGGGAATGGGCTCATCTGCCATGGGAGCAACGAAATTCAGAAATCGTCTCAAAGAAGTATGTCCTCAAATTCACGTAAGCAATACTTCAGTGGATAATATTCCATCCGATTGTGATGTTGCCGTTGTTCAGACCACGTTGGCAGAGCGTGCCGGAAAATCCGCACCGCAGGCGCAGCTTGTGACCATCGGCAATTTCCTGGCAGACCCGGCACTGGATGCACTTTATGAACAGTTATGTCATGCCGGCAGTGAGAGCGAAAAAGCAGAAACGGCATCAGATGTTCCTGCCGCAGCAGCGGAAAATGAGACTGGGGCAGCAGAAACGGATAAGCCGCAGATTATTATTAAGCAGGGAATCCGTTTGAATCAGAAGCCGGTTTCTAAAGAAGAAGCCATTCGGGCAGCAGGGGAACTGCTGGCAGAGCTTGGTTATGTAGATGAAACTTATGTGGATGCCATGCAGGAGCGTGAAAAACTGGTAACAACTTATATGGGTATGGGTGTTGCTATTCCGCATGGTACCAGTCAGGCTAAGGAGAAGGTTAAGAAGACTGGTATTGTATTTCTGCAGTATCCTGAAGGCGTGGATTTCGGTGATGAGAAGGCAGAACTTGTATTTGGTATTGCCGGAATCGGTGATGAACATCTGGAACTTTTATCCAAGATCTGTGAGGTTCTGGAAGATGAAGAAGTTCTTGAGAAAATGAAGAAAACTTCAGATCTGGAATGGGTAATGGAGCAGCTTTCTTAGGTGTCAGATGACTGAGATCGGGAAGGTAGATGAATATTTATATTATATAGGGAAGAAAAAAGCGGCTGTGCGGATGAGGTACAGCCGCTTTTTTCAGACAGAAAGAATGTGTCAGGCGCATGGTTTGTTGATATTCGTGCTTGACAAATTTTCGCGGTAATTATAATATAGAGAATAGAAAATGTGGTGAGAAAGAGGAGTAGATACAGGATCTCTTCAGAGAGAGCGGTTTGGCAGCTGGAAGACCGCTTAGAGCAATGTGTATCGAAGGTAGCTTTTGAACAGGATGGCTGAACAGGAACAGGCGGCGAAGCGTTGACGACCGGTTTTAGTAGGCTGTAACGGGTGGCTCCGTTAAAGGCTCTGAAGGCATATGGAAGTGCCATGCATCAGACAGCGGATAGTTTGCTGTGTGCATCGAAGTGATGACGGATGTGTGTCATTGGAATATGTGAATAAAGGTGGTACCGCGAGCTCTCGCCCTTTTTGGATGTGAGGGCTCTTTTTTTACGCGAATAATGAGTCAAAGCCCATGATTGCATGTGGCCTTGCAGTCACTTTACAAAGAAGACAGGAGATTAAAATTATGGAAATGGAAAAAACTTATAATCCTGCGGCCATTGAAGAGAAGATTTATGACCGCTGGCTGCAGAAGAAGTATTTTCATGCAGAGGTAGACAGAAGCAAGAAACCTTTTACAATTGTCATGCCGCCTCCAAATATTACAGGACAGCTGCATATGGGTCATGCTCTTGACAATACGATGCAGGATATTCTGATCCGTTATAAGAGAATGCAGGGCTATGAAGCATTATGGCAGCCGGGTACAGACCATGCCAGCATTGCGACAGAAGTTAAGATCATTAACAAATTAAAAGAAGAAGGCATCAGCAAAGAAGAACTCGGACGTGAAGGTTTCCTTGAGAAAGCATGGGAATGGAAGGAAGAGTATGGCGGCCGTATTATCAAACAGCTGAAGAAACTGGGTTCTTCCGCTGACTGGGACAGAGAGCGTTTTACAATGGATGAAGGCTGTTCCAAGGCTGTAGAAGAAGTTTTCTGCAAGCTGCATGAGAAAGGCTATATTTACAAAGGTTCCCGAATCATCAACTGGTGTCCTGTCTGCAAGACATCGATTTCCGATGCAGAGGTAGAACATGTAGAACAGGTCGGCCATTTCTGGCATATCAAGTATCCGGTAGCCGGTGAGCCGGGCAGATTTATCGAAATTGCCACAACCCGTCCTGAGACATTACTGGGCGATACAGCGGTTGCTGTTCATCCGGAGGATGAACGTTATACAGATCTGATCGGCAAGAATGTTATTCTTCCTCTTGTGGGCAGAGAAATCCCTGTTGTAGGCGATTTACATGCGGATAAGGACAAAGGTACAGGTGCCGTTAAGATTACACCGGCCCATGACCCTAACGATTTTGAGGTTGGTAAGAGACATAATCTGCCTGAGATCAATGTGATGAATGATGATGGTACCATCAACAAGCTTGGCGGCAAATATGCAGGCCTTGACCGTTATGAGGCCAGAAAGCAGATTGTTGCAGATCTTGATGCCCAGGGTTATCTCTGCGGTATCGAAGATATTACACATGCGGTTGGTACCCATGACAGATGTAAGACAACCGTAGAGCCGATGATCAAACCTCAGTGGTTTGTTGCTATGGAAGAAATGGCAAAGCCTGCAATTAATGCAATCAAAACAGGCGAATTGAAATTTGTTCCTGAATCCTACAGCAAGACTTATCTTCACTGGCTTGAGAATATCCGTGACTGGTGTATCTCCAGACAGCTCTGGTGGGGCCACAGAATCCCTGCATACTACTGTGATGAATGCGGTGAGATCGTAGTATCCAAAGGTATGCCTTCTGTATGCCCGAAATGCGGATGCACACACTTTACACAGGATCCTGATACACTGGATACATGGTTCTCATCTGCTTTATGGCCATTCTCAACACTTGGCTGGCCGGAAAAGACAGAAGAACTGGATTACTTCTATCCGACAGATGTTCTTGTTACCGGTTATGATATTATTTTCTTCTGGGTTATCCGTATGGTATTCTCAGGTTATGAACAGACAGGTAAGGCACCGTTCCACACTGTACTGATCCATGGTCTTGTCAGAGACTCACAGGGCCGTAAGATGAGTAAATCTCTTGGCAATGGTATCGATCCGCTGGAAGTTATCGACAAATACGGTGCTGATGCCTTGAGACTGACACTGATCACAGGCAACGCACCGGGTAATGATATGCGTTTCTACTGGGAGCGTGTGGAATCCAGCCGTAATTTTGCCAATAAAGTATGGAATGCTTCCAGATTTATGCTCATGAATTTTGAGCAGGCAGCCGAGAAAGGTATTTCCATCGATGGTGTATCACTGGTAGATCTGACACAGGCTGACAAGTGGATTCTTTCCAAGATGAACCGTCTGACGAAGGATGTCACAGAGAACATCGATAAGTATGAATTGGGTATTGCCGTATCCAAGATTTATGATTTCATCTGGGAAGAATTCTGCGACTGGTACATTGAAATGGTGAAGCCAAGACTTTACAATGACGAAGACAAGACAAAGGCAGCAGCCCTCTGGACACTGAAGACAGTCCTGATCAATGCACTGAAGCTGCTTCATCCATATATGCCGTTCATCACAGAAGAGATTTTCTGCAATGTTCAGAATGAAGAAGAATCCATTATGATCTCCAAGTGGCCTGAATACAAGGATGAATGGAACTTTGAAGAGGATGAGAAAGCCGTTGAGCTGATCAAGGAAGCTGTCCGCGGTATCAGAAATACCCGTACAGGCATGAATGTTCCGCCAAGCAGAAAAGCCAAAGTATTTGTTGTATCTGAATCTGAAGAAGTCAGAAACATTTTCGAGAATTCCAAGGCTTTCTTTGCAACACTTGGTTATGCCAGCGAAGTTGCAGTTCAGTCTGATAAGACAGGTATCGCTGAAGATGCTGTATCTGTACTGATCCATCAGGCAGCTCTTTACATGCCGTTTGCGGATCTTGTGGACATCGACAAAGAGATCGAACGTCTGACAAAAGAAGAAGATAAGATGAACAAAGAGATCAAGAGAGCACAGGGTATGCTTTCTAATCCGAAGTTTGTCGATAAAGCACCTGCTGATAAGGTGCAGGCAGAAAAAGATAAGTTAGAGAAATATACACAGATGCTGGCACAGATCCAGGAACGTCTGGCAGCACTGAAATAAGAGTTTACGATTACTTGAATTAAACAATGTTTTATCCCGGATTCCTCCCGGACAAGGCCATCATTGACTTTTGTCAGGGGGGAATCTTGCAGGATTGGGAGAGATAACCATGAATTATGCAGAGGCAGAGGAATATATTAATCAGATTCCTCGTTTTTCAAAAGTGAAATCAGAAGAGAATATGGATGAGATACTGGCTTTATTTGGTCATCCGGAGAAAAAGTTCGCTTATATCCATGTGGCCGGAACCAATGGAAAAGGATCTGTCTGTGCATTTTTGGACAGTATGCTCCGGATGGCAGGAAAGAAGACGGGGCTCTTTACGTCACCGCATCTGATCACGACAACGGAACGGATGAAGATTAATGGCCAGAATATATCGGAAGAAGCCTTTATTGAAATTTTCGAGGAACTGCTCCATGCTGTCAAAGTGCGCGAAAAGGCAGGACATCTGCATCCGACGTATTTTGAATGGCTCTATCTGATGGCGATGATCTGGTTTGACAGACAGGGGATTGAGTATGGTATCATTGAAACCGGACTTGGCGGCAGATTGGATGCCACCAATCATATCGCGCAGCCTGTTTTAACCATCATTACATCCATCAGCTATGATCATATGGAAATTCTTGGATCAACCCTGACGGAAATTGCAGGGGAGAAGGCAGGTATTTTAAAGGCAGGCGTACCGGTCATCTGTGATGGCAGTGAACCGGAAGCGGTGGCTGTTATCCGCCAAAAAGCTGCACTTTTGCACTGCCCACTGAAAGTAATTGAGCCGGAACAGGTTAAAATTCTCTTAAATCGGGGCAAAAACATTGATTTTTTATTGCAGGATAGGTATGATAATAAGAGTTACAGGATTCATGTGCAGACAGAGGCAGTTTACCAGACCATGAACGGTTCTCTGGCGTGGATGGCTGTAAAGGAGCTGCAGAAGCAGGACGCAGAACTGCAGCAGACGGAAGATGGTGTTCTTCTGGAGGGTATGGCGAATATGCACTGGCCGGGAAGACTGGAAGAACTGCTTCCGGGGGTCTATGTGGATGGCGCACACAATGTGGGCGGCATCAGGAAGCTCCGTGAATCCATTGCAGTTAGTTTTGCCGGCAGACCGGTATGGCTGCTTTTTGCAGTAGCCAGCGACAAGGATTACGGGGAAATGATACGAATTCTCTGCACGATTCCCGATCTAAAGGGCGTGACAGTGACTGAAATTGAGAATTATCGACGGACAGATCTTGAGACAGTTGCCTCAATATTTAAAAAGAACTGGCATGGATATGTGGGTCATTCATATAATATAAATGAAGCGATCATCACGAGTGAGCAGCAGGCGGCAAAGTATCCGAATGCTGTACTTATTTGTGCGGGATCGCTGTATCTGGCAGGCAGTGTGATCGAAGCACTGCAGCGGTAGATGGTGCATCGACAGGGAGAGACGGTGCAGGAAGGACGGACAGATGATTAATTTTGAAGAAGAATTGAAGAAATTTAAGCCAAGCCTTGAAATTGATCAGGCGGAAGAGGCGATATATAAGAACGATCTTCGGGATGTAACGGATATTCTGGAGGATATGATGAAGGAAGTTAAAATTGCATCAGGAAACAAGCGTTTTTAGGGGGATAGCAGATGAATTGCATAAAATGTAATATGCCCCTGGAAAACGTCTATATATGCCCACATTGCGGTCATGTGGACAAGGTGGCCAAGAAGATCATATATTCATCCAACTGGCATTATAACCAGGGACTGGCCAAGGCAAAGGTACGAGATCTGAGCGGTGCCGTTACGTCACTGAGTCAGTCATTGAAATATAACAAACGGAATACAGATGCACGTAATCTTCTGGGGCTGATTTATTATCAGATGGGAGAGATTGTGGCAGCCCTCAGCGAGTGGGTCATCAGCGTTCATTTTCAGGAACGCAACAATATTGCGGCTGACTATATTCAGGCCATTCAGAACAATCCGGCCAAGTTAAAGGCAGCCAACAAGGTGATCCAGAAGTATAATCTGGCATTGAATTATGTGCAGGAGAACAATGCGGATCTGGCAATTATAGAGCTGAAACGTGTTGTGAACATGAGTCCTACATATATCAGAGCCTATCAGCTGCTGGGGCTGCTTTATATGCAGAGAAAGCAGTATGCGGCGGCCAGAAAGGTACTGATGCGTGCCGTCAAGGTTGACAGGAATAATATGACCACACTTCGGTATTTGAAAGAAGTGAATCATCTCCACGGTAAGCAGGAGAAAAATCAGCATGGACGCAAGGATGAATTCATGCAGATCAACGATCCGAACCCTATTGTTATAGAAGAGGGATCTGGACATAATTATGCAGATTATAATACGGGATTTTTGTCATTTATCAATATTCTGATCGGTATTGTTATTGGTGCGGCGGTTATCTGGCTGCTCATTGTACCATCTATTACCAAGACAAAGGCATCCGAGTACAATCAGGCAGTTGTGGAATACAGTGCCCAGATCTCTGAGCGCAATAAGAACATTGATGATCTCCAGAATCAGATTACGGATCTTCAGAGCAAACTGTCTCAGTATGAGTCAACCGTCGGCAATACCGTGGATGATGCCGGTGCCAGTGAGCAGAAACTGATCGAGGCTGTAGGCAGCTATCTCCAGAACAATGTGCAGGACGCAGGTACGCTGATTGCTGAAATTGAGCCTGCAGCTATTACTAATGCCCAGGAGAAGAAGATTTACAATATTTTGAAAGAGGCGACCAAGAGCTCTGTGACAGAAACGCTGTATGCAAATGCAAAAGACAGCTTTGACAAGAAGGATTATGTGGCTGCCATCGATGGTATGACCAAAGTCCTTCGAATGGATGACAGCTATTCCTATGCCGTTTTCTATATGGGACGCAGCTATCAGATGCTTGGTGATACAGGCAATGCAGCAGGTTACTACAAACGCCTGATCCAGTCCTATCCAAACTCAGATATGGTAGACGATGCAAGAAAATATCTGGATCAGCTGGGTGACACCACAAGCATTGACCCTGTGGATATTAGCGGCGGCAGCACAAGCGACAGCAATGACAATTCAGAGGACAACAGCAGCGACAACTCTGACGACGATTTGGGAGATAACACAGACAACGGATCATTAGACAATGGTGACGGCAGCGAAGAATAAAATTTCTTCTATAAAAATTGAATAAACAATGAAAATACAAAAGAAAAAGCATGATACTCCAATTAACCGGAGCGCATGCTTTTTCTTTTTTTGTTTGTGTGGGAGTATATTTTTCAGGAATCAGAAATCCGATAGCGAGGTGTTTTAATATAAAAAGTAATTGAATACTTTTTAAAAGAAGGCAGGTGCTTCAAATTTGTTAGTAAATCTGGAGGATTGGGAGGAGAGTTTATGGAATATCGCATTGTCCGCGGCATTTTGTTTGTTTCACCCGGGAAGGAGATTGATCATTTCCGGGCGGAAAGAATTATCAGATATACAGAGAGTCTGCTCAGGCAGCAGCGTTTTCGGACGATGGTTTTTGATCTGGCGGATACTGTTTTTATGGACAGTGCCGGTGTGGGGATGATGATCGGGCTTTATCGGGAAATCAGGGCCTGGGGAGGTGCTGTTTTTATTATCCGTATGCAGAAGGGGATTCGTCGGATTTATCAGATGGCGGGACTGCAGAGGATTATTCCGAGTTATGACGACGAATCGCAGTTTATGGCAGCCATGGAGGGAGGGGGAAAAGATAATGAGGGATGAAATGAAACTGACAATGAATGCGATTGCAGAGAATGAATATTTTGCCCGGGTTGCGGTGGCGGCTTTTTCGGCCAAGATGGATCCGACCATGGAAGAACTTGCAGATATTAAAACAGCGGTTTCGGAAGCTGTCACGAATGCTGTCGTTCATGGTTATGACCACAAAGGCGGGATATTGGAGATTGATGCACGGATTGAGGATGAATGGTTGGAGATTGAAATCGAGGATGAAGGGATTGGGATTGATGATGTGAAGCAGGCCATGGAACCATTGTATACATCTCGTCCGGAGGAGAATCATGCCGGTATGGGGTTTACTTTTATGGAAGCTTTTATGGATGAATTGGAGGTTGTTTCGACGCCCGGACAGGGAACAAAAGTAAAAATGCGAAAGAAAATTGAAATGCCGGCAGTAGTTCGCAGAAAAAAGAGGTCTATCAGGTGACAGAAATCCGGGAGCTGCTGATGAAGGCACAGGCAGGCGACAAGGAAGCCAGAGAGCAGCTGGTTCAGAAAAACATTGGACTTGTAAAAAGTATTGTCAGTCGGTATACAGCCAGAGGTGTGGAAAAAGAGGATCTGATCCAAATCGGGATGATCGGTCTGATAAAAGCAATCGACAATTTTGACACGACCTATGAGGTGCGTTTCTCGACCTATGCGGTGCCAATGATCGCCGGGGAAATTCGCAGATTTCTGAGGGATAATGGTGCCATTAAGGTGAGTCGTTCTATCAAGGATCATCGTGTTGCTGTCAACAGGAGCAGAGAACGGTTGATCGAAAAACTGGGAAGAGAGCCGACGATCCATGAAATTGCCGAGGATGTGGGGCTTTCTATGGAAGATATTTTGCTGGCCGTGAATTCAGGCCAGGAAGTGGCATCCCTTCAGCAGATGATTTATGAAGGGGACGGCAGCAGCATCCGTCTGATGGACAGGTTGTCCGCACACAGTGGGGAAGGAGATGCTTCACTGGATCGGATGATGCTGGCAGATTCATTATCAGCACTGGAACAAAGAGAAAGGGAACTGATTGTTCTGCGCTTCTATTATGATCAGACACAGTCACAGATTGCGAAACGGATGGGGGTATCACAAGTGCAGGTATCAAGGCTTGAGAAGAGGATCCTAAGAAAGATGAAGATGTATATCAGTTAGCGGGCAGAGCAAGGCACTGCGTGCCAGAAAGTTCAGTTCGCAGAGAGGAATATATAGCTGTGCTATTCGCTCACGCGCCAAAGTGTGCGTCAAGCGCACACTGGGTTCTAGACCGTATGCATAGAACATCAGTCTTTTTGGGAGACTATGCGGTAGGCGAGTTATTATGAGCAAATCTTCAAAATATGCAGAAATCCGGGAGATGAGAAAATGGAAGGTCAAAAACAGGTTGTCATTTATTTGATGGCAGATGATCATATTGAAGTTGAGGTGCAGCCGCTGACCATGGGAGATTTATGTGAAATTGTGGGAACGGACAGGAAGGTGGCGGATTTTGTCAAACAGATGCCGGTGACCGGTCTGCAGACTCAAGAGACGGGGCGGAGTGTCCTCTCTGTTTTAATGTTGGTGGAAGCAATCACAGTGCAGGTCCAGAAGCAATTTGCGGGTATCCAGTTCCAGTGCGTGCTGCTGGGAGCGGAACAGTTGATTGTTGAATGGGGAGGCAAAAAGACGGCACTGTGGTGGGTGACGATTTTGAAGACGGCATGCGTCAGTCTGATCATTCTGGCGGGTTCGGCTTTTACCATCATGACTTATGATCAGGATGTGGATGTGGCGGGGGTGTTTGGGCGGATTTATCAGCTGTTTGTGGGCCATGTGCCGACACAGCCCGGGATTCTTGAGGCTGCTTATGCTTTTGGTGTGGCTGCAGGTATTCTGCTGTTTTTTAATCCTTTTGTTTCGGCGGCAAAGAGAAAGGCACCCTCTCCTGTTGAGATTGAAATGGAGAAATATGAATCAGATATCAGGGATACGATTGTCAAAATTGATAATCGGTTAAACAAAAGATAAGATTATATGAAAGATTTCGTTTCAATAAGCAGAAACTGAGAAACGAAGGGAAACAGGCTGTTTGACAGCCGTTGACAGGGAAAAAGGGTTAAGTTATAATGAAAGGTACTGTAAATAGAAAGAAAGGCGATTAGCAATGAATTTCAAAGAAAGAGATTTTATACCGATGCTGTTTGGCGGGGACATCAATACATACAGTGTTGCCCGTGCATTTTATGAACGTTATAAAGTGAAATCCTATACATTTGGTAAGTTTGCCACAGGTCCGAGTTACCAGAGCAGAATTATTGAATATACACCAAACCCGAAGATTGACACAGATGAAGTTTTTATGAAGACAGTGAAGAGCTTCTGCTCCAAGCATGCAGACAAGACCGTTGTTCTGGTGGGCTGCGGTGACAGCTATGTGGCATTGATCAGCAAGCATAAGAATGAACTGCCGAAGAATACCATTGCACCATATATTGATTTTGATTTGATGAACAGTCTCCAGCAGAAAGAGACATTCTATAAACTTTGTGAGAAACATGGCGTGGATTATCCGGGAACCATTATCCACAACAAAGAGATGGGACATGATTTTGAGATGAATTTCCCATTCCCAGTGATTTTGAAGCCATCCGACAGCATTCAGTACTGGGAGCATCCTTTTGATACACAGAAGAAGGTGTATACGATTAAAGATAAGAAGGAACTGGATCAGGTGCTGGATGACATTTACGGGGCCGGTTATACAGGCAAACTGATCATTCAGGATATGATTCCGGGTAATGATGAGTATATGCGTGTGCTGACATCCTATTCGGATCACAACGGCAAGGTGAAAATGATGTGCCTCGGTCATGTGCTTCTTGAAGAGCATACACCGCACGGATTGGGCAATCATGCAGTCATTATCACAGAGCCGAATAAGGAACTGATGATGCGTGTCAAAGATTTGCTCGAAGAACTGCATTATGTGGGATTTTCCAATTTCGATATCAAATACGACAGAAGAGACGGCAAGTTCAAGTTCTTTGAGATCAATACAAGACAGGGCCGAAGCAATTATTATGTGACCGGTTCCGGATTTAATGTGGCAGAATATATTGTGGAAGACTTTGTTTATGGCAAGGAACTGCCGCTGCGTTACGCCAAAGAAGAGCATCTCTGGATGGTTGTTCCAAAAGCTGTTGCCTTTAAGTATGTCAAGGATCCTGCTCTGAAGGCAAAGATGAAAAAGCTGATCAAAGAGAAGAAAGTCGTGAATCCAAGCTTCATGAAGGGAGATCTCGGTATGCCGAGACTGGCCCGTATGATCAAAACCCATCTGAGTCATTTTGAAAAGTATAAGAAGTACTATAGCTAGTACATCGTTTTCGAAATAACTATATCATTCACTTGCACAGATGTTTGAATTTGAACCTATACGTATGCAGTTAATTGCAAGGAGGAAATACGTATGAAAAATTATACATTAAAAGAATATGCAGATTTGCTGTCTTCTGTTGATATGCTGGCAGAGGCGGAAATGATGGGCAGGGAAGAGACGGTCATTACATATCTGACGTATGATTCAAGGGCAGTGACACCGGGAACCCTTTTCATCTGCAAAGGTGCAGCCTTTAAAGAACAGTATCTGGAGAATGCGATCCGGGCAGGGGCTGTGGCTTATGTTTCTGAAGTACAATATGAAACAGAGACTAAGGTGCCGTGTCTGATTGTGAAGGATATCCGTAAAGCCATGCCGCCGCTGGCTGAGATGTATTTCAACAAAGCATGGCAGGAATTGACGGTCATCGGTTTTGGCGGTACAAAGGGAAAATCCACATCTGCTTATTATATGAAAGCCATTGTGGATGATTATATGGCAGCCACAGGGGGCAAAGAAAGTGCTGTTTTATCATCCATTGACATATACGATGGTGTGATTCGACAGGAATCCCATATTACAACACCGGAATCGGTGGAATTACATGAGCATATGCGCCATGCGGCAGACAGCGGTATTACTTATCTGGAGATGGAAGTTTCCAGTCAGGCGTTAAAGTATGACCGTGTGAATAATATGCAGTTTGATGTGGCGGTTTATCTGAATATTTCAGAGGACCATATCAGTCCGATCGAGCATAAGGATTTTGAAGATTATATTTCATCTAAGATGAAGATGTTTGCGCTGGCTAAACAGGCAGTTGTCAATCTGGATGCGGATTTTGTGGAGCGTGCCTTAAAGGCTGCAGAGGATGCCGGCAGCTTCAAGACATTCAGTCTGAAGGATCCGTCTGCGGATTTTTATGGCTACAATATTCACAAAGAAGATGGTGAAATCATTTTCTCTGTGAAATGCGATAAGTTTGATGAGACATTTTCACTGACCATGCCGGGCTTATTCAATGTGGAGAATGCCGTTGCCGTTGTGGCTGCAGCGACACTGCTGAACATTCCTCTTGAATACATCAAGTCCGGTCTTCACAGGGCAAGATCCAGTGGCCGTATGGAACTGTATACAAGTGCCGACAAGCGCGTGACAGCGGTTGTGGACTATGCCCACAATAAACTGAGCTTTGAGAAGTTATTCGGTTCCACAAGAGAAGAATATCCAGATCATGATATCGTGGCTATTTTCGGATGCCCGGGCTATAAGGCCTATATCCGCCGTAAGGACCTTGGTCTCATTGCCGGAGAATATTCCAAGAAGGTTTATCTCGTGGCTGAGGATCCCGGCAAGGAGCCTGTACAGCAGATTTCAGAGGACATTGCCCAGTATGTGGCTCAGAAGAATTGTCCGTATGAGATTATCGAAGACAGAGGTGTAGCTATCCACAAAGCCATTATGGAGTGCAAGCGGCCTACCGTTCTTCTGATTACCGGCAAGGGCAATGAGACGCGACAGAAATACGGCACGATCTATGCGGATTGCCGTACAGATGTGGAATATGTCAAGGAATATCTGGAAGAATATAACCATTCACCTTCCCATGTACTGGAAAATCAGAATTTAGACTAGTTTTTTGCGGAAAACATGATAAAATATGTAAGAGGTCAGTATGCATTCATAATGAATAAACATACACCGAGAAGCAACGAAAATTTTAAGGAGGATAAGTAAAATGAAAATGAGAAAAGTATTAAGTGCTCTTCTGGTTGCAGCATGTACCCTTTCACTGGCAGCATGCGGCAGTTCCAGCAGCAAGAGTGAAACAACAGGCGCATCAGGTGAAACTGCAGGAAGCAGTGCCAACACAGCAAAGGTTATCGATGTGGATCTGACAAGTGAAGAATATGCATTTGGTGTGGATAAAACACAGCCTGAACTGCTTGAACAGACAAACACATTTATCCAGAAGATCAAAGATGACGGTACACTGGATGCCATCTGTGCAAAATATTTCGGTGATGACGAACCTGAAGCTGTTGAATCAGCAGAACTTGACAATTCTAAGGATCAGCTGGTTGTAGCTACAAATGCAGCTTTTGAACCTTTTGAATACACAAAGGGTGACCAGTACTATGGTATTGATATGGAAATCGCTAAACTTCTTGCAGATGAACTTGGCAAAGAGCTTGTTATCCAAAACATGGATTTCGACGCTGTATGCTTATCTGTCAGCCAGCAGAAATGTGATATCGCTATGGCAGGTCTGACAATCAACGAAGAAAGACAGGAATATGTAACTTTCACAGATTCTTATTATCAGGCATCCCAGAGACTGATTGTGCCAAGTGCAGATACAACATTTGACGAATGCAAGACAGCTGATGAAGTTGTAGCTAAACTCGGTGAATTAAGCAGCTCTGACAAGATCGGTGTTCAGGCAGGTACAACAGGCCAGTATTATGTAGAAGGCAGCGAGGATTGGGGCTTCCCGGGGCTTCCTGCTGAATGTGTAACTTATAAGAGCGGTTCCCTGGCTGTTCAGGATATGTTAAATGGCAACATCAAGTATGTCATCATTGATGCTGCTCCTGCTGCGGCAATTACAGCATCTATCAACGCAATGCAGTAATCTTTATAACAGATGGGCCTACACCCATCTGTTATGCTGTACGAGCCTGAAAGGATAAAGAAGAGTCATTATGGGAAATTTTGATCAGAAAGTTAACAAGTTTATAGAGATATTCTGGGAGCAGAATGGCTACAACAAAGTGCTTCAGGGTCTGCAGAACACCCTGATGATTGCCATTGCCGGTCTGATCATCGGTATTATTATCGGTACGATCATTGCCACTGTCCGTGTACTCCCAAAATATAAAACATTGCCGAAGGTGCTGAATGCGATCTGCAGCTTTTATGTTGCATTATTCCGCGGTACGCCTATGGTTGTTCAGCTCCTTGTCTTCTACTATGTTCTTTTACCGATTATCGGTTTGAAGATTACAGGTGTTCAGGTGGCGATGATGGTCTTTGGTCTGAACAGCGGCGCCTACATATCTGAGATTATGCGAAGTGGTATTCAGTCAGTAGATCCGGGACAGATGGAAGCCGGACGTGCAGTGGGTTTAAGTTTTGGTACAAGTATGGTCAAAATTGTTATCCCACAGGCAGTCAAAAATATTCTTCCGACACTGGGCAATGAATTCATTTCCCTGATCAAGGAGACATCTGTTGTCAGTTTTGTCGGTGCGGCCGACCTTTATGTAGCATTTAACTATATCGGCAGCAACAGCTATGAATTTATGGTTCCATATCTTGTCATGGCATTGATTTATATCGTTCTTGTGCTGATTATTTCATTATTAATCAAATTGATGGAAAGGAGCCTGAAGAAGAGTGATAGACGTAATTAATCTTAAGAAAAGCTTTGGCAGTGTCGAAGTTTTAAAGGGCATCAACATGACCATCAATAAAGGCGATATTGTGGCGATCATCGGACCATCAGGTTCCGGTAAGAGTACATTTCTCCGCTGCCTGAACTGTATGGAAGACCCGACATCAGGACAGATTATTTTTAATGGTGTTGATATCGCGGATATGAAAGTTGATATCAATATTCACCGAAGAAAGATGGGCATGGTATTCCAGCATTTTAATCTTTTCAACAACAAAACCGTTCTTGAGAATATTATGCTGGCACCTGTTTATACCCGTTGTCAGGAATTGAAGAAAGCCAAACGTCATAATCGTCTGGCGGCATTTGGCAAGAAAGAACAGATTCCTGTGACAACCACCAAGGAGCAGATTAAGAAAGAAGCCAGAGAACAGGCCATGAATCTGCTGAAACGTATCGGGCTGGAAGATAAGGCGAATGTCTATCCTTCAACACTGTCCGGTGGTCAGAAACAGCGAATCGCCATTGTCCGTGCCCTGGCCATGAATCCGGATGTGATTCTTTTCGACGAACCGACATCTGCCCTGGACCCTGAAATGGTCGGAGAAGTTCTGGAGCTGATGAAACAGCTGGCAGAGGAAGGCATGACCATGGTGGTTGTTACCCATGAGATGGGATTTGCCAGAGAAGTGGCTTCCAGAGTCGTCTTCATCGATGAAGGCGTTATCAAGGAAGAAGCAGAACCGAAGGAATTCTTCGCACATCCGAAGGACGTGAGACTGAAGGAATTTCTGTCGAAGGTGCTGTAAAACTGAATTTGAAGTGATATAAGACAGGCCGTCCGGTCAGCGAAGTGCTGACTGGGCGGCCTGTTTTTCTTTATTCTCCATATAAAATACCTTGCCTTTTGGCCGGAAAGGCAGTCGATTGCCATTGGGAATGAGAAAGGCATGTTTCCGTCGGATTTTTAGATTATCTTCGATATAGCCGTCTGTGATTACAAGAATCGGGCCGGAAGGTGGGAAGTCTTTGGCTTTTTCCAAAGCATCAATTCCGGGCTGAAGGATTGTGCCGCCTCTGCCGGTGATTTCTACTCTGCCTGCGATATCTTCCGGGGCCATGTATCCGGCATCGGTGGCCTCGGCATCACAGAAGATTATCCGGACAAAGGGGACGTCCTTGGCAGCAGCGTAGCTGGCAGCGGCACCCAATGCTAAGCCAATCTGTGCAGAACACATGGAGCCGGAGGTGTCGATAACAACGCCAAAAGTTCGGCTTTTCAGCTCTTTTTCATGAAGCATATAGCTTGGCCTTGGTATATTCGGTGTGGAACCCTGGCGTCTGCTTGGTCTTACATAGGTGCGATGCTTTTCCAGAGGCGGGAATTGCTCATCAAACCATCTGCCCAGCTGCACTTCCCAGGGAATAGGCGGCATGGAAAGGGCGCGGATCTCTTCAATAAGTCCGGCCGGTAGATAGCCTCTGCTGTGGGTGGTGTGATAGTCAAGTCCTTCACGCAGCGCGTTCTTGAAAAATTCATCCAGACTGATGCCTTTGTGCAGGCCTTCAAATCGGGGACTCTGATCGCCAAACAGATCGCCTTTTCCGTATCCTCTGAAAGTGGCATGCTTTTTAAATTTCCGTATTTTTTTGACAATAAGGTCATAAATGGCTTCTGCTGACATATTGTGCAGGCTTTCATCGTACAGCAGATCTTCCTCCGGCATGCTGCCGATATGCATGGCAAGGAGCCAATCATTAATGACATAATCGCAGGCAATATTCCAAAGATAGTGATCCCGACCCTGGCATCGTTCATGGTGGCAGAGTCCGGCATGCAGATATTCATGGGCGAGGACGAATTTCCATTCCTCAAGTGTCAGACAACATGACGGATTGGTATATATTTCTCCGTGTACTGCATCTACAGCAGCAATGTGTATCTCATATCTGCGGCATAAATCAATGTCTTCAATAATCTTAAAAGATGAGGCCAGGCCGCCAAGAAGCGGATAGTGAGATAAGAACCATTCAGAGGCTTTGGAAATTACGGTGTCTTTCTTTTTTGAGGCATCGTGTCCGCCGGCATGGATGACTACTTTTTTGATGGAGTGATTAATGGCAGCTGCAAAGGTTTCGGTATATTCATTTTGTTCACCTTTTTTGTAGATGATGGGTGAGGAGATGCCAAACATATCACATGTGCTGGATGTATTTAAACCGTATGTCTGTTTTGGGGATATACCTTCTGTGTCAAGCAAGTATTCGTAAATCTTTCTTTCGTCATTCAGTTTGATGGGATAGAAAGCTGACGGGTCCTGAAAGAGACTGCCGCTAAAACCGATGTCCGCCAGAAATCTTGTTACATAGATATCGCAGGCTTTATTCCATACAAGAGGATAGATTTCTGCGGCAGAAGGCATTTTGTTTTTGTCAAAATGGCCAAAAGCGAGGTGGAGAAGGTGATGGGCCATGACATAGGCCCATTCAGCGGCATTCAGGTGGGCATGTATATTGACAGAAATCTCTCCGTTTTTGGTGACGCAGGCCAAACTGCTATGATTGGATAAATGTGCATTTCTGACTGCAATTGTTCCATCTAACTGGGAAAACAGCGGGTGTGACTGGAGCAGGTCAAAGCCGGCATAAATGGGTTTTAAGCCATCCGGCATATTGTTTTCATTGTAATAAAATTTTCTTCTAAAATAAGCCATAAGGATACCTTTTTATTGCATATTGATTGCGGAATAAAAATTATTTGCCGTTGACCAGTCGGGGCAGATCACGGATGACTTCAATCATAAACCAGTCAGGGAGAGCGGCGTTGTCATCGGAAGCAACCACCATCTGGGCAATTTCGAAATTGATAGTAGATAAATCTTTGATCATACGCTTGGCACGATAAACGAAAGAGAGCATATTGCCGGAAATATCCTGTTTACTTTTTGGCAGTTCGGAAATGAGCCTTGCACGGAAGGACTGTGCAAGAAAATAAAGAATATCCCGGTCTTCAGCTTTTGAAGGCCATTTTGTTTTTTCAGCAATAATATCGTCAAGCATATGATGATTGGCAAGACTCTTTATGTAAGCAAGAAACATGCCGGCATGGGAAGGGGTAAGACAGCCATAGACAAGCATTTTCAGTACGTGGCTTGAAAGTTCTCTTTTACCGGCACCGTATTCTGTCAGGGCATCACTCAGCATATGCCATGATCTTGGTGTAGAGAAAGGCTCTTCTGTTTTGGGTGCTTCGGAAAAAAGATGGTCAGGCCGCTGGATAATGTAATCAATGACCCATGGGTGAAGCTGACTGCGCTGTGCCCACTTGATCCACTGTCTTGCATCAGCCTTCATCTGAACGTGGAACATTCGGTTGATCAGGGCAGAAGACATGGTTTTGACAATGGCAGAGTCCTGAATTCGGTTTCCGGCACCAACGACAATGCTGCCTTCCGGGAGGTGATATTCGCCGATTCTTCTTTCGTGAATAAGAGAATAGAAAGCTTTCTGAACTTCCTGGGAACAGGCATTGAGTTCATCAAGAAATAAGACATAAGGCTCTTTGCGAGCAATCATTTTCGGAGGAAGAAATTCGGAAGTTTCACCTTTGATCTGCGGAATACCGATAATATCTTCCGGTGCTAGCTGACTGCCGAGAAGCGATACACAGGGCAAGCCGATTTCAGATGCAAATTGTTCCACAAGTGCAGATTTTCCGATACCCGGTGCACCCCAGATAAATACAGGCCTGCTTGGAGCAACATTGAGCAATATTTCCAGCAGGTCATCCTGTGTGACAGTAATTGGTAAATTCATAGAATCCTCTTTCTGGTGTTGTTTCAGGCAGTGATTTGACTGCGCTGCTGTTCATTGTAGCGTTTCTTCTGGTTAATATGGCGGACTTTGGCTCTTGGATAATATTTGCTGCAGTGCTGACAGTAAGTCTTGTGCTCGGCAGCACGACCCTTTGAACATTCGCCGCGGCAGATATAAAATTTGCATGGTGTTTCTCTGTATTTGCTCATGGTATTTTCCTCCGGGGGCCAGTTAAATAATTGCCTTCTGGCCTGATAAAATGGGATTGTTAGGTGTTCTTTGATTAAAAAGTATAGCATTAATGAATGGAAAAAACATTGAACTGTTAGTTGAAAATGATAGAAGCTGGAAATTTGAGTGGATATTCAAGCAGGCCATCACATGTGGAAATGTGATGGCCTGCTTGGAAATGTAAGCGTTTTACAACAGTTTTATAAACTTATATTTGACTTTGAGAAATTATAGATTATGTTTTTTCAGGACATCCAGTACAAAATCTATGGATTGCTCACAGAGAGCAGCAATTTCTTCTGGTGATTTGTTTTGTGCATGATAGGAAAGAATTAGGGAAGTGAGAAGTTTGTCAGCACGTTCCTTTTCTTTAGTAATATCTTGTTCTGCTTGGCGTAAACCATCTTCAAACCTTCTTCATAACTAATCTCTTTCTCGGAAGCAATGTGTGCGGCACTATCATATTCTTTGAATAACATATCGGTAACCTCCGCCCTGTGTTCACGTAAAATATCGGCGAGTATGTCCTTTTCAATGCATTCAGTAATTGTTTCTTCTATTGCGTCACCCAGTGAAAGTCCGTCAGAAATTTTTTCGCGAAGCACAGCCACTTTGCTATTGAAAATAAATCGGAAAAGGCTGTCCTTATATTTACGGTTGTAATAGGTATTTTCATGCGACATTTATAGATTCTCCTTTAATTGTACTCAAAACTCACCGGTGGTGCAACTATTATATATCGATTGAAGTAAAAAGTTTGTCGCAGCGTGTAGATGAAAAAAATATTAAATGTTGGTGAAGAAAATAGTGTTTTGAACTTGTCTTACTTTTTGTCATACGAAATAAACGATTGTGAAGTATGATAATAAAATTGGAAATTACAGATCGGAGGTAAAAATAATGATTTGTGGAATTTCACTTATATAGGGCTATTAAATCAATAGCCCCGGTGAAAAAATATTACTGGAGTGCTTTAACGATTTTTAGAATCGTTGTCTTTGTCTCTGGTGAGCAGGAATGTAGTTCGTGGAGGATTTCATTCTCAATAGGAGAAATGGAATCGTTGTATTCATCAGAGAGGATAAAGTCTACGGTTGTGTCCAGGGCATTACACATCTGGACAAGGGTAGAGAGGGAGACTTTGACACGGTTATTTTCAATGTTGCTGATATGGCTTACATTGACGTCGGCGATGTTGGCAACATATTCCTGTGTCAGATTCTTGGCAATACGTGTATCTTTGAGCTTTTTGGCAATATGCGCAAAATCAAGATCTTTCATGATGTGCTCCTTTCTTTAATATCTCTGATTGTAATATTTATATAGTTATAGTATAATTATTTGTAGCTATATAAAATATAGCTACAAATATATAAAAGGAGGAAGAATATTTTAAAGATTAGATAGTAATGAAATATATAAACAGACAAGAAGGAGAAAAGGAATAATGAGAGAACAAATTGCGGATATTTGCCGAAAAGCCAAGTATTCAATCAAAAATTTCAAGTCGGATCCAGTTAACAATTTGGAGTATCTGATTCCCATCGCTATTTTTTTGATTGGAATTATAAATGGCATTGTAACACAGCGTGCATTTGCTCATAATGGCGGTTATGGTGCACAGATGGATGCCATAAAAGAATATGGTTTATTTGATGGGTACAGCGAGAAATTTACCACAGGAACTACAGGTTTGATCCTGCATGGCTTTTGGGGCAAAGTCATTCTTATTTTGGGGGGATTCAATTGATGCTCATATTTTATAAGTGTATAAAAAACAATGCAAACGCATTCATACTATTATTGGTAGTCAGTGGGCTTCTAGTTGTTTTTCAAATATTTATGACAGACTGTCTGTTTGCAAGTGAATTCAGTACAGTTTATATGAGTCAGGAAACTTTTGAGATTTGCTATGAAAAAATATCGGGTATAATGTACGATATAGTGGAAGTTGTACCGGATATTTTGGTTGTGGCTGTATATGCTGTTATTTCTATTGGTGCAGTGATTGGCTTTTTATTTAGTGTTTATGGAATTTCGATGATAGAGAACAATGGCAGAACAATAAAAAATACAGCCTTGGTATTAGCCTTTTCGATGATTCTGGTTCCGTTGGTCTTATTATTTTTACAAAATGTCGTTCCGCTGCTATCGGGAGTATTGGCAGTTGTTCTGATGGTAGCGATTATAGTGATATGTTTTGTAACATTTATAGGAGGCCTTACTGAAGGCGGAGGAGAGGCGGCACAAGCTAAAAGCGTGCGCAATGAGTCGGGCAGCAGTCCTAAAAGAGAGAAAGCTGCGGCTTATTCAAATATGAAAGGAGAAAGAAAAATGACAGAGAAAGAGAGCAAAATAAGACGAGTTTATGTAACTGATTTAAATGATATTGGAGGGTGTGAGCTTTATAGAGTACATGGCATGCTACAACAGCGCAGGTTTATACAACTAAAAATGTTGAGACAGCGATTGAAGATTATGCTGCATCACAGATTCAGGCACTCTGTGATCAGCCGATAAATGAAGGATGTCAGATCGCCGTGATGCCGGATGTGCATGCGGGAATCGTTGGGACAATTGGATATACCCAGACTGTCGGCAAAGCGATCATGCCGAATGTGGTCGGGATTGATATCGGTTGCGGGATGACATTGGCACGGGTAAAAGGACGAATTAAGGATTTTCAGAAACTGGATACGGTGATAAGGGAGAAGGTTCCGGCGGGATTTGCTATAAGAGACGATGCACTTCGCATGGCTGATGAAATAGATCTTTCAGAAATGCATTGCTATAAAAATATACAGGCAGACAAAGCATATCGGTCGATTGGTACGCTGGGCGGCGGCAATCATTTTATAGAGGTGGATCAGGGAGAAGATGGAGATTTTTATCTTGTGATTCATTCCGGAAGCAGGCATCTTGGGATTGAGGTGACGAATTTTTATATCAATCAGGGTGAGAAAGTACTGAAGGAAAAAGGTTGTTCAGTTCCTCATGAGACGACATATCTTGAAGGACAGCTGATGCAGGAATATCTTGAAGATCTGCAGATTGTACAGAAGTATGCGGATATTAACAGGCAGGCGATATTGGCAGAGATTATAAAGGGAATGAAGTGGAAGGTTCAGGACACTTACAGCTGTATTCATAACTATGTGGAGTCAGCGGACACAACATTTACCGGTACGCCAATCATTCGAAAAGGTGCTATTTCAGCAAAGGCAGGAGAAAAGGTGATTATACCTGTGAATATGCAGGCGGGGATCATTCTTGGAACAGGACTGGGAAATGATGCATGGAATCAGTCGGCACCCCATGGAGCGGGACGGCTTTATAAGCGTTCAGCTGTGAAGGAGCATTTTACGGTGTCGCAGTTTAAAAAAGCAATGCAGGGGATTTATTCTACCTGTATCGATGAGGGGACACTGGATGAAGCACCATTTGCTTATCGGTGTATGGATGACATACTTGAAGTAATCGGGGAAACTGTGTGTGTCGATCAGATTATTCGGCCAATCTATAATTTTAAGGCTGGAAGAAAGAAAAAGCGAAATACTTTGAAAGATGAGAAATAGACAAATATCAGATAGATTAGCAGTCAGGCTATCAGAAAGCAGGTAAAATTGGCTGAGTATATAACAGGGGATTGTCACGGTGATTTTCAAAAGGTTGAAGTGTTTTGCAGACGGATGCAGACAACAATCGAAGATTGTATGATTATTCTTGGTGATGCGGGAATTAATTACTGTATGGATCATCGGGATACGGAGAGAAAAAAGTATTTGGCAGGGCTTCCGATTACAGTTTTTTGTGTATATGGTAATCATGAGGAAAGACCTTCTTCCATTTCTTCTTACAGGAAGAAGAAATGGAAAAATGGCACCGTTTATTTTGAGCCGGAATATCCGAATCTGATCTTTGCGAAAGACGGTGAAATCTATGAATTTTCAGGCAAAAAGGTATTGGTTATTGGTGGTGCCGGCAGTCCGGATAAGGCCTATCGAATGATGACCGGTCTGCCGTGGTTTGAAGATGAACAGCCGAATGAATCAATCAAAAATTATACGGAGCAGCAAATAGTAGAAAGCCGTTGGAAAGTAGATTATGTGTTGTCTCATACATGTCCGCTGGTGTATAGGCCTGAAAAATCATTATATACTTTATCAGACCCCAAATCGATAGACTTATCAACAGAAAGATGGCTGGAAACACTTGCGGCAAACCTGCAGTATGAGCGATGGTATTTTGGACATTATCATGATAATCGGGTTTATGTGGATGCAGAAATGCTTTACGATGCGATTAAGCTGCTTGGATTGAAAGAAACGCTTCAGAAACAGGGAAGGCCGGAATATCGAAAAGATGAGGCGGTTATTTTTTCAACGAAGATCAATGGCATGGAAGTCGATGGATATGGTACAATTAAGCAAGTACATGCTTATGGAACGAAAGTGATGGACCGGGAAGTTACCTATGATATTTATGGGGTCAAAAGCGGCGGTGCCGGGGCAAAGGAATTGTTTGAGAACATAGCGGAATCGCAGTTGATGTCTGCGATTTTATAGACGGTTGACTAAAATTAAGAACAGATGAGATTTTGAGAGAGGAGTGACAGGCAATGAAGTATTATATCAGTGATTTACATTTATTTCATGAAAACGCCATTGCCTTTGATCCTCGGCCATTTGCGTCATTGCAGGAAATGCATGATACGATTTTAAAGAACTGGAATGACCGTGTGACCAATGGGGATATGGTATATATTTTAGGTGATGTGAGCATGCGCGGCAAAAAGGAAGAGCTGATTGCATTCGTGGCTCAGTTAAAAGGGCGTAAAGTGTTGATCAAGGGGAATCATGATGACGTTTCTGATTACCGTTATCAGCAGTTGTTTCATGAAATCTGCGATTATAAAGAAATGCATGACACGATTGGTAAGGAGCATTATAGTCTGGTTTTGAGCTATTATCCGATTTTCAGTTGGAGGAACATGGGACGAGGAAGAATTCTCCTGTATGGGCATACCCATGAGAGTGAGGAAGACAGGTTTTATCAGAAGTGTCTGTCCGAGATGAGGGCGAATGACTGCCGGCATGTCTATGAAACGGAAGAATTAAGAGCCTATAACGTTGGATGTATGCGGGATTATATGAATTATACGCCGAGAACGCTGGAGGAAATCCTGAATTCAAGGAGTCAGGTGTAAAGAATGATTTATTTAAGCAGTTTTGCGCTGAGTGATAAAAAGGTGAAAAATCCGAATCTCTATCCTTATTCAGTTTTTCAAGATAAGGATTGTGATCCATTTGTGTTCGCACCCATCACGATTTTGTATGGAGATAACGGATGTGGAAAGTCAACATTGCTGAATATTATTGCACAGAAGATCAATGCAAAGGGCTATGAGACATATGCCTACGGACAGTATTATATACAAAATTATGTGGAAGAATGCCGCTTTGATACAGGCGAAGATGACACTGGAAGGAATCTATCCATTCCGGCAGGCAGTCTTTACATGAAAAGTGAAGATGTTTTATACGAGATTAAAAAGATCCAGCAGGAAGAGGCATTGGAGCAGGGATATGTCTATGAGCAGGTGCGGAGGAAAGGAATGCGCAAAGACGTGGCACAGGAAATGTTTCGCAGCACAAATGGAAGGTCATGGTCCACAATGCAGATTCTGAAATTTGCCCAGGAGAAATATTCAAATGGTGAAACAGCCATGCAGATGTTGACGGACATTCTGGAGCCGGATAATCTGTATCTTCTTGACGAGCCTGAAGTTTCTCTGTCTCCGCAGAATCAGGTGAAATTAGCAGAGGAAATCAATCAATGTGCACGTTTCCTGGGCTGTCAGTTTATCATAGCCACTCATTCGCCTTTTATGCTTGGTACACTTCAGGCGAAAATCTATAATCTGGAATCAACAGAAGTAGAAGAGGCCAAGTGGTATGAATTGAAAAACGTTCGGTATTTTTATGAATTTTTTGATAAAAACAGAAAATATTTTGTGAGATGAACAAAGGGGCGTATCATTGTGATACGCCCCTTTACTGTATCAAAAAGATTCAATAGATTTTACAATCCCTGCACATGTTCCACCAGTCTGGATACAAATCCAGCTGTAATATCATCCTTGTCCAGTTCATGATTAAATTCAACGATATCCATCGCCTGAACCGGCAGCCGTGTCAGCAGCTCATCCATCATCAGGAAGACGTCGTCTTCATTGAAACCTTCCGGAACGGGAACGGAGACGCCAGGCATCAGTTTCGGATCCATGGAATCAATATCGAAGCTGACATGAACAGCCGGGCAGTGGCTGAGATAGTCAATACTTTCGTTCAGACAGTTCTGAAGACCGTGTTCCATAATATAATCCCATTTATAATAACGAATATGGTGTTCTTTGAGAATTTCTGCTTCCGGCGGATCAATGTCACGCAGGCCAAGCATAACAATGTTGCCTGATTTTAACTTGATGCTGTCATCCAGAAAATGTGTCAGGGAAGGTTCACCAAGTCCCAGGAGTGCAGCCACCGGCATTCCGTGAATATTGCCGGTAACCGTTGTCTTGTCAGTGTTGATATCCGGGTGCGCATCAATCCAGATCAGCCCGGTTTCGCCTTTGGTATAAACAGATGTAGCGGATACAGAACCCATGGCGGCACTGTGATCTCCGGCAATCATCAGAGGGCGATGCCAAGATGTTAGAATATGGTAACCTTGCTTGGCAATGCCTTCGCAGGTAGCGCATACACTTTCGAGATTCTTCAGATTGGCACGGAAAGGTCCCTTACACGTGATTTCTGGAACTTTATTCATTTGAAGATTTTTAAAATTTTCTGTTAAATAGTCGATACTTTTGATTAATCCCTTTGAACCGACGCCGTAGTGGGTCGGACAGCCGTATAATTCAAACATGATTGCCTCCAATAAATCAATGTCTGTGATCGAATGAGATATCAGACATTTCTTAAGTTTACTGCACTATAACACGGGTCAACTGGTCTGTCAATTTAATGGAATAAAGCCTATAGGACATGAAATGCATAAAAAAATGTATAAATATGGAAATATACACTTACATTGGAAGTGAGTCAAACATCATCCTGAAACATAATATAGTATAACCCCATTTTTGGAGTTATGTCATGATTTTGAAAGCATTGTTTGAAGGGATTCCGGCAGTATTGTGTCAGGGCAGCTGGGATACTGATATAGCATCCATTGCAATGTGTTCGAAAGAGGTAACAAATAACAGCCTGTTCATCTGCATTAAGGGTATGGAGCAGGATGGCCATCAATATATTCAAGAAGCAGCAGAGAGAGGAGCAGCAGCATGCCTGGTTGAAGAGGCTTTCTGGAAGAAGTCGGCATCCGTGCATGGAAATCTGAAGCAGGCTGAGAAAAAGACATCCGCATATGGGGAACTGAAGCTGCCTGAGCAAATGACGATTGTATCTGTGCAAAATACGCGAGAAGCAGCAGCCTGGGCGGCAGCTGCTTTTTATCGTTATCCGTCAAAGGAATTAAAAGTGATCGGGATTACCGGCACAAAGGGAAAAACATCCACAACGTTTATGATCCGGGATATTCTGGAAGCCGCCGGGTATAAAACGGGCCTTCTGGGCACAATAGATTATGAGATTGGTGAAGAGAAAAAACGGGCGGAGCGGACAACACCGGAGGCGATTGATGTTCAGCGTTATCTGAGAAAAATGGCAGACAGCGGATGCCGTTTTGCAGTGATGGAAGTCTCTTCTCAAGGATTAAAACTTCACCGCTCGGATGGCATTTTATTTGATGTGGGGGTTTTTACGAATCTTGGAAGAGATCATATCGGCCCGAAAGAACATAAAGATATGGCGGAATATGCGCATTATAAAAGTCTACTGTTTCAAAAGTGCTGCTTTGGGATCGGCAACATAGATGATCCCTATTATAGGGAAATATTTAAAGATGCCTCGTGTCAGGTTTGTACCTATAGCTGTAGGCAAAAAGCGGATGTTCAGGCTTCCGATATAATGTTAGTCAATCGTAACGGACAATTAGGTACATTTTTTAAAGTCAATGGGGAAGAATATGCAGTATCAGCACCGGGGGAGTTTTCTGTTTATAATGCAGTGGCGGCAATCACCGTATGCAGACACTATGGTATTGATCAGGAGATTATCCGAAAAGCACTGAAGACAATCCGTGTTCCCGGAAGGGTGGAAGTTATTGACAATGACAGGGGATATCTGCTTCTGATCGATTATGCCCATAATGCCATGAGTCTGAAAAATATACTGGAGACGATGCGCCGGTATCATCCGAGACAACTGTGGGTTCTTTTCGGATGCGGCGGAGGCAGATCAGCAGCAAGGCGCAGAGAGATGGGCCGTGTGGCAGGGAAATATGCAGACTTTACAGTGATTACATCGGATAATCCAAGATATGAGGAACCGGAGCGGATTATGCAGACAATTGAGGAGGGAATGAAGGAAACAAAGGGACAATATCAAATGATGGTTGATCGTAAAGAAGCCATGCGGTTTATGCTGGCACAGGGACGGCCGGGAGATATTTTGATCCTGGCGGGAAAGGGCCATGAACAGTATCAGGAGATCAAAGGAGACTATTTGCCGTTCAATGAAAGAAAAATTGCGCAGGAAATCCTGGCGGATCTTGACTAATACATCATTTTCGAAATAACGATGTATTTAGAAGGCTGCAGAAAAAGTTTTAATGGAGGAACAGAGAAAATGAAGGCATTGATTTTATGGGGGATCGGTATGTCGGGCGGAATCGCAGTGGCGGCGGGATTATTTACCTTCCTTGTAATTACGGGAATTCCCCATCGGTTAATGACGATCACTCACACGACGGCCTATGGCGGATGGTATGAATGGATGTTTGTGCTGGGTGGTGCGCTTGGTAATGCAGTCTGGCTGACAGATACAGCAGTAAAAATACCGGCAGGGATGTTTCTGGCAGGTGCAGCAGGCCTTCTGGTCGGGATATTTATCGGGTGTCTGATCGGAGCGATTGCAGAGGTGTTGGATGCGTTGCCGGTGTTTTTCAAAAGAATCGGTATCCGTCAGGGCATCGGTGTCGTCATTTTTTGGATGGCCGTCGGCAAAACACTGGGGGCCTGGATGTGGTATTTCATATTGACATAAATGCCAGTATAAAATAAAAGCAGGTATAGATCGAAGAATATGGAGGCAGGATACTGATTGATCAGAAGAAAGGTGTGAATGAAACAGATGGAAAGTGAAAAGCAGACAAAAAATGAAAAACAGACAAAAGGTGAAAAACGGATGGAAGATGAAAAACAGGCTGCCAGGAAGAGGCGGGATAAACGATATAATGATTACGTGAAACAGGTAACACCGAAACATAACTTCATTTTAAATATGCTGAAAGCGTTTGTTAGCGGAGGCTTCGTTTGCGTCATCGGGCAGATGTTTTCGGATTGGTACGGCAGTATGGGACTTATGAAGGATGAGGTGTCAGGATATACAACGCTGTCGTTAATATTGATCAGTGTGATCCTGACATGTCTGAATTGGGTGGGGCCCATCACAAAATTTGCCGGTGCGGGCTATCTGGTGCCGATTACAGGCTTTGCCAATTCGGTGGCAGCATGTGCACTGGAATTTAAAGCTGAAGGAGAAGTTTTTGGTGTGGGCTGCAAGATATTTACCATTGCAGGCCCGGTGATCCTGTACGGCATTGTCACCAGCTGGGTACTGAGAGCAATTTATTGGGTGGTGCAGATGTTTGCTTAGGGTAATATCAGGGGAGTGCGCCGCAATCAGGTCTGCAGATGAAGAGAAAACTGTCAGGTCTGCAGATGAAGAGAAAACTTGACAAAACAGCTGACTTGTTATAGTATACAAAAGAAACTTTGATAACTGAATAGATGGATTCACCATAATTTTTTCTTTAAGCGCCATGTACCGGAGTGATCCGGTTAACGAGGAGAAGGGTGATCGAAGATTCGGCGGATGCCCTTTCGCACATCCCGGTGCGGATATATTGACAAATATGCAGGCAACTGCAAAACAAAACAATATAACGGGAACTGATGAGATCAGATAGTGAAGCATCAAAGATGATTATGAGACGTATGAGGCTGGCAAAACAGCTGAGTACATGAATATATAGATTAGTGAGGAAAAATTATGTGTGGAATAGTAGGTTATACAGGTAAACAGAGTGTTGCAAAGCAGATTCTGGATGCATTGGAACTGCTGGAGTATCGTGGTTATGACAGTGCCGGTATGGCAATTGTTGATGAGATAAACGGTCAGGTGCAGATCCACAAGCGTGCCGGAAGAGTAGCAGACCTTGAAAAGGTATGGAAGGCTAATCCGGTGAATGGTATTTGCGGTATTGGTCATACACGTTGGGCAACCCATGGCGGTGTCAGCGATGTGAATGCACATCCGCATCGTGCAGGACGTGTCACATTGGTTCACAATGGTATTATTGAGAATTATGAAGAGCTGAAGGATCATTTTGGCCTGGCGGATGAACTGATTTCTGATACAGACAGTGAAGTTGTTGCTGCGGTATTGAACCGTTTTTATACAGGTGATCCGCACGAAGCACTTTTCCAGACAGTGAAATGCCTAAAAGGTACTTTTGCCCTTGTGGTTATTTTTGATGATATCCCGGATGTGATTTTTGCTATCCGTAATGTCAGCCCAATCGTTGCCGCTTATCGTGAAGACGGTACCATGCTGGCATCTGATGTGGCTGCTCTTGGCGGTCAGGCAACAAGCTATATGGTAGTTCCTGAATATCACGTCGTTGAACTGCATACAGATGACATCCGTGTTTATAATATGAAGAATGAACTTTGCGAGGCAGAATTCCTGGATATTGACTGGGATACAACAAGAGCAGGCAAAGGCAACTATCCATTCTATATGGAGAAAGAAATCATGGAACAGCCGGAAGCAATCAAGGCAACACTGGCACCTAGATATGTGGATGGACGCATTTCTCTGGAAGCAGACGGTGTGCCGGATGATGTTCTGAAGAACTGTGAACGTGTCTGCGTGGTAGCATGCGGTACAGCAATGCATGCCGGTCTGGTTGCACAGTCTCTGGTACGTTCAATCCTTCGTATGCATATGGAGGTGGAATACGCATCTGAGTTTATGTATATGGATCCTGTCATTGATGACAAGACACTGGTTCTGGCAATTTCCCAGTCCGGTGAAACCATTGACACACTGGAAGCGCTGAAGTATGCAAGAAGCCAGGGTGCGAAGAGTATTGCAGTGATCAATGTAAAGGGTTCTTCTATCGCCCGTGAAAGTGATTATGTTATGTACACCTATGCAGGACCTGAGATTGCTGTTGCAAGTACAAAGGCTTATACAACTCAGATCGCTGCATTATTTGCATTGATCGGCCGTATGGCAGTTGTGCGCGGTGCCTTTAATGAAGAACAGGAGAAATCCTTTGTTGATGCATTGATGCAGGCTCCGGACGCCATTCAGAAGGTATTGGACAGAAAAGAAGAGATGCATCACATTGCCAGAGGCCTTCTGGAAGCCAAAGATGCTTTCATGCTGGGACGCGGTCTTGATTATGCTATCCTTCTTGAAGGTGCATTGAAGCTGAAGGAAGTTTCTTATATTCATACAGAAGCTTATGCATCCGGTGAATTAAAGCATGGTACAATTGCACTGATTACAGAGAAGACACCGGTTGTTGCTCTTGTGACACAGGAACGTGTCCGCGATAAGGAGCTTTCTAACATCAGAGAGGTTCAGTCTCGTGGTGCAAGTGTTGTGGTACTGGTGAAGGATAGTATTGATCTGGCAGATGCAGATTATACACATGTGTTCACACTTCCTGCCATGGATGATGTGGCAATGGCATTCCCTGCCTCAGCGGCACTGCAGCTGCTGGCATATTATGTATCCATGGACAGAGGTCTGGATGTTGATAAGCCAAGAAACCTGGCAAAAGTTGTTACAGTAGAATAAAGTGTTTAGAGCCCGGCATACCGGCCAATGGTTTGCCTTTCGGCTTGAAATCAATTTTGTATGGTGAATCTGTCTTATGTCGAAGTAAATATGTCAAAGTAAATAAAAGGAAGCGATCAGAATCTGCGGATTTTGGTCGCTTCCTTTTTGGTTGGATGATAAATGTGTGCAAAAATTATTTCAGATAGTTTTGACAGATCGCATCCAGTACGTCAAAATAATTTTCAAATGTTTTCCGGCAGCAAAGCGGGTTGCTGATGATGATACCCGGTGTGCGAAGTCCTGTTAGTGAGAAGGCCATGGCCACACGGTGGTCATCATAGGTTTCAATGGTGGCCGCATGCGGGGTGCCGGGGTCAATATAGATATCATTGCCTTGAATTGCTGCATGGATACCCATTCGGGAAAGATTTTCCACGATCGCAGCCATGCGGTCACTTTCCTGAAGACGGATATGGCCGATGCCGCGGATAAAAGTCGGACTGCCGGCAAATGGCGCAATAGCAGCCATGGTCAAAGCTTGGTCGGAAAAGCTGCTCATATCGATATCGATGCCGTGGAGTCTGCCCTGTGCAGGACCGGTCAGACGGATACCTTCCGGTGTATCCTCAGCACTGCAGCCCATTTCCTCGAAGGTGCGAAGCAGTGCCACATCTCCCTGCAGGGAATCAAAGTGAACGTGTCGGACAAGGACATTGCCGCCGGAGAGGACAGCCATGCCGTAGAAATAGGCGGCGGCTGATACATCCGGTTCAATCTGATAATCCTGTGACTGATAAGCGGCATTTCCCGGGATTCGCCATGTCTGATTGTCAGAAACAGATATTTCGACACCAAACTGATGCATCATGGCGGTGGTCATATGAATATAGGAAAAACCATGATTGCCGGTGATATGAATGGCAAAATCATGATCCATCATCACAGCGGCCATGAGAAGGGCACTTAAGAACTGACTGCTGTCGCCGATATCTACAGTGGCCTCTGAAGCGGTGATACCTTCTGAATAGATGGTAAAAGGAAAATAACCTTCCTTTTCATGGCAGTCAATGCGGCAGCCAAGGTCTGTTAAAGTGTTTAAAAGGGCAGCCATGGGACGCTTCTTCATCTGTTCGGAAGCATCCAGATGCCAGACACCTTTGGCACAGCCCAACATGGCTGTCAGGAAACGGGCAGCGGTTCCGGCACTTCCAACATTGATAGCGGCTGTTTCTTTCGGTATGCGGCCGCCAAGACCTGTGACGCGAACGGTATGAGCCGGTTCATCAACCACGACATCAAAACCAAGATCCTTTAAACACTGCAGGAAGTGCCTGGAATCGTCACTGAACAGGGCGCCTTTCAGCAGCGTTTCACCATTGGCAAGGGCAGCCAGCATCAGAGCGCGGTTGGTAATGCTTTTGGAACCCGGCGCATCGATGGTCAGCTCAAAAGGATGTGTCGGATGGCTAAAAATCGGTTGTACTTCATATATATTCATGGGAATCCTCCTGGATCATTTTAATAGGATAGTTCAGAACGGTGATGACCGGCGCTGAACAGTAACATTGTACCACAGAATTTTGGGAAGGGGTATGTATTTGTATTGCAATTTTATACAAAATATGGGTATAATGATAATGTATGTTCTGCGGCCGGAATGAATTGGTGGACAGGACAGGGAGAATGAGGCACAGCAGATCAATGCGAACATTCGCCCATAGAATCCGTAAGTATGAAAAGAGGATAAGAAATGGATCATAATTTATACCATGAAATAGAAGATAAGGCACAGATTCTAGTAGATTCTCTGCCATATATCAGAGATTTTAACCAGAAGATTATTATTATCAGTTTCGGATGCAGCAATATCCTGACCGATGAGGAAGAACAGGAAGTTATGCGTGACATTGCGTTGATGAAATCCATCGGTATGCGTCCGATTGTTGTTCACGATACCAAGATGGGACATGACAAATTCCGAGAGAACAAACGTATTGCCAAGATGATTGAATTCTGCGGGGTAAAGGCAGTGGGTATCTGCGGTATCGATTTGCAGACTATTCATATGACACTGGACAATGATTATATTCCGGTTATTACGCCGAATGATATTGACAATGAGGACACACCGATTCTGCCGGAAGAGGCTGCGAAGGAAATTGCCGTGTCAACCGGTGCAGAGAAGGTGCTTTTCCTGGGCAAAGAAGACGGCATCAGAGATGATGAAGGCCATATTATTTCACAGATGACCTGTGATGAGGTGGTCAAGATGTATGTAGCAGGAAAGTTTGAGGGAAGACTGCTTCAGAAAGTGACCTATGCCCTTCAGATGATTGAGCAGGGGGTGCCGAGGGTGCATATTCTGGGATCAAAGATGGCCCATGCGCTGTTGGTGGAGATTTTCAGTATTATCGGCGTGGGTACAGTGATTATGCCTGACAAAGAACATTATTATCCACATGAATTGAAGAAGAGAGCGGCCGCTGCAAAGTAATATCGGACGGACTTTGCCGGGATTATACATAGGACACAAAGCGTATTGATAAGCAATAAGAGAAGCTGATGCACAGAGAATAAGGCATCAGCTTTTCTGTGCTCTGAATTTATGAAAACAGATATTTTTCAAGAAAAAATCATAAGAAAAAACAGTCGGGAAATGTCAGTAAAATGTATGCGACAAATGGTGCAAATCGTATGTTGACATTACGTTTCATTAAAATGATAATATAGTGTGCAGGAGGCGGAAAAGGCCGCTGACGCAAAGAAAAAGTGAAATGAATTTTAGATGTGCATACACAGAAAGGATATAGAGATGAAGGAAAGAAACAGTACGGCAGCCATCAGTGTGAAGGCACCTGTGATCGGACTGCCAAGGGCGATGCTGTATGATCGTTATGAAGTGTTGTGGAAGTCATTTTTTTCAGCGTTGGGTATGAAGGGTATTGTCAGCAAGCCTACCAATAAAGCGATGATTGAAGCGGGCTCAGCACTGGCAATTGATGAAGCCTGTCTTTCCACCAAGGTTTATCTGGGCCATATTCAGTCGCTGATTGGAAAGTGTGATTATATTCTTGTTCCGAGAATCAGCAATTTCGGTCTGCACCGGAATATGTGTACGAAGTTTGAATCACTATATGACGTTGTCTGTAATGTGTTCCGTAATACGGATCAGAAGTTTGTTGCCTACAATGTAGATGCCCTTCAGAAGATTGATGAAGAGAAGGCTTTTGTGGATCTCGGAACAGCTCTCGGCTATGATAGGAAGACGGCACAGAAGGCTTATAAGAGGGCGAAGAGGAACGAAAGTGAAGACTGGAAGAAGAAGGTTCACGAAGAGGAAGCTTTGTATAAGTCACAGGGTATTAAGGTATTGATCGTTGCCCACAGCTATGTGTTAGGCGATGCTTACATCGGACAGCCTGTTATTGATTACCTGAAGGGTATGGAAGTGACGCCGATCCGCGCAGATGTTGTAGATCGTAAGGAAGCACTGAAGCAGAGTGCGAAGGTATCAAAGACGCTGAAGTGGGAGCTGAGCCGTGAACTGGTGGGCAGTATCCAGATGCATCGTGACAGGGTGGATGGTCTGATTCTCCTCAGCGCATTTCCGTGCGGACCGGATTCTATGGTGAATGAGATGATCATTCGTAAGTTCACCGGACTTCCGATTCTGAATATTGTTTTGGACAATCAGGATGGTACCGCCGGACTGGAGACGAGACTTGAGAGCTTCACGGATATCCTGAAGCTGAAGAAGGGGGTACTGTAATGGACATAGGAAAAAAGAAGGTGTCATTTCCAATGGTAGCTAATTACAACAGTGTGGTTCGCTACTTTGTGGAATGCGGTCTGGACGCGCAGTTTATCATGCCGCCGAAGATGACAAGGCGGACACTGGAGATTGGTTCGAGATACAGCCCGGATTATGTCTGTGCACCTTTTAAAAGCACATTAGGAAGTATGATCGATGCACTGGAAGCAGGAGCAGATACCCTGGTTATGACCATGGGATTATGCCGCCTGGGTTATTACGGCGAACTTCAGGAACAGATTATCCGTGATCTCGGCTATAATTTTGAGATGATCAATCTGGCAGAATATACAACGGGCAAGAACAGAGATTATCTGAAGGCGCTGCGCCGGATCAATCCGAAGATGAGTCTGGCAAAGTTTACACTGGCCGCTGCAGAGGGTCTGAAGATGGTGGAATATATCGATGAGATTGAGGCAGAATACTACAGAAATTGCGGTTTTGAACTCAACAAAGGTGACTATAAGAAAGCGTTGGACAGATTTTATCTGGCGATGAATATGGCGAAGTCCAAGAAAGATGTGGAGGAAGGCTATCGCGAAGCAAAACGTGAATTTAACCGTATTCCGATGGACAAGCCGGAGCAGCCTTTAAGAGTGGGTATCGTCGGAGAATATTTTACTATCATGGATCCTTTCTCTAATCTGGATCTTGAACAGAAGCTGGCGGATATGGGTGTGGAAGTGCATCGCTGGATGAATATTACCAATCGAAATCTGCACTACAAGGGGCAGAAGAATCTTGGCGTTCAGATTGCCGAATATTGTCAGTATGAGATGGGACCGACATCCACAGCCAATATCTGGTGTGCGAAGAATTATGCGGTCAATGGCTTTGATGGTATCATTCATGTAAAATCTGCGGGCTGTACACCGGAGATTGACGTTATGCCGATTCTTCAGAATATCAGTGCGGATTATAAGATACCGGTATTATACCTGACTTACGATTCACAGACAAGTGATACGGGACTTGAGACCCGTGTGGAAGCATTTTACGACATGATAAGTATGAGAAAGAAGGTTGTCTAAATGGAAGAGGCATATCTTGGTGTTGATATAGGTTCGATTTCGACCAAAGGTGTTATTATAGATAAAAATTACAAGATTCTGGCCAGTGAATATATCTGGACAGAAGGTGACCCGATGGGCGCAGCGAGAAAACTGATCGAGCTTCTGGAGAAGCAGTTTGACAAAGAGAAATATCAGATCGTGGCAACAGGTACGACAGGCAGTGCCAGAAAGCTGGTAGGTGCCATGCTGGGCGCAACCATGGTGAAGAATGAGATCACGGCCCATGCAGTGGGAACAACTACACTTTATCCGGATGTACGGACGATTCTTGAGATCGGCGGACAGGATTCCAAGATTATCCTTGTGGAAAACGGCGTTGCTGTGGATTATGCGATGAATACGTTGTGTGCAGCCGGAACAGGTTCTTTCCTTTCAAGCCAGGCAAAGCGTCTGGGCGTGGAAGTCGAAGATTTCGGCAAGATCGCTCTGACATCCAAACACCCTACGCAGTTGGCGGCAAGATGTACGGTTTTTGCGGAATCGGATCTGGTGCATAAGATCCAGATGGGCCATACCAAAGAGGATATTATTGCCGGTCTCTGCCGTTCTGTTGTCAACAACTATCTGAACAATGTAGGTAAAGGCAAGAAGATTGTTTCTCCGGTTGTATTCCAGGGCGGTGTGAGCAAGAATATCGGTGTTGTGGAGGCTTTTAAGAAGGCGCTGGGCTGCGATATCATCGTGGATGAGAACGGACATCTCATGGGTGCCCTCGGTATTGCGATTTTGGCCGGAAAGGGCAATAAGAAGAAAGTCTTTGATTTCTCTGTTGAAGATATGGTATTTAAGACAAGAGAGATCAACTGCGGACGCTGTCCGAATAATTGCGAGATCATCTGTGTATACAGAGATGACATGCTGATCGATTCATGGGGCAACCGATGCGATAAAGGTGCACTCAAAGCGGGCACACGTACCGGTGTCAAATAGCAAAAAGGCATTTCTCTTCATCGGGGAAATGCCTTTTGTATATTTAGAACATCTGGAAGTATGTCCTGTTTATTAGTGATATTCCTTCTGCAGGGAGAAACCGCGGCCGCGAACTTCACGGACTTCATTGATGGTAATGAAGGCGTTGGGGTCAATGGCGCGGATCAGCTCCTGAAGTTTAAAAAGTTCACGGGGGGAGACAACCGTCAGTACAGCATAGGTTGGCCGGCCGGTATAACCGCCTTCGATAGAAAGGAGGGTTGTTCCGCGATCCAGATCTGTCTGGATTTTTTTGTTAATTTGCTGATACTCCGGACTGATGATCTTCAGCTGAATCTGACGTTTGCCGTTGATGAGCAGGCGATCCAGGATAACGGTGTAAAGAACAACCAGAAGGATGCCGTAGAGCACTTGTTCTCTGTCCGAAATGAAAATCTGCAGGATGAGTATGCAGAAATCAAATAAATACAGACTGACGGAAACCGGGAAACCGAGCTTCTTCTCAATGACAAGGGGTGGAATATCCATACCGCCTGTGGAGGCACCGGCCTGAATAACAAGCCCGAGTCCGATACCGATACCTGCACCGGCGAAAAGAGTGGCAAGCATCCTGTCGTCTGTCAGGGGGCCTACACGGCTGGACAGCAGCTGCAGAATGCTTAAGAAAAACGGATACTCAAATGTGCTGAGGATTGTTGTCAGGGCAAATGCTTTGCCGAGGACCCAGGCACCGAGAAGGAACATGGCAATATTGAAGACATAGACAAAGGCTGTGATCGGTATATGGAACATATATTGACCGAAAAGCGCCAGTCCTGTTGTGCCGCCGGTGATCAGATTATTCGGAAGAATAAAAAAGGCAACAGCGACAGTATAAATCAGATTGCCCAGGGAAATGATCAAAAAATTGTGAAGGGTTTTTGAGATGTTCTTTTGCATGCTGTGTTACTCCTTTGCTGTGATAAAACAAAAAAGGAAGATGAATAAAATCCATCTTCCTTCAATAAATATAGTGATAAAAAATATTCCGTTGTCTGAATGCGTGGTATAATAGACACATGGAAAAACCTTCTTTTAAACAAGTAATAGTCATTAATGGATTTAGTTTACACCAAAATAGCACAAATGTAAATATTATTTTTGAGGGAGACGGATGATGAACAAGAAAATAGAAAAGAAAAGAATCTCAAGCTGCGATATATGTATGAATTATACTTATGATGAAGATTATGAGTGCTATACCTGTGAAGTGGATCTGGATGAGGATGAGATGGCCCATTTCATGCAGGATACCTACTATAACTGCCCATATTTTCAGATGGGGGATGAGTATAAGATTGTGCGTAAGCAGATGTAGTGCAGCATCAGCCGATAGATACAAAAGGACTGCCGATTCGATGATCAAAGATTTATCAGTAAAGCTTTGATCATCGAATCGGCAGTCCTTTTATGGGATCAATTTAATCGAAGGCGTCTGCTCATACTAAAGGTTCACATACAGGACATTATGGTCTGTATATGGCAGAAATTTGTTCAGAACATCATTGGTAGACAATGTCAGGCTGGAGGTGTTGATGCATGGGTGGCATCCGATCAATGGCTGATCGACAACTTCCTGATCCATGACAAGCTGAACATGATGATCGTGATCATTCATCAGTCCGAGAATACTTGCAGAGCCCGGAGTCAGATCAAGGTAGGCTTTCATATATTCCGGCGGAGCAAAAGATAATCGGGATGAGTTGATCTGCTTGCAGAAATCCCGTGTGATAAATTTCTTGCGTCCCGGCATCATCAGAAGGTAAAACTTGGTTTTCTGTGAGTTGCAGAGAAAAAGGTTCTTGCAAATTTCAACGCCGAGGAGTCTGTCAACATCCTGACATTCATCAATGGTGTTCATAGCGTCATGGTCAATTCGGACAAAAGGTATATTCAGTTCTTCAAGAAGGTCGTAAACGCGGTTTTCTTTTTCGAGACGCTCATCCGTAGGACGTGTGGTATAAATTGTAGGATCTATATGTTTTCTGTCAGTCATTTAAATCGCCTCTTTCTTCCTATTAAAATGTATTAATCTATATCATGGATACTACTATACAGCGTTTTTTTCAAAAATCAAGAGGCATATTGGCAAAGGAGCAGATAAGAAAAGAGATTCGGAAAAAGGATGACCAATAAAAACGACATTTTGAAAAGAAATATGTATAAAAGAAACAAACTGGTTTTACCAGCAAATGTCAAAGTATTGAGCAAAAAATACTGTGCAGGGAAAATAAAAAGGTGTATAATAGGCATTACGGAAATTTTTCGGTACAACGGAGGTAAAAATGAGCAGACGATATGATACGGTTATTTTTGACCTGGATGGAACACTGTTAAATACATTGGAGGATCTGGCAGATGGTGTCAATGCAGCGCTGAAGCATTTTGGAAGACCGGAGCGGACATTGGATGAGGTCCGTCAGTTTGTCGGCAACGGCGTGCTGAATCTGATGGACAGGGCAGTGCCGGAAGGAAAGGAAGCAAAGGATTTTCAGGCAATCTATGAGTGGTTTAAAGCCTACTATGCCGCACATTCAGAGGTGAAAACACGTGCTTATGACGGAATACCTGAACTTTTGAAGCAGCTGCAGGCAGAACACTTCAAGATGGCCATTGTGTCCAACAAGTTTCATGACGCCGTATGTCAGCTCAGCAGATGTTATTTCGGAGAGCTGCTTCCGGTATCTATTGGTGAGAATGAGGCTGCCGGGATCAGGAAGAAACCTGCGCCGGACACAGTTTTTACAGCTTTGGAACGTCTGGGTTCTACCGTTGAACATGCTGTATACATCGGAGATTCTGAGGTAGATGCTGCGACAGCCCGCAATGCAGGAATGGACTGTATACTGGTGAGCTGGGGATTCAGAGAACGTGAACTGCTGGCATCATTTAAACCGATGGCGATTGCGGACAAACCTGCAGATATTCTGGAGATATTGAGTCATCAGTAATTTACAGCGAATGTATGTAGATTGAGGAATTTTTGAAAGGGTTCGTTTATGATGTCATACGAAGCAAGAGACATATGTATACAGTATGAAGTATGAATTTGCAAAACGCTGTCAATGGCATTGACATTCTATCAAAAGCACAATATAATACTAAATGTTGTATCATATGAGATAGAAAATACCATATATACGAACATAAAGCAAATTGAAAATAAAGTATGAAAGATGTAAATGTGACCTTTCCCCATGAAAACAGTGAAGATATGAGGAATTAAAATATATAACAGAGGGAGCGTAAACGGATGATAGAGAAGATACAAAAAAGGAACGGCCAGATGGTGGCGTTTGATTCAGTGAAGATTCTGAATGCTATCAGCAGAGCAAATATGGCAGTTGAAGATGAGGTGATGGATCCGGCAGATCTGTCTTACCTGACACAGAAAGTGTGCAGTCAGCTGAATCCGGACGAGGTTGTTACAGTTGAGCATGTACAGGATGTTGTGGAGGAGACATTGATCCGGTTTGATTATGCGAAGACTGCCAAGGCATACATTCTCTATCGTGCTGAGCATACGAAGATCCGCCAGACGGAATCTGATCTGATGGATATTTATTCTAAGCTGACTTATTCCAGTGCCATGGATGAAGATATCAAGCGTGAGAACGCGAATATTGATGGTGATACAGCCATGGGTACAATGCTGAAATACGGTTCAGAGGGCGCGAAGTATTTCGTTGATAATTATGTTTTGCCGAAGGATATCGCAGCAGCCCATATCAATGGTGATATCCATATTCATGACAAGGATTTCTATATGCTGACAGAAACATGTTGTCAGATCGATCTGATCAAGCTGTTTAAGAATGGTTTTTCAACCGGTCACGGTCATTTGAGAGAGCCTCAGTCCATTATCAGCTATGCAGCACTGGCATGTATCACAATCCAGGCCAATCAGAACGAGATGCATGGCGGACAGAGCATTCCGAATTTCGACTATGCCATGGCAGACGGCGTGAAGAAGACGTATGCCAAGGAATATTATACATGGCTGGCAGCCAGCATGAGATTAGAGACTGGCATTGATGATGATCAGGCAGCTGCTATTGTTGCCCGTGCGAAATCCGAGATTACAGAGGACCTGCGTATTGCCAATATGGATGCTTACGGCAGAGCTTTGTTGGATCTGAAACCAGAGGGAATTTCAGAAGAAGATTTAAAGAAGGCGCATGATTTTGCTGTTGCTGAAGCATTGAAGACGACAGAGAAGCAGACGCATCAGGCAATGGAAGCACTGATCCACAATCTGAATACCATGAATTCCCGTGCCGGTGCCCAGGTGCCGTTTAGTTCTGTCAATTACGGTACAGATACATCGGAGGAAGCCAGAATGGTGGTCAGAAATCTGCTGACAGCCACAGAGGATGGTCTTGGCGGCGGAGAGACACCAATTTTCCCGGTTCAGATTTTCAAGGTTAAGGAAGGTGTGAACTTCAATCCCGGGGATCCGAACTATGACCTGTTCCAGTTGGCCTTAAAGACTTCTGCACAGCGCCTGTTCCCGAACTTCAGTTTTATTGATGCACCGTTTAATCTGCAGTATTATCGTCCGGGGGATTATAATACAGAAGTGGCTTATATGGGATGTCGTACAAGGGTTATGGGCAATGTCTATGATCCGACCAAGGAAGTTACCTGCGGCAGAGGCAATTTAAGCTTCACATCCATTAATATGCCGCGTCTGGGTATTGAAGCCCATGGCGATATTGACAAGTTTTACAAGTCATTGGACGACATGATGGATCTTGTCATCCGTCAGCTGATGCACCGTTTCAAGATTCAATGTTCCAAGGTTGTCAGAAACTATCCGTTTCTGATGGGGCAGGGAATCTGGATTGATTCCGAGCATCTGGATATGGATGACAGCGTGGCGGAAGTGCTGAAGCATGGCACATTAAGCGTCGGATTCATTGGTCTGGCAGAGACATTGAAGGCATTGACAGGCAAGCATCATGGTGAATCAGAAGATTCCCAGAAGCTGGGACTTGAAATTATCAGTCATATGCGCAAGCGTATGGATGAAGAATCTCAGAAAACAGGTCTGAACTTTACATTGCTGGCGACACCGGCAGAGGGCTTAAGCGGTCGTTTTGTCCGGATTGACCAGAAGAAATACGGCAAGATTCCGGGAGTAACAGATAGAGAGTACTATACCAACTCATTCCATGTGCCTGTTTATTACCCGATTAAGGCCTATAAGAAAATCCAGCTGGAGGCACCTTATCATGCACTGACCAATGCGGGACATATCAGCTATGTCGAGCTGGACGGTGATACATGTAAGAACCTGAAGGCCTTTGAATCTGTGATCCGATATATGAAAGAGCAGGGCATCGGTTATGGTTCCGTGAACCATCCGGTTGACCGTGATCCGGTGTGTGGATACACAGGCGTTATAGATGATATTTGTCCGCGATGCGGACGCAAAGAAGGAGAACCGGTTAGCCTGGCTTTCCTTAAGGAACTCAGAAAGAAATATCCGAATGTACCGGTGTACACGGATGAAGAAATCATGGCAGGAGGGATTGAACATGACTGGAGAAGAACTCAGGAATGCGGATGTAGCAGCAAATAATGCAGTAGTAGGTGAAGGCGTGAAATTCGAAAGAATCCGTCGAATCACAGGTTACCTTGTAGGTACAACAGACCGATTCAACGACGCAAAACGTGCAGAAGAACACGACCGCGTAAAACATGGTCTGAACTAAGGAACATATAAACTATTAGTTAAGTGATAGTGCTAGACATATACTTGGCTAAAATATAACCTACACAAAAGAAAAATCGGCTGCTCAGTAGCGGCCGATTTTTCTGGTATCAGAGATTATATAGATAGAAAGACAGATAATTTTGAGACATAAAAAACTGTAGCGAGAACTATGGATGTTTCAAAATTATCGTCAACATACAAACAGGAGAAGAAAAATGGACAACTGGGAAGCCGAAACACTCAATATTAGCGGAATTGTGGATGATTCTATTGTGGATGGGCCGGGCCTGCGGTATACTATATTTGTGCAGGGATGTCCGCATGGATGTCCGGAATGCCACAATCCGCAGACCCACAGTTTTGAAGAGAATAAGCGTGTAACCCTTGGTCAGCTCATGTCAGAGATTAAGGAGAATCCACTGCTGTACGGGGTAACTTTTTCGGGCGGAGAGCCTTTCTGCCAGCCGGGGCCGCTGGCGATTCTTGGTCAGCAGATAAAGAAGGCAGGCATGCATCTGATGTGTTACAGTGGTTATACGTATGAACAGCTTTTGAAAAGAGCAGAGACAGAGCCGGATGTGGCTGCATTACTCGATGTAGTGGATGTTCTGGTGGATGGCCCGTTCCTGATTGGTGAACGTGATTTGGAACTTCTTTACAGAGGCAGCAGGAATCAGCGTTTGATCGATCTGAAAGCGATGCGTGAAAAAGGAGACAGATCGCATGTGATTTTGTGGCAGGAAATGTAGTGCACGACTAAAATAAATCATAATTATTTGGCGGATATGCCACACCGACGAAATGCGTAGCATTTTGGAGGTTAGCTCTGAACAGTTACATAATATGATAATTTATGAGGGGGATGTAGACATGCATCATATTTATACCGGGGATGGTAAGGGCAAGACAACAGCAGCGGTTGGTTTGGCAGTACGCTGTGCGGGAAGCGGCAGAAGAGTACTTTTTACACAGTTTCTTAAACCGGCAAAATCCGGCGAAATAGAGGCCATGACAGATATGGAGAATATGCAGATCTGGCTTTGTCCGGCAGAGTTCGGTTTCACCTGGCAGATGACGGATGAAGAGAAGGAAGAAGCCAAAGATATTTATGAACGTTATATATGGGATATTACCCGAATGGTTTTACAGGGGAATTTCTCTATGCTTGTGATGGATGAAGTGATTGGTGCATGCAATGCAGGACTTGTGAATGAGGATGAACTGATGGAGATGCTGGAACAATTTCCGGATGATATGGAGGTTGTTCTGACGGGACGTAATCCATCAGAGCAGTTGTGTGATTGGGCGGATTATCTGACTGAAATGAAGAAAATCAAACATCCTTTTGATAAAGGAATCAAAGCACGTAAAGGCATTGAATATTAACAGCAGGGGCATTCGGCCTGAGTAAAAGGATGGTAGAGAGATGTTTGAGACATTAAAGGGCAGAATACCAAAGTCCATTGACGAAGAAGAATATCGTAAGTTTGCGGTGATGGTGGCCATGGTAAAGCGGGAAGATGGACTGCATATTGTCTTTGAAAAACGTGCAGGCGGTTTAAAACGACAGCCGGGAGAGATTTGCCTGCCGGGCGGCGCAAGAGAGGGTAATGAATCATCGGAGGCGAATGCCATCCGTGAGACGATGGAAGAATTGAAGGTATCCAGAGAACAGATTCATATGATTGCACAGATGGATACGCTGTATACAGCCTATGACAATAAGGTTTCTGTCTATCTGTGCGAATTGACAGATTATGAGATGACTTATAATAAAGACGAGGTGGCAGAAATTTTTACCGTGCCGCTGAAATTCTTCATGGAAACGGAACCGGAGGCTTATACGAATACAGTGCGCTTGATGCCGCCGGAAGATTTTCCTTTTGATCAGGTTCCGGGAGGACGGAACTACCATTGGCGGGATGGACATAAGAAGGTTTATTTTTATTATTATAAAGATTGGATTATCTGGGGGCTGACGGCTTATGTATTGCGCGGTGTTGTGCGGACACTGAAAGCGGAGTTGCCGGGGATAGAGTGTGGAAAGCTGGGTGTATAAAAACTGGCTAATAGGTACAATGAAAAGATGAAAAGAGGCATGATATGAAAAATTTTACAGGAAAAGTGACGGATGTTGACAATAACGGCAATCCGATTAAGAAGAAATCCGGCGGAAAGAATGGCAAGAAATCCGGTTTTAAGAAGCCGACGGCAGCGAAGAAATCATCAGGTAAAAAGCCGCTGAAGGACATTGCAGTCGTGATGACGAAGAAGCCGGTGCGCAAAATTGTGGAGTACTATTATTTCTTTAATGAAGAGATGGATGCCAGAAAACTGCAGTCAGCGGTAGGCGAAAAATGGTTTGAAAAGGCAGATATATGGCCGGAACTGAATCTGATGGAAGTGGAGATGAATTTTGATTCTCTGATTTTCCAGAATGCAGAGGAGTGTTTTATAGATCCGGCAGACCAGCAGTGGTTTGAGGAGCAAGGTATTAAGACAAAGTACCAGATTAGTTATGATACCGGTGATATTGAGGCGGTTCGGGAAGTGCTTCACAACATTATGGCTGCCCTCGGCGGAAGAATCTGCAGCGATACAGACGATTTTGAACCGAGCTGCACGGCGGATACACTGGACAAGCTTATATGAATTCACAGCAGATAGCGTATTTTCTTGAGGTTATCAGACAGGGAAGCTTTACAAAGGCTGCCCAGGTGCTGTATACGTCACAGCCGTCTTTAAGCCGTCAGATCGCGCGGCTGGAAGATGAGTTTGGGGTGGAACTTTTTTGCCGGTCAAGAACAGGAGCTGTTTTATCACCGATTGGGAAGAAATATTATGATTTATTTGTCGAGATGGAGAAACGTCTGGCGGAGCTGTCCATGGAGGCGAAGAGAGAATCTCTGCAGCTTGAAAAGAGCGTTCATATCGGAGTGCCGGAAGGGTGGGATGTTCTTCCATTGATTGAGAAAATGGAAGCGTTACTGGCAGAGCGTCGGGAAGAACTGAAAATGACTTTTTCAGCTTATAGCTACCGTTTGCTGCTGTCCCAGCTTCGCAATCACCAGATTGACGGATGTATCTGTCCGAAGGGGCTGATTGTGCCATTGGAGCATATGTCCTTCCTCGATTTACCGCCCCTTCAGAATGTGCTGCTGTATTCCAGAAAGCATCGTTCGCCTGAAAATGGCCTGGAATATACTCTGAAGGATTTTAGAAAGGAAAAACTGTTGTTGCTTGAGCAGGAGGATACTTCTATTCCGAAGGCGTATCAGCTGGGCTTTCTCCAGGATAAAGGCATTATTCCTGAGACAAAAGAATACCACAATATTGATTCGATCCTGTTGGATGTGAGTTTGGACAAAGGCTTTGCCATCTCAGATATCTGGTCAAGGGGCGCATTTGACAGGAATCTGTCCTGTTTGAAACTGGACCAGAAAATGCCCATCTGTGTGGCATGGCCGGAGAATCATTCCTTTGATGAGATGCGATTGTTTGCCAATTTGTTTAAAGAGAGCATGGAGTCTCTGCAGTAATGCAGGGACTTTTTTTGGCCTGCGAAGCAGACTTGAATGCTGTTTCGAATGTATAGGCAAATCTGACATACGTATTAATTGTGGAAATTTTAGCATACATTTTTAGTTATATATGACATGAATGAATGGGCATTTTACAGTGGCCTGACCGGATGGATCAGATGAGATTGCAACATTTGATCAGGAATTCATGAAGACATGCAATGAGCATATCTGCAGAAGCGTTCCAAAGGCAGAAGCAGTAGATCAGGCCAATGCAATTCTGTTCTTCGCAAGCGACCTTTCAAAAGCGACAACAGGTCAGGCACTTGTTGTTGACTATGGCTGCAATCTGTAAAATATAAAAAAAGGTATCTACCCTTTCGAAAATGAAAAGTGAAGGGGAGATACCTCTTTTTTCTGTAAAGGTGTATTAAAGTTCCCAGCGTCCTGAAGCACCGCATGGCAGTACCAGTCCGTTGCCGGATACCGGAAGCCCCACTTCATCGGCGATGACATGGCCGCCGTGGTTGGCTTTGACAGCAGTTGAGAGCATGTAAGTCAGAACGGCCGGCTGAAGTCCGGTTGTGTAGGAGTTCACAAGGAAGAATAGCGGATTGTCGCTGAGCAGTTTTTCACATAACTGGATGAATGGGTAAATGGATGTCTCAATCTTCCAGATTTCTCCCTTAGGGCCGCGGCCGTAGGATGGTGGGTCCATGATGATGGCATCATAGTGATTGCCGCGTCGGATCTCGCGTTCTACAAACTTCTGGCAGTCGTCAACAATCCAGCGGACGCTTGTCTCAGGCAGTCCGGAGAGCTTGGCATTTTCCTTGGCCCAGCCCACCATGCCTTTAGAAGCGTCTACATGGGTGACATGGGCGCCTGCTTTGGCTGCGGCACATGTGGCACCGCCCGTGTAGGCAAAAAGGTTTAGAATCTTCACAGGGCGGCTGGCTTTCTTGATGATAGAAGAGAACCAGTCCCAGTTGGCAGCCTGTTCCGGGAACAGGCCGGTGTGCTTGAAGCTGAATGGCTTCAGGTTGAAAGAAAGTCCGAGATGATGGTATTGGATCGTCCATTGCTCAGGCAGGTCAAAAAACTCCCATTCGCCGCCGCCTTTATTGCTGCGGTGGTAATGGCCGTTCATCTTCTTCCAGCGTTTATCCGTTTTTGGTGTATTCCAGATGACCTGCGGGTCTGGGCGTACAAGAATGTACTGTCCCCAGCGTTCAAGCTTTTCACCGCTGCAGGTATCGATGACTTCATAATCTTTCCAATTATCAGCAGTCCACATAATATCCTCCATAATATATAAAATCAATAGGTCCGTGGTTACAGACGCTATATCCGATAAAAGCAGGGTGCTATACGTGTGTATGTGCAATCCTTGCTTATTATAGTATAAATAATGCAGCGTGTTTTTACAATATATAAATACAATTGAATTGAATATCAATTAGATGAAGTTTTTGATAGGGGTGCAAGGATGCGGACGGTAGGTGCTTTCAGGAGGCAGTTGGATGCGGATAGATAGTATTATTATAGAAGAAACAGAAAAAGCGTATGATTCGGAATATATTTACCGGTACGGAACGTGCGTGTTTGCCTTAACAGACAAAACTTTTTGTGTATACAAACAAATACATAAAAAGTTTGAGTTTTTTCAAAAAAACACTTGCATTCCTATATTTTATGGTATATACTAAAAAAGCTTGTGACATTGATAGCTATGAAGCGTGAGGTTGCTGCGAGGGTTGCGCAGGTGTTCCGTGGAGCGAATGTCAAGTTTGAAAACTGGCGACAAGTCACTGTACAAAGTTAACAAGGTCTGTCTATAGGAGAATATAAGACAGAATAAGTGTGTGTTGATATCAGGAAACACACGGGAAAGTGTACAGTCACCGCTTGTCGTACTTAATGAATAGTGCGAAAAGGAGGCGGCTTTTTTTATGGCAAGTCAAGTAATGAGAATTACACTCAAAGCGTATGATCACAAATTAATCGATCAGAGCGCTGGTAAAATTATCGAAACTGTAAAGAAAACAGGATCTAAGGTGAGCGGTCCAGTTCCTCTTCCAACAAAGAAGGAAGTTGTTACAATCTTAAGAGCAGTTCACAAATACAAAGATTCCAGAGAACAGTTTGAACAGCGTACACATAAGAGACTGATCGATATCATCGCTCCAGGTCCGAAAACAGTTGATGCATTATCCAGACTGGAAATGCCTGCTGGCGTTTACATCGACATCAAGATGAAAACAAAATAATAACATTGAAAACAATCCTTAGGTATTGGGTTGATATAGATTCTGACGAAAGTCGAAGATGTACTCAATGCGTCTAGGATGAACGCAATAGCGTTCCGCTGTAGATTTAAACAGGAGGTGCATTCTTTATGAAGAAAGCAATTTTAACAACGAAAGTTGGTATGACTCAGGTCTTCAGTGAAGACGGAGTTTTAACACCGGTAACAGTTCTTCAGGCTGGCCCTTGTGTAGTAACACAGGTTAAGACAGTTGAGAATGATGGTTACAGTGCAGTCCAGGTTGGTTTTGGCGACATCAGAGAAAAACTGGTCAACAAACCAAAGAAAGGCCATTTTGCAAAAGCTGGCGTAACAGCTAAGAGATTTCTTAAGGAATTCAGACTGGAAGATGCTGAAAGCTATACTTTAGGTCAGGAAATCAAAGCAGACGTATTCGCTGCTGGTGACAAAGTAGATGCAACAGCTAAATCAAAAGGTAAAGGCTTCCAGGGTGCAATCAAGAGACATGGACAGTCCAGAGGACCTATGGCTCATGGTTCCAAATATCACAGACATGCAGGTTCTAACGGATCAGCAACAACTCCGGGCCGTGTATTCAAAGGCAAACATATGCCAGGTCACATGGGTGCAGTAAGAGTTACAGTTCAGAACCTTGAGGTTGTAAGCGTTGACGCTGAAAAGAACCTTATCCTGGTTAAGGGCGCAGTACCTGGACCAAAGAAATCTTTAGTAATGCTGAAAGAATCAGTAAAAGCTTAATTGGTTTGAGAAAGGAGGACATTACAGATGGCAAAGTTATCTGTTTACAATATTGAAGGTAATCAGGTTGGAGAAATCGAACTGAATGATGCCGTATTTGGTGTAGAAGTTAATGAAAATCTCATGCACAAGGCAGTAGTTGCTCAGCTTGCAGCATCCCGTCAGGGAACACAGAGCGCAAAGACACGTTCTGAAGTAAGCGGCGGCGGCAGAAAGCCATGGAGACAGAAAGGAACAGGTCATGCAAGACAGGGTTCAACAAGATCTCCACAGTGGACAGGCGGTGGCGTAGTATTCGCTCCAAAGCCAAGAGATTACTCAATCAAATTAAACAAGAAAGAAAGAAGACTGGCTATTAAGTCTGCATTAACAACAAAGGTTAATGAAAGCAAGCTTATCGTTCTTGATTCTTTCGAACTTGACGAAATCAAAACAAAGAAATTCGTAGCAGTTATGAATAACTTAAAGGCTGAAAAAGCTCTGGTTGTTTTAAATGAAAAGAACGACAACGTTATCAAATCCGCTAACAACGTTCCTACAGTAAAGACTGCTCTTACAAATACTATTAACGTATATGACATTCTGAAGTACGATACACTTGTACTGACACAGGATGCAGTTGCAACAATTCAGGAGGTTTATGCATAATGGCAGATTTAAAATATTATGATGTCATCCTCAAACCAGTCATCACTGAAAAGAGTATGAATGCAATGGCTGATAAGAAGTATACATTCCTGGTTCATCCGGATGCAACAAAGTCTCAGGTTAAAGAAGCTGTTGAAAAAATGTTCGCTGGAACAAAGGTAGCAAGTGTTAATACTATGAACTACGATGGTAAGACAAAGAGACGTGGTATGACATTTGGTAAGACAGCAAAGACAAAGAAAGCTATCGTTAAACTGACAGCTGAAAGTGCTGACATCGAAATCTTCGAAGGCCTTTAAGATCAGGCCGTAAGGCACAACGAATTATATGCAAATAAGCATGACAATAAATCAGACACTTGAAAGGAGTGAACGAAATGGGTATCAGAACATATAACCCATATACACCTTCCAGAAGACATATGACCGGTTCCGATTTCTCTGAGATCACAAAGTCAACACCAGAGAAGTCCCTTACAGTATCCAAGAACAGCAAAGCTGGTCGTAATGCTCAGGGTAAAATTACAGTAAGACATCGCGGCGGCGGTGCTAAGAGAAAATACAGAATCATTGATTTTAAGAGATATAAAGATGGTATTCCTGCAACTGTTAAGTCTATCGAATACGATCCAAACAGAACAGCAAATATCGCTCTGATCTGCTATGCAGATGGTCAGAAAGCATATATCATCGCTCCTAACGGCTTACAGGTTGGTGCAGTTCTTATGAACGGACCTGAAGCAGAAATCAAGCTTGGTAACTGCTTACCACTGGCTCAGATTCCTGTAGGTACAATGGTACACAACGTTGAGCTTCACCCAGGTAAGGGCGGACAGCTTGTTCGTTCCGCTGGTAACGCTGCTCAGCTGATGGCTAAAGAAGGCAAATATGCTACATTAAGACTGCCATCAGGTGAAATGAGACTTGTTCCTATCCAGGCAAGAGCTACTGTTGGACAGGTTGGCAACATTGATCACGAACTGATCAATATCGGTAAAGCAGGACGTAAGCGTCACATGGGTATCAGACCTACTGTTCGTGGTTCCGTAATGAACCCTAATGACCATCCACACGGTGGTGGTGAAGGTCGTGCGCCTATCGGTCGTTCCGGTCCTATGACTCCATGGGGTAAACCAGCTCTGGGTTATAAGACTCGTAAGAAGAATAAACAGTCTAACAAGATGATCGTAAGAAGACGCGACGGAAGCATGATTAAATAAGGAGGTTAGATTATGGCCAGATCACTTAAAAAAGGACCATTTGCAGATGAGAGCTTACTTAAAAAAGTAGACGCTATGAACGCAGCAGGCGATAAGTCAGTTATCAAGACATGGTCACGCCGTTCAACTATTTTCCCACAGATGGTTTCACATACAATCGCAGTACACGATGGCAGAAAACATGTTCCAGTATATATCACAGAAGATATGGTTGGTCACAAATTAGGTGAATTTGTAGCAACAAGAACATACAGAGGACATGGTAAAGACGAAAAGAAATCAAGACGTTAAGATTATAGTTTGAAAGGAGGCTTTCATCCATGGCTAAAGGACATAGATCCCAGATCAAGAGAGAAAGAAACAGCAATAAGGACACAAGACCAAGCGCAAAGCTGTCTTTTGCAAGAATTCCTGTTCAGAAAGCTTGTTTCGTTCTTGACGCAATCAGAGGCAAGGATGTAGAAACAGCATTAGCAATTTTAGCATACAACCCAAGATATGCTTCAACAGTTATCGATAAATTATTAAAATCAGCAATTGCAAACGCAGAGAACAACAATGGTATGGACAGAAGCAAACTCTTCATCGAAGAGTGCTACGCAAGCAATGGCCCGATCATGAAGAGAATTCAGCCTAGAGCACAGGGCAGAGCTTACAGAATCGAAAAGAGAATGAGTCATATCACAATCGTGCTGAATGAAAGATAAGGAGGAGTAAGCAATGGGACAGAAAGTTAATCCTCACGGCCTCAGAGTCGGTGTTATTAAGGATTGGAATTCCAGATGGTATGCTGATGCTGATTTTGCTGATAATCTGATCGAAGACCACAAGATCAGAACATACCTTAAGAAGAGATTATACAGTGCCGGTGTTTCCAAGATTGAAATCGAAAGAGCATCTGACAGAGTAAAAGTAATCGTATATACAGCTAAACCAGGCGTTGTAATCGGACGTCAGGGTTCTGAAATCGAAAAAGTTAAAGCAGAACTGAAACAGTTCACAAACAAAAAGCTTTTAATTGATATCAAAGAAGTTAAAATGCCTGAATGTGACGCTCAGCTTGTTGCAGAAAACATTGCTGCACAGCTTGAAAACCGTATCTCCTTCAGACGTGCTATGAAGTCTTCTATGCAGAAGACAATGCGTTCAAGAGGCGGCGTTAAAGGTATCAAAACTAGCGTAAGCGGACGTCTGGGCGGTGCTGATATGGCTCGTACAGAGTTCTACAGCGAAGGTACTATTCCACTTCAGACATTAAGAGCAGACATCGATTATGGCTTCGCAGAAGCTAACACAACTTACGGTAAAGTTGGTGTTAAGACATGGATCTACCATGGCGAAGTTCTTCCAGTAAAGGGCAATAAGGAAGGGAGCGATAAATAATGTTAATGCCAAAAAGAGTAAAACGTCGTAAGCAGTTCCGTGGCTCCATGGCCGGAAAAGCACAGCGTGGTAATAAAATTTCTTATGGTGAATACGGTATCGTTGCACTGGAACCTGCTTGGATCAAATCCAACCAGATCGAGGCAGCCCGTGTTGCCATGACACGTTACATCAAACGTGGTGGTAAAGTTTGGATTAAAATTTTCCCTGATAAACCTGTAACTACAAAACCAGCTGAAACACGTATGGGTTCCGGTAAAGGTACACTGGAATACTGGGTAGCAGTTGTTAAGCCAGGTCGCGTAATGTTCGAAATCGCAGGCGTTCCTGAAGAAGTTGCAAAAGAAGCTCTTCGTCTGGCTACTCATAAGCTCCCTGTTAAATGCAAAATCGTTTCTCGCGCAGATTTAGAAGGCGGTGATAACAGTGAAAACTAATGAATATGTAAAAGATTTAAATACAAAGTCTGTTGACGAATTAACTCAGGCATTAGTAGAAGCCAAGAAGGAACTCTTTAATCTGAGATTCCAGAATGCTACTAACCAGTTAGAAAACACAAGCAGAATCAAAGAAGTTCGCAAAAATATTGCCAGAATTCAGACAGTGATCACTGAAAAGGCTAACGCTGCTGAATAATTTGGCGGAGAAAGGAGACTATTGTCGTGGAAGAAAGAAATCTTAGAAAGACAAGAGTAGGTAGAGTTGTCAGCAACAAAATGGACAAAACAATTGTTGTTGCCATTGAAGACCGTGTAAAACATCCTCTGTACAAGAAGATCGTAGATAGAACATACAAATTAAAAGCTCACGATGAAAACAACGAATGCAACATCGGTGACAGAGTTAAAGTAATGGAGACAAGACCTTTATCAAAAGATAAGAGATGGAGACTTGTTGAAATTGTCGAAAAAGCTAAATAATTAGTTCAGTAGAATTCAGGAGGTAAAGTCATGATTCAACAGGAGACAAGACTTCGTGTTGCTGATAATACAGGCGCAAAAGAACTGCTCTGCATCCGCGTTATGGGTGGTTCAACAAGAAGATATGCCAACATTGGTGATGTGATTGTTGCTACTGTTAAAGATGCAACACCAGGCGGAGTTGTTAAAAAAGGCGATGTTGTAAAAGCTGTTGTTGTTCGTACAGTTAAAGGCGCTCGCCGTAAAGATGGTTCATATATCAGATTCGACGAAAATGCTGCTGTTATCATCAAAGATGACGGAAACCCAAGAGGTACACGTATCTTTGGACCAGTAGCAAGAGAGTTACGTGAAAAACAGTTCATGAAGATCGTTTCACTGGCACCAGAAGTTCTGTAAGGAGGTGGCGACCGTGTCAGCAACAATGAGAATTAAAAAAGGCGATATGGTTCAGATTATCGCTGGTAAAGATAAAGGCAAGTCCGGTAAAATTATTGCTATCAACCATAAAAAAGGCGTTGTATACGTTGAAGGTCTCAACATGATCACCAAACATACAAAACCTTCTATGGCTAATCAGCAGGGCGGTATCATCCATACAGAAGGTCCTATCGATGCTTCAAACGTTATGTACCTTTACAATGGTAAGCCGGCAAGAATTCAGTATCAGATCGTTGACGGTAAAAAAGTTCGTGCAGCAAAGGTTAAAGATCAGGCTGCAGTAGTAATTGATTAATTGACGAAAGGAGGACATGACGGTGAACAGATTACAGGAAAAATACAACAATGAGATCGTTCCAGCAATGATCGAAAAGTTTGGTTATAAGAATATCATGCAGGTTCCAAAGCTCAACAAGATCGTTATCAACATGGGCGTTGGCGAAGCAAAAGACAACTCCAAAGTATTGGATTCAGCAGTTAAAGATCTTGAGATCATCGCAGGTCAGAAAGCTGTTGTCACAAAGGCTAAAAAATCTATCGCTAACTTCAAGATCAGAGAAGGCCTTCCAATCGGTTGTAAAGTAACATTAAGAGGCGAAAAAATGTATGATTTCGCAGATCGTCTGATCAACCTGGCACTGCCACGAGTACGTGACTTCAGAGGTGTCAGCGCAAACTCCTTCGATGGCAGAGGTAACTATGCCCTTGGTATCAAAGAGCAGCTGATCTTCCCTGAAATCGAATACGATAAGGTAGACAAAGTCAGAGGTATGGATGTTATCTTCGTTACAACAGCCAACACTGATGAAGAAGCTCGTGAATTAATCCGTTTATTCGGTATGCCATACGTAAAATAAGGAGGTAGTGTTTCATGGCTAAGACAGCAATGAAAATCAAACAGCAGCGCAAACCTAAATTCTCCACAAGAGAATACAATCGTTGCAGAATTTGCGGACGTCCACACGCTTACTTAAGAAAGTATGGTATCTGCAGAATTTGTTTCCGTGAATTAGCTTACAAGGGCGAAATTCCGGGTGTTAAGAAAGCAAGCTGGTAAGATTAGGAAGGGAGGAACCTTAGAATGACAGATCCAATCGCAGATATGCTGACAAGAATCCGTAATGCGAACACTGCAAAACATGATACAGTAGATGTTCCTGCATCAAAGATCAAAACAGAGATCGCAAGAATCCTTTTAGATGAAGGTTATATCAAAGCATACGAAATCGTAGAAGACGGCGTTGTTAAAACAATTAAGATCACACTGAAATATGGTGCTGATAAGAACCAGAAGGTTATCTCTGGACTTAAGAGAATCTCCAAACCTGGTCTTCGTGTATACGCAGGTGTAGAAAATATGCCTAAGGTACTTGGCGGTTTAGGTATCGCTATCATTTCCACAAACAAAGGTATCGTTACAGATAAAGAAGCAAGAGCCATGAACGTTGGCGGCGAAGTTTTAGCATTTGTTTGGTAATTAAAAGATAAAACGCAGAGCATAGGGCAAGGGATGCGGATAAGCAAAAACTGCTTATTCGGCCTGTGTGCAATGCAATCTGCTTTAAGAATCGCTTAAAGCTTGAAATCGATATTATATTCTAGTATAATATATAAGTCAAATTTACAAATCTACTGAAAACGGAGCGGAATGCTCCTGCAATTTAAGTAAGGAGGTACGGGCATGTCACGAATCGGAAGAATGCCAATCGCTATTCCTGCAGGCGTTACTGTTGAGATAGCAGAAAATAATAATGTGACTGTAAAAGGTCCTAAAGGAACTCTTGCTAGAGCTTTAGCACCTGAAATGGAGATTAAAATCGAAGATGGTCACGTTGTAGTTACAAGACCAAACGATTTAAAGAAGATGAAATCTTTACACGGATTAACCAGAACACTCATCCACAACATGGTTGTTGGTGTTACTGAAGGTTACACAAAGAAACTTGAAGTAAACGGTGTAGGTTACAGAGCTCAGAAACAGGGTAAGACTCTTGTATTATCATTAGGTTATTCACATCCTGTAGAAATGACTGATCCGGAAGGTGTTACAACAACTCTTGAAGGTCAGAACATTATCATTGTATCAGGTATCGACAAAGAAAAAGTTGGCCAGTACGCTGCTGAAATCAGAGACAAGAGAAGACCTGAACCATATAAGGGCAAAGGTATCAAGTATGCTGATGAAGTAATCAGACGTAAGGTTGGTAAGACTGGTAAGAAATAATTAAAGGAGAGTGAATAGAATGGTTAACAAACAATCCAGAAGTGAGATTCGTGTTAAAAAACATAGAAGACTGCGTCATCATTTAGTAGGCACTGCACAGCGCCCACGTTTATCTGTGTTTAGAAGTAATAATCATATATACGCTCAGATTATCGACGATACTGTTGGTAATACACTTGTAGCTGCTTCCACAATGGAAAAAGCAATCAAAGACGAATTACAGTATACAGACAATGTTGCAGCTGCTGCAGCTGTAGGTACTGCTGTTGCTAAAAAGGCTCTTGAAAAAGGTATTACAGAAGTTGTCTTCGATAGAGGCGGATTTATTTATCAGGGTAAGATTCAGGCTTTAGCTGATGCAGCTAGAGAAGCTGGTCTTAAATTCTAGCACAGGGAGGAGAACACATGAAACGTACAATTATTGATGCTAGTCAATTAGAATTAACAGAAAAAGTAGTGTCAATTAAACGTGTAACTAAAGTTGTAAAAGGTGGACGTAACATGAGATTTGCAGCTTTAGTAGTTGTTGGTGACGGCAACGGACATGTTGGCGCTGGTTTAGGTAAAGCAACTGAAATTCCTGAAGCAATCCGCAAAGGAAAAGAAGATGCAATCAAGAAATTAATCGAAGTTCCACTTGATGAGAACTTAAGTATTACACATGATAATTTAGGAAAGTTCGGTGGTGCTTCCGTTCTCCTGAAGAGAGCTCCTCAGGGTACTGGTATCATCGCAGGTGGTCCTGCACGTAACGTGCTGGAACTGGCCGGCTACAAGAACATCCGTACAAAATCTCTTGGTTCCAACAACAAACAGAACGTTGTTCTTGCTACAATCGAGGGTCTCAGCAATCTTGTAACTCCAGAAGAAGTTGCTAAGAAGCGCGGCAAATCCATCGAAGAGATTTTAGGTTAAGGAGGCGTTTGTAATGGCAGAGAAATTAAAGATTACTTTAGTTAAATCTACAATTGGTGCAATTCCTAAACATAAGAAAACTGTTGAAGCTCTTGGTCTCAAGAAGCTGAACAAGACAGTTGAATTACCGGACAATGCAGCAACAAGAGGCATGGTTGCACAGGTTAAGCATTTAGTAAAAGTAGAAGAAATCTAATTCAGATTGCAAGGAGGTGCACGTAATGAACTTATCAGAATTAAAACCAGCTGCAGGTTCCACACACAGCGCTAACTTCAGAGTAGGCCGTGGTCATGGTTCAGGCAATGGTAAGACTGCAGGTAAGGGTCACAAAGGTCAGAAGGCACGTTCCGGCGCTCCAAGACCAGGTTTTGAAGGTGGCCAGATGCCTTTATACAGAAGACTTCCTAAGAGAGGCTTCACAAACAGAAATACAAAAGATATCGTAAGCATCAATATCACAGAATTAAACAGATTCGAAGATGGTACTGTTGTTACAATCGAAACATTAGTTGAAAACGGCGTTATCAAAAACCCTAAAGACGGCGTTAAGATCCTTGGCAACGGTGAGCTTACAAAGAAATTAACAGTTAAAGCAAACGCATTCAGTGCGAGTGCTGCAGAAAAGATTCAGGCTCTTGGTGGAACTACAGAGGTGATCTAATGGCTAATACCAATTCAAATGGTGCAAGTCTCAAAAATATATTAAAAGTCCCTGATATTCAGAAAAGACTTTTATTTACATTTTTGATTCTGGTTGTCGTCAGGTTTGGTGCTCAGATACCAATTCCTGGCGTAAGCCGGGATGTCTTTGCTTCATGGTTTGCCAACCAGTCAAATGGAGCAATGGATCTTTTTGATATGATGACCGGTGGTTCATTCAGTCAGATGTCAATATTTGCACTGAGTATTACACCATACATCACATCATCAATCATTATGCAGCTGATGACCATCATTATTCCTTCTCTCGAAGAGATGCAGAAGGATCAGGATGGACGTGAGAAGATGAAAGAGTATACTTTTTATCTTTCTATCGTATTGGCTGCCATCCAGTCTCTTGCTATGGGTATCGGATTCTACCGTGGTGGATATCTGGCATCTAAGAATGCACTGGGTTTGGTTATTGTGGTCGTTGCACTTGTTACAGGTGCCTGCGTACTGATTTATCTCGGTGAAGAGATCACAAAGCACGGCGTTGGAAATGGTGTCTCCATGATCCTTTTATTCAACATTATTTCAAGACTGCCGCAGGATTTCAAAACACTGTATGATACATTCATGAGCGGCAAGAACATTGTTAAAGCTGGTCTTGCTCTCATCATTATTGTTGCTGTTATCTTGTTCATGTTTGTTTTTGTTGTTTATCTGCAGGATGCTTACATCAAGATTCCTGTACAGAATTCATCAAAGGTTCAGGGTAGACGCAGCGTGGGAAGCGTTGGTGATTATATTCCTTTTAAAGTGAATTCAGCAAACGTTATCCCTGTTATCTTTGCCGGTTCATTAATGTCACTGCCAAGTCTGATCACAACATTTGCTGGTAAGACTCCAAGTGGTATTTTCGGTGAGATTGTCAAAGTTTTGAACCAGAATAACTGGTTTAATATGTCAGCTCCAGTTTACAGTATCGGTGTTATCATCTATATTGTACTGGTTGTTGCTTTTGCTTATTTCTATACATCCATTACATTCAACCCTGTTGAAGTAGCGGAACGTCTGAAAGAAAGAGGCAGTTTTATTCCAGGTCACAGACCTGGCAAGCAGACAGCAGAATATTTGCAGTCTGTATCAAACAGCACGATTGTGATCGGTGCTGTTGGTCTTCTGATTGTTGCACTGGTACCTATCATTTTCTCAGGTTTATTCGGTGCCGATGTATCCTTTGGCGGTACATCATTGATCATTATTGTTGGTGTTATTATTGAAACAATCAGACAGATCGATTCAAAAGTTGAACAGAGACACTTGACTGGTATTTTCAGCAAGTAAGTTCGATTTTACAACAGATGTATAACAATGCAAAGATTCAGCGTTCGATTTATCGAAGGCTGAATACTTGCTGTTATAAAGTTACTATTAATTAATTGTTGGACATATGATTGGAGGATAATTATGAAAATAATTATGCTTGGAGCACCGGGTGCCGGTAAAGGTACTCAGGCTAAAATGATTGCCGAAAAATGCGGAATCCCACATATATCAACCGGAGATATTTTCAGAGCCAACATCAAGAATGGTACTGAACTGGGCGCTAAAGCCAAAGAATACATGGATAAAGGCCTCCTTGTACCGGATGAACTGGTCTGCGATCTCGTCGTTGATAGAATTCAACAAGCTGACTGTGAAAAAGGCTATATTCTGGATGGTTTCCCAAGAACAATTCCTCAGGCGGAAGCACTGGAAGCAGCCCTTAATGCTATTGAACAAAAGCTGGATTATGCGATTGATATCGATGTTCCAGATGAGAATATAATCAATAGAATGTCCGGTCGCCGTGCTTGTGTTGGATGTGGAGCAACTTATCATGTCGTATTCAATCCTACAAAGGTTGAAGGTAAATGTGATGTGTGCGGTGAATCGCTCATTCTCAGAGATGATGACAAACCGGAAACAGTTAAGAAACGTCTGGATGTTTATCATACTCAGACACAGCCATTGATTGACTTCTATTCAGCAAGAAAAGTACTTGTTGAAGTAGACGGTACACAGTCAATGGACAAAGTCTTCGAAGATATCATGAAGATTCTGGGAGAATAATATGGCAGTAACAGTAAAGTCTGAGAAGCAGATTGCACTTATGCGTGAAGCTGGAAGATTGCTGGCCATTACCCATGAGGAACTGCACAAGGCATTAAAACCGGGAATGACAACACTTGATATTGACAGACTGGGAGAAGAGATTATCCGTGATTTCGGCTGCGTTCCGAATTTCAAGAATTATAACGGATTTCCGGCTTCCATCTGTGTATCCATTAATGATGAGGTTGTTCACGGTATCCCAACTGATAAGAGAGTCCTGAAAGAAGGAGATATCGTCAGTCTGGATGCAGGGCTCATTTACAAAGGCTATCATTCAGATGCAGCCAGAACATGGGGAGTCGGAGAAATCAGTGCAGAAGCACAGAGACTGATCGACGTAACCAGAGAAAGCTTTTTTAAAGGTATCAGTTTTGCAAAAGAAGGGAATCATTTACATGAGATTTCCGCTGCTATCCAGGATTATGTTGAAGGAAACGGTTTTTCAGTGGTTCGTGATCTTGTAGGTCATGGAATCGGAACGCATCTTCATGAGGATCCGGAGATTCCGAACTTCAGAACGAAGGGAAGAGGCATTCGCCTGATGGCGGGCATGACATTGGCAATCGAGCCGATGGTCAATGCCGGTACATGGGAAGTTGCCTGTGAAGATGATGACTGGACAATTGTAACAGATGATGGTTCTTTATCTGCACATTATGAGAATACAATTCTTGTAACAAAAGACGGATGTGAGATACTGACGCTTCGATAGGTGATAATGATGAAGAATAAAACGTTATCAGACAGATATCCAAAAGGTCAGCTGGTAAGATCCAGACAGGGAAGAGACCAGAACAAACTTTATATTATCACAGCTTCAGATGATCAATTTCTCTATGTGGCAAACGGTATAAAGTGGACGGTATCGAATCCCAAAAGAAAAAATCCGCTGCATACGCAAAAGATTAATATTCGGATGGATGCAGAGATTACCGATGCAGATATTGTAAAAGCAATTCAAACCTTTGAAAACAGGAAAGAAAATCAGGAGGACAAATAAATGTCAAAAGCAGATGTCATCGAAGTTGAAGGCGTAGTTGTTGAGAAGCTGCCAAATGCCATGTTCAAAGTTGAACTTGAGAATAAACATGTTGTTTTGGCACATATCAGCGGCAAGCTCAGAATGAATTTTATTAAAATCTTACCGGGAGATAAGGTAACGATTGAACTTTCCCCATATGATCTGACTAAGGGCAGAATTATTTGGAGAGATAAGTAAAATAAGAAAAAAACTGCTTGATTTCTATATTTTCATATGATATAATAGTCGGCGAGCGTTCTAAAATGGAATGAGCAGCCGATACATGGCCACCGTTCTAAGAGGAACGGGGTTGCGTATGTGGATGTACATTCTATGAAAGGAGAGATTTATAATGAAGGTAAGATCTTCTGTAAAGCCTATCTGCGAGAAATGCAAGGTTATCAAGAGAAAAGGAAGCGTCAGAATTATCTGCGAGAATCCTAAGCACAAACAGAGACAGGGTTAATTTTACTCTGTATTTCTGTCTGTAGTAACAGTATTGCCTTATTCCGGCAATCGATGTTATGCGGCTGCAGTGGGATACACCTGGATGGGTGTAAGCCTCACTATTATATAAAATTTATTGATCACGCTAGATCAACGTGTCGTCATGACCGTCAAAATGGCGATGCAATTTACTAATATAAGAACAAGAATAAATATAAGAACAGTGGGAAGCGCTGTAAGCATTTCACCGCACATAGCAATATGTGTGTTACAGCTTTGCCCCTGTTTAGGACAACTATCGGAGGTGTAATTACATGGCTCGTATCAGTGGTGTTGACTTACCAAGAGATAAACGAATTGAAATCGGCCTTACTTATGTATATGGTATCGGTAGAGCAACTTCAAACCGCCTTTTAAAGGAAGCTGGAGTTAATCCAGACACACGTGTTAGAGACTTAACAGATGAAGAAGTTGGTAAAATCCGTGATGCAATCGATGCAGACAGCATCTTAATCGAAGGTGATCTTCGTAGAGAGATCGCAATTAATATCAAGAGATTACAGGAAATTGGTTGCTACAGAGGCATCCGTCACAGAAAAGGTCTTCCAGTTCGTGGTCAGAAGACAAAGACAAACGCAAGAACTCGTAAGGGTCCTAAGAAGACAGTAGCAAACAAGAAGAAGTAATTCAGGAGGTTAATGATCAATGGCTAAGAAAGTGACAAAGAAAGTTACAAAGAAGCGTGTCAGAAAAAACGTTGAACGTGGTCAGGCACATATTCAGTCATCTTTTAATAATACAATTGTTACACTTACAGATACAGAAGGCAATGCTTTATCATGGGCAAGTGCTGGTGGTCTTGGCTTCAGAGGCAGCCGTAAGTCAACTCCTTATGCTGCACAGATGGCAGCAGAGACAGCTGCAAAAGCTGCACTTATTCATGGCCTGAAGTCAGTAGAAGTTATGGTTAAGGGTCCTGGTTCAGGTCGTGAAGCCGCAATCCGTGCATTACAGGCATGTGGTATTGAAGTTACAAGCATCAGAGACGTAACACCTGTTCCTCATAACGGATGCCGTCCACCAAAACGCAGAAGAGTCTAATAGGAGGGTGTAATAGATATGGCTAGAGAAATGGTTCCAGTTTTAAAAAGATGTAGAAGCCTTGGACTTGACCCACTCTACCTTGGTGTAGATAAGAAGTCCAACAGACAGTCTATTAGAGGCAATAGAAAGAAATCCGAGTACGGTAATCAGTTAAGAGAAAAACAGAAAGCTAAATTCATCTATGGTGTTCTGGAAAAACCTTTCAGAAACTACTTTGCTAAAGCAAGCCAGATGAAAGGCCAGACAGGTGAAAACCTCATGGTTATGTTGGAATGCCGTCTTGATAATATTATTTTCAGACTTGGTTTTGCAAGAACACGTAAAGAAGCAAGACAGATCGTAGATCACAAGCATGTTTCTGTAAATGGCAAGCTTGTTAATATTCCTTCTTATCAGGTAAAACCTGGCGATGTTGTTGAAATCAGAGAAAAATTCAAAACTTCACAGAGATACAAAGACATTCTTGAGATGGCCGGCGGCAGAATGGTTCCTGAATGGCTCGAAGCAGATCAGGAAAACCTGAAAGGTGAAGTTAAAGCTCTTCCATTAAGAGAGCAGATCGATGTTCCTGTTGACGAGATGCTTATCGTTGAGTTGTATTCTAAATAATAATTTTTAGCTTGTTTGACAGGCTGATGGACTACCCTCAATTAGTTTTAAACCCATAAAGGAGGGCCAATTTAGTGTTTTATTTTGAAAAACCGAAAATAGAGATTGCAGAGATATCAGAAGATAACAAATACGGACGTTTTGTAGTTGAGCCTTTAGAGAGAGGTTATGGAATTACTCTTGGTAATTCCTTAAGAAGAATCATGCTTTCCTCTCTCCCAGGTGCTGCTGTCAGTCATGTAAAGATTGACGGTGTTGTCCATGAGTTCAGTGCAATTCCTGGCGTTAAGGAAGACGTTACTGAAATTATCATGAACATCAAAAGTCTGGCAATCAAGAATACAAGTCTGACCAATGAGCCAAAAACAGCTTATATTGAATACGAAGGCGAAGGCGTCGTTACAGCGGCCGATATTCAGGTTGATCAGGATATCGAAATCATGAATCCGGATCAGGTGATTGCTACATTAAGTGGCGGTGCTGATTGCAAACTCTATATGGAGCTTACAATTACAAAGGGCAGAGGTTATGTCAGCTCAGATAAGAATAAGAGTGATGACTTACCAATCGGTGTGCTTGCTGTAGATTCTATCTATACACCTGTTGAGCGTGTCAATATGACTGTTGAGAATACACGTGTAGGTCAGGTGACAGATTATGACAAGCTCACTCTTGATGTCTATACTAATGGTACACTTGGACCAGACGAGGCTGTAAGTCTTGCTGCCAAAGTGTTAAGCGACCACCTGAATCTTTTCATTGATCTTTCTGAAAACGCCAAGACTGCAGAAGTTATGGTAGAAAAAGAAGACAATGAGAAAGAAAAAGTTCTTGAAATGAATATTGATGAGCTTGAATTATCCGTTCGTTCATATAACTGCCTGAAACGTGCTGGTATCAATACGGTTGAGGAGTTAACAAACAGAACAGCTGAAGATATGATGAAGGTAAGAAATCTTGGACGTAAATCACTTGAAGAAGTTCTTGCCAAACTGAAAGAACTTGGACTTCAGCTGAATCCGAGTGACGAATAATTCGCTCCGTTAGAATTTATCGATTTTTAAGGAGGATATACAATGGCAGGCTATAGAAAACTTGGAAGAACTTCCAGTCAGCGTAAAGCTTTGCTCAGAAATCAGGTAACTGATCTGTTATGCTACGGCAAGATTAAGACTACTGAAGCAAAAGCAAAAGAAATCAGAAAGATTGCCGAAGGCTTAATTGCACTTGGTGTTAAAGAAAAAGATAACTTTGATGAAGTAACTGTTCAGGCTAAGGTTGTTCGTAAGGACGCTAACGGCAAGAGAGTTAAAGAAGATGGCAAAGTTGTTTTTGACACAGTTGAAAAGACAATCAAAAAAGACAGACCATCCCGTTTACATGCTAGAAAGCAGATGGCAAAGGTTCTTTACACAAGAAAAGACATCCCTGCAGCTGCTGCTAAGAAGAAAGCCAATACTAAAGAGATCAATCTTCAGGATAAGTTATTTGGCGAATTAGCTGAAAAGTATGCTACACGTAACGGTGGTTACACAAGAATCGTCAAGATCGGTGAACGTAAAGGCGATGCAGCTATGGAAGTTATCATTGAATTAGTTTAATTCTGGTATATAGACAAATCGAAGGGGCTGTTGTAAGATATGCTTAGCGTATTTTACAAGGCCTCTTTTCTTTTTTGTTATTTGGAAGTTTTTCATCTTTGGGATGAAGATATGAGGGATTTGTGCAGAATATGAAGGCTATATGCGTGAAGAGAAAGTGATAGATATGAAAGACTGCCAAATGACTGAAAAGGACAGAGAATTTACAGGAGGAGAAAAGATGGGAAAGATTATCCAGGCCCTGCATCTGATTCACGATTATGTGCAGAAAGATGAGAATGGCAATATTGAATCAAAGAATAGAGTCCTGCGGGATATCTCTGTGGATATAGAATCCGGTAGTTTTGTTGTTTTACTTGGGCATAATGGTTCCGGCAAATCGACATTGGCACGGCATCTGAATGCTCTGCTCCAGCCTACAGAGGGAACAGTGTGGATTGACGGACACGATACAAAAAATCAGCAGGAGTGGCTGGAAATAAGAAAGACCGCCGGTATGGTTTTTCAGAATCCGGATAATCAGATCATCGCCAGTGTTGTGGAAGAGGATGTGGCGTTTGGACCGGAGAATATGGGAGTACCCACAGAAGAAATCTGGCAGCGTGTGGCAAAGAGTCTTGAGAGTGTGGATATGACTGTGTATCGCTATCATTCACCGAATAAATTATCCGGTGGACAGAAACAGAGGATTGCCATTGCCGGTATTATGGCTATGCATCCCTCCTGTATGGTATTGGATGAGGCGACAGCTATGCTTGATCCTGCAGGACGCAGAGAGGTACTGGAGGCCGTTCATCGACTGAATAAAGAAGAAAAGGTAACAGTGATTCTCATCACCCATCATATGGATGAGGCCGTGGATGCAGATCGTGTACTCGTTATGGATAAGGGACAAATTGCCATGGATGGCACACCAAAAGAGATCTTTTCCAGAGTAGAGGAGCTTCAAAAGCTTGAATTGGATGTTCCGCAGATCACGGAGTTGGCATGGCAGCTGAAGCAACAGGGAATGCCACTTTCAGACGGCATTTTGACCCAGGAACGATTTATTCAGGAATTGGAGCAGATACTGCAGCATAGAGGAAGGGGGATGCAAGGTGTCACTGATTCAATTTGAGAATGTCAACTATATATATGGCGTTGGAACTACTTTTGAGAAGCAGGCGTTAAAAAACATTTGTTTTACCGTTGAATCTGGAAGCTTTATCGGGCTGATCGGGCATACCGGATCAGGTAAGTCAACGCTGATCCAGCATATGAATGGATTGATCAGGCCAACCTCCGGCAAAATTTATTTTCACGATGAGGATATCACAGCGGATGGCTACAAGAAAAAGGAATTGCGTTCGAAGGTCGGGATTGTTTTTCAGTATCCGGAATATCAGTTATTTGAGATTGATGTATTGACGGATGTGGCTTTTGGCCCGAAGAATCTGGGATTATCTCAGGAAGAGGCAAAAAAGCGGGCGATTGAGGCACTTCAGTTGGTGGGCATTAAAGAAGAGCAATATACATTATCGCCTTTTGAATTATCAGGCGGTCAGAAACGCCGTGTGGCCATTGCAGGTGTTCTGGCCATGCAGCCGGAAGTGTTGATTCTTGATGAACCGGCGGCTGGATTAGACCCGGGAAGTCGGAAAGAGATCCTGGATACGATTGTGCATTTATACAGAGAAACCGGGATGACGGTTATATTATCTTCGCATTCTATGGAGGATATGGCGGAATACGCTGAGAGATTGCTTGTAATGAATCAGGGAGAACTGGTCATGGACGGCTTACCGCATGAAATTTTTGGTCGTTATAAGGAATTAGAGAAAATGGGACTTTCTGCGCCGAAGATGACCTATCTTATGCACAGTCTTGCGGAAAAAGGTTATGACTTATCCACAGATATCTTGACTGTATCCGATGCAGCAGAGAAAATTCTGAATTTATGGAGGAAGACGAGAATGGAGGACGGCGAGAAATGATACGAGACATAACCATTGGACAATATTATCCCCAGTCTTCCGTGATCCATCGTCTGGACCCGAGAGTAAAACTGCTTGGAACGGTTTTATTTGTCATATCTGTTTTTTTGATTCACAGTGTTCCGGCTTTTATCATTGTGACGGCAGCGATGGTAGCTTTGATTGCGCTGTCAAAAGTACCGGTGAGCTTTATGCTGAAAGGGTTAAAATCCATTTTTATGATTATTCTCTTAACCTTTTGTTTCAGCCTTTTTCTGACGCCGGGAGACAGTTTATTCAAGATCGGTTTTTTGAATGCAACTGTACAGGGATTAAAGACAGGTCTTTATATGGTCATGCGTCTGAGTTATCTGATTATTGGCTCATCTCTGATGACATTGACCACAACACCGAACCAGCTGACAGATGGTCTTGAAAAAGGGTTGGGCTGTTTAAACAGGGTGCATGTGCCGGTACATGAGGTGGCGATGATGATGTCTATTGCCCTTCGATTTATTCCGATTTTACTGGAAGAAATGGACAGAATCATGAAGGCACAGCAGGCCAGAGGGGCAGACTTTGAGAGTGGTAATCTGATTCAGAGAGCAAAAGGGCTTGTACCGCTTCTGGTGCCGCTTTTTATCGCCGCAATCCGACGCGCCAATGATCTGGCTATGGCCATGGAAGCACGCTGTTATCACGGCGGACAGGGCCGTACAAAGATGAAGCCGCTGCATTATGAGAAAAGAGACCGGATGGCTTATTTGCTAATGGCTGTTTATATGATTGCCATTTGTGTGCTGAGAGGAGTGATGTAACTGTGCATAGAATTAAACTGACGGTGGCTTATGACGGCACAAACTACTGCGGATGGCAGGTGCAGCCGAATGGTGTTTCTATACAGTCAACACTTCAAAAAGCCATAGAAAATCTTCTTGGGGAGAAAACCGATGTGACAGGCGCCAGCCGGACGGATTCCGGGGTGCATGCCCTTGGACAGGTGGCGGTTTTTGACACAGACAAAAATATTCCTGACTGGAAATATGCCCTGGCCATTAATCAGCGTCTTCCAAAGGATATTGTGGTGCAGAAATCCGAGGAAGTGCCTTTGGATTTTCATCCCCGCTATACGGATGTGGAGAAAACATATGAATACCGGATTCTTAATCGGCGGACTCAGCTGCCGAAAGAGCGTTTATACAGTTATTTTGTGCCGAAAAAGCTGAATGTGGACAAGATGCGTGAAGCCGGTGTTTATCTGGTTGGTGAACATGATTTTAAATCCTTTTGTTCACAGAAGACAAAGGTGCTGAGCACTGTGAGAACCATCTATTCTCTTGAACTGATTGAAGAGGGAGATATTGTGACACTGCGTGTCAGCGGCAATGGCTTTCTGTACAATATGGTGCGTATTATCGCCGGTGTATTGATTAAGGTCGGACTGGAACAGAAAGAACCGGAGGAAGTTAAAGAAGCAGTAGAATATCCGATAGGAAGTGCCGCCGGACCGACGGCACCTGCCCACGGATTGACACTGGTGGAGATTAAGTATCCATAAAATTTGCATATGCATCAATAGGACAAGCGGCTGCTTCTTTTATCCCGAAGCAGCCGCTTGTTTTTTATCATTTTGTGTTTAATTATTTGGTTGTTGGGTTTGTTTTTCGCAGGTAACAATGTCTTTACCGTAAGCGGTAATATGGACGTTGTCACCTTTTTTTAACAGCAGCATGTCTTCGTGAGCAGCTGCTTTTGCACGATAAAGGGTATCATCATCGGCAATCAGGTAGATATAGGTGTTGCCGCTGATATCAATATATTTGATATCGGCAATGGTAATATCAGCTTCATGATCGGCGGCAGTCGGTTCTTCAATATCAGTGCTGTTTCCGGTATTATTGGAAGTATCACTGTTTCCGGCAGCATCTTCTGAATAATGATTGCTGCTGCCGGATTGAGATGAATCGGATATATCTTCGGATTCAATACCAAGAAGCCGTTTGTATCGGGTCAGACATTCAGCCTGAGAAGAAGCTGTTGTAACAATATTGTATTGTTCCACATTAACGGCTGCGTAAAGCTTTACAAGGCCGCTGGCGTCCTTTAAGACCATGATATAGGTCGGATGTCCCTCTACATTAATCAGAGACGGAAAACTGGCCTGATAGCCCTTTTCCTGAACTTCACCCTCAGCTGCTGACATGGCAGATTTCTCATCAGCACCGGCAATATTGTAATAATGCGCTTCACCTGTACGCTCATTGGCCAGCAGAAAACCGATATTGGAACTGTCTCCGTTGACGGATGTGACACCTGTATAAATCCAGATATCGCCGTTTTTAGAAACATAACCGTAATCGGAGACAGGCACATCATCATTTTCATCATTGTCATCTGTTTCATAGGTGGTTACACGTTTACAGCCTTTTTTGCCGACCAGGCTATTCATAAAACCATTCTGCAGTGTTCCGAACCAGTTGTATTGTTCACAGAGAAGATCGCCTTCTGCAACTACATCTACCCAGTTTGGTACATCGGCTAATGCATAGCGTGTCAAATCACCGGTTGATGGGTCAAGTACAATGGCACCTGTAACGGTTTTACCTCCGAAAAGAGATATGGTATTCTGATAAACGGACATGATATAATAGGGTTTTCCAGCTTCATCGATTTCGAAATGAAGATTGCCAAGCAGCAATGTCGGATAATGAAAACGGATATATCGGGCAGTATCCTGATGAAAATAAGCGGATGGAACATAAATCATCGGCTGTTCACACTCTGCATAGGAAGCAGACATGGATACAGGATCAACAGTGACATAACCTGGTACACCTTCTGATTTGTTGCCGATCCATTTGAAAAAGCCTGCATAATCAAGGGCTGCTACTTTTACCGGTTTTCCTTTATAATCAATCTGTGTGTAATCATCAGACACATTAAATTGGCTGACAACATTGGATAAAGAACCGATTTCACGGTCACCAAGCATACGGGCAGAGGCTGTGTCCATCAATGCAATGGAATCGGTGCCAAGAGATTCGGATAAATCATCAGAAAAAACAGCTTCCCTGACATTAAGAATGGAAGCATATTTCTGAGCTGAAAAAATGGGCGATCCAGTAAGAGCAACCAGAAGCAGTCCGACAATAACAATTATGGGAAGAAGAAAAAGGCGGCATTCACCTCCGCATATATCCTGCCAGGTTTTATCGCCGGATGCCTGATCCTGCATGCGGCTGGCAGCTTCGCTGACAATGGTCAGTAATTTGACAGCGGCAAAAGCAAATAATGCAATAATCACAGTCAGCCAGAATGGAATGGATTGTGGGTTCACCGGTGTCAGAAAGAAATAGAAGCTGATAAATGCAATAACAGCAACAGCAGCCAGACCATTCAGGAAGGCATGGGCCTGAGCTGATGCAAAAGTCCTTTGACCAGATGCCAGGTGTCTGACTTTTTTCTTTTTGGTAAAACGATGTTTCTTTAAGTTCATAATAAAAGACTCCTTCAATTTGATATTTTCTATTATATTAAAAGTTGAACATAAAATATAGACAGAATATAGAGAAATAGACAAATGTAATTATCTAAGTCGGAGAACAGGAATCACGGATTGATTAAAATCGGTCAATCTGTTAACAAGGCATCTGCAGACAGCGCATCAATTTATAAGATACAATAATCGAAAAAATTAAAAAAACTTAAAAATAGGTGTTGACAGATGCTGGAAGAGATGATATTATATACAAGCTGTCAGCGAGAACAACGCGAAACAGTACAGAATCA
>ENA-UOOA01000331-UOOA01000331.1-human-gut-metagenome-genome-assembly--contig:-P61old-NODE-331-length-101568-cov-75.014432_pt1 | contig 101568 bp, 101 predicted proteins | sample MGYA00242467_ERZ724014 | MGnify/ENA metagenome assembly ERZ724014 | reverse complement strand
TTATTTCTTAATCCAAATATTGACGATTTCTGAGATAAACATTTGATGTTTGGAAGGTTCGTTTTTATAAGCTTCTTCTATGATTTTTGATTTATAAGGTTCGGCCAGATCCGTATTCCTTCCTGACATTGTACCGCATATACGCAGAACATTGCGATATTTTTCATTAAAGAAGCTGAGGGTAAAACTCTCATGCTGTTGAAGAAATTAATAAGTATAGCGGGTATCGCGTATAAAAATAAAGGTAGAAGGACATGCATACGATATATTATTAGATAGCACTCCCTGGTCATACAAACTCATACGGTTACCATGGATGGAAAATATACTCAAGGTTAACTGGATATAAACTCCGATTCTGGCAACAGCTCAGAAATTCACTTTTACATTAAAATAATCAGTATAGAAGACTTTTATCTTCTATACTGATTAAATATTTTATGCAATCGTTATTGAAGAATCCAAATAAACATCCTGAATGGTATTCAATAATTGAATGCCCTCTTCCATTGGCTTTTGGAATGCTTTCCGTCCGCTGATCAATCCCATTCCACCGGCACGTTTATTAATAACCGCCGTAACAACAGCATCACGCAAATCCGATTCCCCATGAGATTCACCGCCGGAATTAATCAAACCGACACGCCCCATATATCCATTAGCAACCTGGTAGCGGCAAAGGTCGATAGGATGTGAAGTTGCGAGTTCAGAGTACATTCTTTCATCCGTTTTACCAAAGTGAATAGCTGTGAATCCGCCATTATTGGAAGGAAGTTTTTGCTTTACAATATCAGCCTTGATAGTCACTCCGATGTGGTTGGCCTGTCCGGTAAGGTCGGCTGCCGCATGAAAATCTGTGCCATCCTTCTTAAAATCATTGTTTCTGAGATAACACCAGAGAATAGTTGCCATACCCAACTCATGAGCATATTCAAAAGCTTGTGATATCTCAATAATCTGACGACGACTTTGCTCCGAACCGAAATAGATAGTAGCACCAACAGCTACCGCACCCATATTCCATGCTTCTTTTACGGTTCCAAACATCACCTGATCGTAAGAGTTTGGATAAGTAAGCAGTTCATTATGGTTCAGTTTTACAACGAAAGGTATTTTATGGGCATATTTACGGGCAACAGCCCCTAATATACCAAATGTGGATGCAACTGCATTGCAACCTCCTTCGATTGCCAGTTTCACTATATTTTCAGGATCAAAATAGATTGGATTAGGAGCGAATGATGCTCCGGCTGTATGTTCTATATCCTGGTCGACCGGCAGAATGGATACATACCCGGTATTCGCCAAACGTCCATGCCCGTACAAAGCCTGTAAGCTATTAAGGGTACGCACATTTCTATCAGAATCCACCCAGATTTTATCAATCACATCAGGTCCAGGAACATGAATTAATTTCTTATCTATTGTCTTACACGTATGGTTCAGGTAATATTCTGCCTGTTGTCCCAACAAATCAACTGTTTTACTCATAATATATCCGTTTTTAATTTAGAATCATACTAAATAAACAGTTTTCTTTGTCGATTGTTTTATCGCGAAGCCGAAAAACGATTGCTTCTCTCAGAGCAAGTTACAGACCCAGAACTTCATCTATAAGTATTAGCGTGATTCTACCTTTCGGATGGCATTTATGAAGGATTAGCCTCTCATTGCGGATACGTTCCGACGAGGAACAAAATGTGTCTATGAAACAGATTGATAAGCTTCTTGATTAGTTTTTCCGGGAAAGCCATAGGCATAGTATGAATTATCGGTGATATTTTCCTTTATCTTTTACCAGTATCACCTTTAACTGCGGATCGAAGAGCATCTCGCGTCCTACGGAAGACAACAAAAGTTGTAACTGACTGCTACGATGTTCCCAAGTTAATAGATCTATAGAACGATTCAAACTTTCTTTTATCTCAGTATACCAACATCCGGGAAAGGACAAAGCACTCACAACCTTTCTATCTACAATTTCCTGCAAGCCCTTAATAAAGCACTTCTGTTCTTTTCTACTTAAATCATCCGGATCATCATAAGGTATATAATATGAAGTATAGTAACCATTTTGAGTAAAGACTTCCAAAGCTTTCCAATTTTGCCCTTCTATAATCAACCGTTCTTTCTTTATCTGAAAATATTCCATTAACTTATTCAAACTTAAAAGTGCCGTTATTCTATTCTCAGAAGTCAGATTCTTTATATCCAGCCACATTTTACCTTTTTCCTTTTTCATAAAAGAAAAATAAGATGCCAAACTCAGATTGAAGCTGGTATCAGCATCATGCGTTACATCAAATTTCCGATTCTCACGGAAGATGAGATCGACTTCTATATTCGGATAAATCAGATGCTTCTCATATAACTTCTCCATCGAATTACAACGATGAAGCCAGATTTTATCCGGATAACGGCCTATCTCCCGGAATCCCATAAAGAGGATACACATCAATGTCAATACGATTCCCACCACAAGATGAATTGTTTTCATAATCAGTTTCGATAAAAAAATATTTGAAATAAGTTTTTAGATCCCTGTTTGGGTAATGATATTGCCTGTTTGTAATGACAAATATAAGTTTTTTTATTCAGATAAAAGAATAGAAATAGACGAATCGCCTGTTTCTTGTTGCTAAACTTTCCGAAACGCAAATGTTATTAGACTGCTAATGAAACAAAATTCATTCATTCTGGTGGATATTTAACTAATATTTTATAATTTTGCAGATGTATTTTTTGAATCTTTTGCGAGAAATATGAAAATATCTTTAAACATTAGACGAATTTTTCTTTTTACTGTCCTTTTCATCAGTAGCTCCGTAAGCAGGTGCCAGGTTTATAAGTACATAGGACTGGAAAACGGCCTGAGCAACCAGAAAATATATTATATCCAAAAAGACCGAAGGGGATATATGTGGTTCCTAACCCAGGAAGGGGTAGACCGCTATGACGGAAAATATATCAAGCATTACAATTTTTCAGACGACAGTATAAAGCTGGACTCACGAATTGCTTTGAACTGGCTCTATATGGACAGCGGTAATATATTATGGGTAATCGGTCAGAAAGGCCGTATTTTCAGATATGATTCACAGCATGATAAATTCGAACTGGCCTACGTACATCCGGAACTGATCAGAAATAAACCACAGGCATTTCTAAATTACGGTTATCTGGACAAGAACGACCGCATCTGGCTATGTTATAAAGATAGTATTACATGGTATGATATCCGTACCGGAACGACTTTGCATATGCCGACACCAGTCAACGGTGAAATAACTGCCATTGAACAGACGGATGACCACCATTTCTTTATCGGTACAGGAAGTGGCCTGTTTCATGCCAGGATAGAAAAGGGGAAACTGAATATAATACCTGATAAAATGATGGAAGGTATCGGCACATCAGTACATGAACTCTACTACCATGCTGTTTCAAAACAACTGTTTGTGGGAAACTATAAAGAGGGAATACTTATATATGACGTGGGGAAAACAGGAAAAGTCATCCCTTGTCAATCACCCAACAATGTAGAGATAAACCGGATCGTTGCTTTGAATGCCCATGAACTTCTAGTAGCCACGGGTGGGAAAGGTGTATATAAACTAGATATGAATACATGCATGAGTGAGCCCTATATAACAGCTGATTATAATAGTTATAACGGGATGAACGGAAACAATATCAATGATATTTATGTGGATGAGGAGGAACGCATCTGGCTTGCCAATTATCCTACCGGTATTACCGTCCGTAACAACCGCTATGGAAGTTACGACCTGATAAGGCATTCCCTTGGCAACAGTCTTTCACTGGTGAACGATCAGGTTCATGATGTACTGGAAGACAGTGACGGTGACCTCTGGTTTGCAACCAGCAACGGTATCAGTCTTTATCAGACCGATACAAAAGAATGGCGCTCGTTCCTCAGTTCCTTTGATCCGGTACCGGATGATGAGAATCACATCTTTTTGGCACTGTGTGAAGCCTCTCCCGGAGTGATATGGGCCGGCGGTTTTATGTCAGGCATTTGCAAGATAGAAAAGAGGAAAGGATTTAAGATTAGCCATCTTTCTCCTGCTGCTATTGCAGGAGTACGTCCTGACCAATATATATTTGACATTAAGAAAGATTCAAGCGGTGATATCTGGTCCGGCGGATATCATCATTTGAAACGCATCAATCTTGAGACAAAAAGTGTGCGTCTATATCCGGGAGTAAACTCCATCACTACCATTCAGGAGAAGGACACCCGGCAGATGTGGATTGGTACAAGAATGGGGCTCTACCAGCTTGACAAGGAATCGGGAGTTTATCAGTATGTTGACCTGCCCATTGAATCTCCCTATATATGCGCTCTGTACCAGAGAAACGACGGCATTCTATATATCGGTACCCGTGGAGCTGGCTTGCTTGTATATGACATTAATAAAAAGAAGTTCATCCATCAGTACCGTACAGACAATTGTGCGCTGATTTCCGACAATATCTATACTATTCTTCCGCGTCAGGACGAGAGTCTCCTTATGGGTACGGAAAACGGAATTACTATTTATTCACCTAGAGAGCACTCCTTCCGCAATTGGACGCGGGAACAAGGATTGATGAGTGTCAATTTCAATACCGGCTCTGCCACAACCTATAGCAAAAATACACTTGTTTTTGGTGGAAATGACGGGGCTGTCAGATTTCCGATAGACATACAAATACCGGAACCGCATTACTCACGTCTATTACTACGCGATTTTATGATAGCCTATCATCCCGTTTATCCGGGCGATGACGGTTCTCCGCTGGAAAAGGATATTGACGAAACCGACCGACTGGAACTGGCCTACGGACAAAACTCCTTTTCTCTTGATGTAGCTTCCATTAATTATGATTATCCTTCCAATATTCTTTATTCATGGAAGATTGACGGTTTTCATAAAGAGTGGAGCCGTCCGAGCCTAGACAATCGAATTGTTGTAAGAAATCTGCCTCCCGGCAGTTATACATTACAGATTCGTGCCATATCCAATGAAGAAAAGTACAAGACCTATGAAACAAGGAGCATTCAGATTGTCATAACACCTCCGGCATGGGCCAGTGTATGGGCTATGGCTGGATATGCAATCCTACTGGTGTTGGTTATGGTTATCATATTCCGTATCATCATACTGCACAGACAGAAGAAGGTTTCGGATGAAAAAACACGATTCTTCATTAATACAGCCCATGATATACGTACTCCACTTACATTAATAAAAGCTCCGCTGGAGGAAGTCATAGAAAACCGTATGGTGAAGGAACAGGCATTGCCGCATATAAATATGGCTCTTAAAAATGTGAATGCATTGCTTCAGCTGGCGACCAACCTGATAAATTTCGAACGGGTAGACGTCTACTCTTCCACCCTTTATGTTTCTGAATATGAATTGAATTCCTATATGGATAATGTTTGTGCTACTTTCCGCAAATATGCCGAAATGAAACATGTCAGGTTTGTTTACGAAAGCAATTTCGACTATTTGAATGTATGGTTTGACAGTGACAAGATGGGATCTATTCTGAAGAATATCCTGTCAAATGCATTGAAGTATACACCTGAAGGTGGCAGCGTACACATTTATGCCTGCGAGGAAGGAAACTCCTGGAGCATCGAAGTGAAAGATACCGGAATCGGCATTCCCTCATGCGAACAGAAGAAACTGTTCAGGAATTGTTTCCGGGGTAGTAATGTCATTAACCTAAAAGTGACAGGTAGCGGAATCGGTCTGATGCTGGTATACAAACTGGTCAAGTTACATAAAGGCAGGATTCAGATTCAAAGTACTGAGCATGAAGGCACTTGCGTGCAGGTTACTTTCCCGAAAGGGAACAGCCATCTACATAAAGCAAAATTTATCTCCCCCAAGACACCGAATGAATGTTCGGAGACCATCGTACCTGATGGCACTTCAGGGTTATCCATGGAAACATCCCAAGTAAACGGCTCTTTACAACGTATCCTGATAGTAGAAGACAATGATGATTTGCGCAATTATCTTATTGATATGTTCAAAACGAGTTATAATGTCCAGTCCTGCCCGAATGGAAAGGAGGCACTTGTCATAATACGGGAGTTTAACCCAAATCTCGTCATATCCGATATAATGATGCCCGAAATGGGCGGAGACGAACTCTGCTCAGCTATAAAAGGTGATCTTGAAATATCTCATATTCCAGTCATTTTGCTGACTGCACTGGGAGATGAAAAAAATATGCTCGAAGGACTGGAAATCGGAGCGGATGCCTACATCACCAAACCTTTCAGTGTAGGGATACTCAAAGCAACGGTCAAAAACATACTTGCAAATCGTACTTTACTCCGTCAAGTTTATAACAGCATTGAAGATAGAGAACAAACTCTTCCAGTCAATTGCACCAATACCTTGGACTGGAAATTCATAGCCTCTGTCAAGGAATGCATAGAGAATAACATGGGAAATTCGGACTTCAATGTAGACATACTCAGTAGTCAGCATCACATGAGCCGTACAAGTTTCTTCAACAAATTAAAGGCATTGACCGGTTACGCTCCAGCTGATTATATCCGGATGATACGTTTGCAACATGCCGCACAATTGCTAAAACAAGGCGAACATACGGTAACAGAGATTGCTGACATGGTTGGATTCTCGGATGCAAAATACTTCCGAGAAGTATTTAAGAAATATTACAATGTAAGTCCAAGCAAATTTAATAAAAAGTCAGAAAATTGATGGTCAATAAAATTGGTTACTCAATCGTTGAGCAACTGACAAAAAATAGGTTCTTTATCACTCATCCATTGCTTGAAATATTAAAAAAATACATTTCAGAGCATACACTCAATATTAAAATTAATACAATATATTATAGGGCTCGTATCATTGATGAAAAACTCCTCAAAGATCATTTTTTAAGAATGCTTTAATATACTTATGCTATACACAAAAAAATCCCCGTAAAGTATTAATTTACAGGAATTTTCTTTGTTTTGCAATTCTTTCCAGCGGAGAGACAGGGTATTGAGCCCAAACACCTAACCACCTACAAGTCAGTCTTTTAATTTCCAAAAGCTCAAATAGGTAACGAAACAGTAACGATTTTTGCAGGGTTTATTTGTCCGGCTTTGTCCGCTGTTTGTCTGCCTATCTCACGGGTTCAAAGATACAACACATTTTTTATTATGCAAATCTCTGAATATAAATGTTTCAGCTTAGGTGCAAGCTATATATATAGATATATACTTGCACCTTGCACCTATCCGAAAAAAATATGCTGCAAAATTTGGCTATTTAAAATATTGTTCGTAGTTTTGCGAACAACAAATAAGAAAGGAGAATTGAAGTGAAAGAGAAACAGTACACAACAGAGCAGGAACAGATTGCTCGTTTTGCCAAAGCAATGGGGCATCCGGCACGGATGGCTATTCTTGCTTTTTTGGCAAAACAAGATAGTTGCTTCTTCGGTGATATACACGAAGAACTGCCTATTGCTAAAGCAACCGTTTCGCAGCATTTGAAAGAATTAAAAGAAGCTGGCTTAATTCAAGGTGAAATAGAAACGCCAAAAGTCCGGTATTGTATAAATCGGGAAAACTGGGAACTTGCCCGAAACTTATTTGCTGCTTTTTTAGGGGACTGCAAATGTAAAGGTACATCGTGCTGTGAATAGCAGCACCTTTTTTTGAAATAATTGTTCGTAGTTCTACGAATTACGATTATTATATTAACTTTAAAGTAGAATGACAATGGAAATTAAAGTATTAGGAACTGGGTGTTCAAGCTGTAAAGCCTTGTACGAAACTACCAAACAAGCTATTTCAGAATTAGGTTGCGATGCAACCCTTATCAAAGAGGAAGATTTATTGAAAATCATGGAGTATAACATTTTAGGGCTTCCGGCTTTGGTGATTGACGAGAAAGTCGTATCAGCCGGGAAAAAGTTATCCCTTGCAGAAGTGAAAGAGTTGATAACCAAATAAAAATGAACTATGAGAAAATTATTTTATCTACTGATTGCAACGCTGGTCTTAGTTTCCTGTGGTAACGGTTCAAAGAAAAAGACCGGAGAAAACCAAGCGGAAGAAATACAGTCTAACCGCATAGAGGTTCTTTATTTTCATGGAGCGCAACGGTGTATCACTTGCCGGGCGATAGAAACAAATACAGTAGCCCTTTTGGATAGCCTTTATTCAAAAGAAAAAGCAGACGGTAAAATTATCTATAAAGTGATAGATATTTCAAAGAAAGAAAATGAAGCGATTGCAGACAAGTACGAAGTTACATGGTCGTCTTTGTTTGTAAACGGCTGGAAAGACGGCAAAGAGAATGTAAACAACATGACCGAATTTAGTTTTTCCAATGCGAAAAATGCACCGGACAAGTTTAAAGAGGGAATTAAAAGCAAGATTGACGAATTGTTAAAACAGTTGTAAGATGGATTTTCTTCAATCGCTATTAGATAACAGTTCTATTCCTGCTATTACAGCTTTTATATTGGGGATTTTAACGGCGGTCAGCCCGTGTCCGTTAGCGACCAACATAACGGCAATAGGATTTATTAGTAAGGACATAGAAAACCATCACCGGATATTTATAAACGGATTGCTTTATACTTTCGGCAGAATAGTAAGCTATACGGTTCTTGGCTTTATCCTTATCCCTATTCTCCGTGAGGGAGCAAGTATGTTTATGGTTCAAAAAGCCGTAAGCAAGTACGGGGAAATGCTGATTGCTCCGGCGTTAATTATCATTGGAATATTTATGCTCGATATAATAAAACTCAATCTACCGAAAATCAATATCGGCGGTGAAAGTTTGAAAAAGAGGACTAAAGGCGGTTGGGGGGCTATGCTATTGGGTATTTTATTCGCCCTTGCTTTTTGTCCTACCAGTGGAGTATTTTATTTCGGTATGCTTATGCCTTTGTCAGCAGCGGAAACGGGCGGGTATCTCTTACCTGTAATTTACGCTATTGCTACGGGATTACCCGTAATCCTTGTTGCATGGATTTTAGCGTACAGTGTTGCCGGACTGGGTAAGTTTTATAACCGGATGCAAATATTCGAGAAATGGTTTCGTAAAATAGTTGCCATCCTCTTTATTGCGGTAGGAATTTATTATGCAATAGTCTTTTATCTATAAATAAACATAGAGTATCATTTTAAATAAAAACAGTATGAAAAAGATAGAAATTTTCGACCCGGCAATGTGTTGCCCTACGGGTCTTTGTGGAACAAATATTGACCCTGAATTAATGCGTATTGCGGTTGTTATTGAAACATTGAAGAAACAGGGTATCATCGTTACCCGTCACAATTTACGTGACGAACCGCAAGTGTATGTAAGTAATAAAACAGTAAACGAGCATCTGCAAAAACATGGGGCGGATGCACTGCCTATTACTTTAGTGGACGGCGAAATCGCTGTTTCAAAAACCTATCCTACCACCAAACAAATGAGTGAATGGACGGGTATCAATTTGGATTTTATGCCAGTAAAATGAGTATTCACCAGCTAATTATATAAAAATGAAAACATTTAATTTATCAGATATAGATTTGACGAAATACCTTTTCTTCACCGGAAAGGGCGGTGTAGGAAAAACTTCGATTGCTTGTGCTACTGCGGTAGGCTTGGCAGATAATGGAAAGAAAATACTTCTTATCAGTACAGATCCGGCTTCAAACCTGCAAGATGTGTTTAATCAAACACTGAACGGACACGGCACGGATATTCAAGAAGTACCCGGCTTAACGGTCGTTAATCTCGACCCGGAACAAGCCGCAGCCGAATACAGGGAAAGCGTTATTGCTCCTTTCCGGGGACAACTGCCCGAAAGTGTAATTCAGAATATGGAAGAACAACTTTCAGGCTCTTGTACGGTAGAAATTGCGGCTTTCAACCAGTTTTCCGATTTTATCACGGATGCCGATAAAGCAAAAGAATACGACCATATTATCTTTGATACAGCCCCCACGGGACACACGTTACGAATGTTACAACTACCATCAGCGTGGAGTACATTTATTAGTGAGAGTACGCACGGTGCATCTTGCTTAGGTCAATTATCCGGTTTGGAAGAACGGAAAGGTATCTATAAGCAGGCAGTTGAAACACTTTCGGATGCAAACGCAACCCGCTTAGTATTGGTTAGCCGTCCTGAAATCGCACCATTAAAAGAAGCCGCCCGTTCTTCACATGAATTGCAATTACTGGGAATTAAAAACCAGCTATTGGTAATCAACGGGCTTTTGCTGCAATTAGATGAAGCCGATAACGTATCGAAACAGATATATGACAGGCAGCAAAATGCCCTGAAACAGACCCCTGCGGAACTGCTGGAATATCCGTCTTATTATGTTCCTTTACGGTCATACAATTTATCTAATATTGCGAATATCCGCCGGATGCTTTACAATGATAATTTAACAAATGATGCGAACTATCAGCGGATTACCGATGCCAAAGGGATGGATGAACTGGTAAACGACCTCTATCAATCAGGAAAAAGAGTTGTTTTTACTATGGGAAAAGGCGGCGTGGGAAAAACCACTTTAGCCACTGAAATAGCCCTGAAATTAACAAAACTGGGTGCAAAGGTGCATCTTACCACCACTGACCCGGCAAACCATCTGAATTATAACCTTGCTGTTCAGGCTGGCATTACGGTAAGCCGGATTGACGAAGCGGAAGTGTTGGAAGCCTATAAAAACGAGGTTCGCAGTAAAGCTGCGGAAACAATGACAGCCGAAGATATGGAATATATAGAGGAAGATTTACGTTCACCGTGTACGCAGGAAATTGCAGTATTCCGGGCTTTTGCTGAAATTGTCGATAAAGCAGAAAATGAAGTCGTAGTAATTGACACCGCACCTACCGGACACACTTTGTTATTGCTGGATGCAACGGAAAGTTACCATAAAGAAGTACAACGTACACATGGCGACACTCCCGCTTCCGTAAGAAAGCTGTTACCACGTTTGAGAAACCAGCAGGAAACAGAAGTCGTTATTGTGACCCTGCCCGAAGCAACACCCGTATTTGAAGCCGAACGTTTGCAAATGGATTTACAACGTGCCGGGATTAATAATAAATGGTGGGTCGTGAATGCTTGCTTGTCATTAACTGACACCGAAAATTCTTTCTTGCGGGCAAAGGCGCAAAATGAATTGGTTTGGATTAAGAAAGTAGAAGAATTGTCAAAGGGAAATGCTGCCCTGATAGCTTGGAAAAATAACTAAAAACATGAAGATTTTAATTCTTTGTACAGGGAATAGCTGCCGCAGCCAAATGGCACATGGCTTTCTACAATCATTTGACAATAAACTGGATGTCTTTTCAGCAGGAACAAAACCTGCTGAAAAGGTTAATCCGATGGCGGTAAAGGTTATGGATGAAATGGGTATAGATTTAGCCCACCATATCCCTAAAAGTGTAAACCTATATATAGGGCAGGAATGGGACTATGTTATTACGGTCTGTGGTGGGGCAAATGAAAGCTGCCCGATATTTACGGGTGAAGTAAGGAACAGGCTGCATATAGGATTTGACGACCCCTCGGAAGCAACCGGAACATCGGAGTTTATAAATAGTGAATTTCATCGGGTACGGGATGAAATAAAAGCCCGCTTCTATGATTTCTACCTGAACGAATTAAAACCACAATTAAGCTAAATAGTTGTTGCTATGGAAAAGAAACAAGGAATTGGATTTTTTGAAAAATACCTGACTATCTGGGTTGCCTTGTGCATCATTATTGGAATTGCTGTGGGACAATGGCTTCCGGCAATTCCGCAAACATTAAGCAAATTTGAATATGCCAACGTGTCTATACCCGTGGCAATCCTGATTTGGTTAATGATTTATCCGATGATGCTAAAAGTGGATTTTCAAAGTGTTAAGAATGTCGGCAAGCGTCCGAAAGGAATAATAGTCACTTGCGTTACCAATTGGCTGATAAAGCCGTTTACCATGTTCGGAATAGCTTATTTATTCTTCTATGTGGTTTTCAAAGCCTTTATACCTGCCGGATTAACCGAAGAATATTTAGCCGGGGCGGTATTATTGGGGGCTGCACCTTGTACAGCTATGGTGTTCGTGTGGAGTTACCTTACTAAAGGGGATGCCGCTTATACACTGGTACAAGTGGCAGTGAACGATTTAATCATATTGGTAGCGTTTGCCCCTATCGTTGCTTTCCTGCTGGGAGTTGGCGGCGTATCTATCCCGTGGGACACTCTGTTGCTATCCGTAGGGCTGTTTGTTGTGATACCACTTGCTGCCGGGGTCATTACCCGAATAATGGTTATCCGCCGCAAAGGTGTGGAATATTTCAATAACGTATTTATTAAGAAATTTAATAATTATACGGTAGGTGGGTTGCTATTAACGCTTATTATCCTGTTTTCATTTCAGGGAGAAACAATACTGAACAATCCTCTGCATATCTTATTGATTGCAGTTCCGCTTGTGTTGCAAACGGTTCTGATATTCTTCGTTGCTTACGGTTGGGCGAAATGGTGGAAATTACCCCATGATGTTGCCGCACCTGCCGGAATGATTGGGGCAAGTAATTTCTTTGAATTGGCGGTTGCTGTAGCTATTTCCCTTTTCGGTTTACAATCCGGGGCCGCTTTAGCTACGGTAGTGGGTGTATTGGTAGAAGTCCCGGTGATGTTGATGTTAGTAAGGATTGCCAATAACACACGAAGTTGGTTTCCGGCTACAAAATAGTAATAGGGCAAAAGTCAGAATAAAGATACATTTTTCGGCATTAAGACAACCGTTATTTTTTTGTCTTTTTCTTGTCTGGCGACAAAATAAAAAAGTCCCGTAAAACCTTGATTTTACGGGACTTGTCTTAGCTTTTCCACCATTTGTCTTTAGTGTTCAGCGGAGAGACAGGGTTATGAACCTTTTCTACACAAGTTCCTTATTTACAAGGTTATAATAATGTCAATTTTACTCTTAGTAATGTTTTAGTAACCGAAGTTTGTCTGATTCAGTCCCACATCGTCTTCATGGTGTCCGTCCATCTTAACAATACAAAAATAACAAATAAATTTGTGACTACAAATTTATTTGTTATTTTTGTTACTTTGATGAGTTTATGCAATTTAGTATTTCAAAATTCAATCGTATATTTCCATGTTCTTTTAATACCCTCCGCATGCTTAGATGTATAAGTTTTACTATATGGGAAAACGATACTTACCGGAAGCTTTGCATAGTTTATAATATAAAATAAAGCCACACCAACAGTTTGCGGCTTAGTTGAAAGTGGACTTAAATAGATATTTGTAGATTTTGGGTTTTCTTCAACTATTTCATGAATTATCTGAGCCGTAACAAATGGATCAAAAGCAGGTGCAAATCTAATTTTCATAAATTCACCTGTTGACTGTTTTGCATTTTCCATTTTTAAAATACTTTCTTGGTACATATCAGGTTGAAGAGATGGAAATCCAAGTATATAATATTTCTTTTGACAATGTCCTTTACTTTGGGCAATTTTAGCAATCAAGTTGTCATCATAGCCAGCACAAATAATCAACAAATCATTATCAGTATTCGGATTATTATTTATAGATGAACACCCTTCTACATCATGTATTTCATCAATGTACCCCGAGAATTTCGTATCGTCTGCATCTTTATAATGGATAGGTTCAGTATAAAGCAGATCCACTTGAGATATTCCAAAATGAGAAAGTAATTTTAATAAATAAATTAAATGAGGTCTAATAAATCCAGTTATATCAATACAAATTTTCTTCGTTTTATAATCATTTGCATTGAAATTAAGAATAAAATTTTCAAAATACTCTGATTCTGACAAAAATTCACTAATATATACATCTTTAAGTGGCAGTTCATCTTGTCGAATACCCTTATATTGTGGAAATATAAACCATTGTTTTTGATATGATTTTACTCTTTCAAAAACTTCTTTAGTCCTATTACAATTGTCAAATGCGGACAAAAAAATATCATACTCAGGAGAATTTGTTAAATCCCCATTAGTATATGAGTCTTTATAAAAAATAGTATAATCCATTATTCTTCATCAAAAAGATTTAAAATATTATTTACACCACCTTCTCTCTTTGATTTCCTCTGTTTATTACTCTTTTTCTTTCCAAAAGTTGGGGCCATAAAACGAGACTTCATCTCGTTATATTGAGCTTCAAACCTGTCATATTTCTGAGGATCAAATATAGAATTAATCATGTCTGCATCTAAGTCGGCTATCCCCCTACGAGAAGATGGCAAATTCCATAAAGGGGCCAAAATTCTATGCAGTTGATAAGTCTGTTCCTTTCTCCCTGAATTTTTTTGTTTTCGATTAGATACTTCGACGATAATAGAGTGTGTTTTTGCCATATTTATATAATCTTTAGCCAGTGAGGAAATACTTTCTATGCCAAAATTAAATGCACACACACTTGTATCTGTTGGTTTATCAGAAAAACGATATATTTGAAAAACACTACTTAAACTATTTAGCGATCTATATAATTTTTTTCCAACATCTCCTATTATTTCCACATCTTGATAGAACCATTTTGCTGTTTCAAAAACTCCTTGATATTGAGCTTCCAAAGATATTACAGATCCCTCCTCTAGTGGTTTTTCCCCAAGCAGATCTGATTTTTCAACAATCAATTTAAGAGTTAATAAAAAAATTCTAGGATTTCCCCATGAAAGATTTATAAATTCATCAATTCCTGAATAGCAAGTATTTTTGATATTATTTTCATATGCTAACTGAGCTAAAAAATCTGCCTTATACTTCTCCTCTATATTAGTAAATTCAGTTTCTCCTTTTTTCTCCTTTTTGTATATAGCATATTGTTGATTTACAAAGTCCATAATAGCTTCGATATCAACTGTTAGTTTATTAACCTTACTAAACACTTTACTCTTTTTGGTACCCCAATTAGCCCATTCCTTATACAGTAAATATATCTTATACTTTTGTTCTAAAGGATTATTATCAGTATCAGAAATAAAATATTCTAATTTTAAGTCCAAATTATCGACTTCATTAAGAAGTTTACTAGTAATGCCTTCCCTTATTTCTGTCCGCAGATCTTTAAAATGTCGATACTCCTTATTTTGGTATCGCTTTTGAAGTTCATTAATAATCTTATCTTCTGAATATTTTTCAAGTTTTGCAGAAAACTGTTTTTCAATCTGTTCTGCTGTTAAATCATTTAAATAATACTTTTTCAATCGATTAAGATATAGCTCCTTAGCAAATTTTTTATACAACACATCATCTCCCTGAAAAATTTCGTCCAAAAGTATTGGTTGAAACTCTGACCCTGGCTTTATTTGTTCTTCTGTCTTAGTTTGCGTAGTAGTATATCCATATTTTCTAGCTCCAATCCAAAATGTACAAGGTTGTTTTTTTTCCCAAACTAAAGTATTAACAAAAACTTTTTGCCATTCAAATAATTTTTCATATTCATCTAGGATATAAACAAATTGTACATTTTGTAGTAAAGCTATATTCTTAGATAGCAAAGCAGGTATTCCAAACAATAAGTCTCCAGGAGAAAATAATATTCTCATTGTTGAGATGTTCAATGTGCGATTAAAAGCAGCATTTACAATTTCAAGATCAATCTTTTTTCTCAAAACAGACAGTCTCTCTAGAAAATCATCAATAGATTGAAGCTCATTTATATCTATCACATTTTCATAAAATAGAAGTGATATATCTCGCACAAAATCCTTCTCACTATAACCTTTAGAAATACCATCCGCAAATACATCTTTAGAAATATTCAAAAGAATATCGCTGATATATAACTCAAAGTAATATTCAAAAGCACTTTTCCATTGTTCCTCATCAATGCCCTTTCCTTTAAAGCGACTCGAATTAATTCCATCAAGAACAGAATATATGCCAATATATTTATCGTCATTTACTATTCTAGACAAATTTCCCTTTCTTATTTTTTGCAATGGATAAGAAAAATATCTTAGCAAATGAGTTTTTCCACAACCTTTCCCTCCTAATATATATTTAGGAAGCAACTCATTAGGATTCAAAATCTTATAATCGGGATTAACATTAACCCAATATTCATTTATCTCATTATCTGAAAAATCTGTAGCCTTTGTTATGCCAAAAGGGTTGTTTTTGGGAAATGTATTCATATTCAATATATTTTATGAAACCGTTTAAAAATAGGCGTCCAATTTGTATTCTCTACCCAAAAAATAGGGAGTGTATTGTCTGGAGTATTATGAAAAAGAGACAATAATAACTGCCCATCTTTATATCCCAGCGGATGCATGTTCCATAGAGTATTACCATACTTTTCACACATATTTTTACAAAAATCTTTTTCTATTTCATTAATTGGTTTGCAGAAATATCGAGAATTGTCAGAAAAACATTTAAACGAATTATCAATAGTAAAAACTGTTTCAACTTTATCAAATTTAGTTTCATTCTTAACAGAATTTATACCATCCTCAGTACCAAAAAGCATCAGATAATTTACTTCTATGTCTTTATTAATATGCTTAATCTGCTCCACTATATCTTTAGAATAATCTTTTGCCTGAGTTCCACTACCACAGAAATCATCAATAAATACATAACGTTTAATATTATTGTTTCGAATTTTAATATCAATCCTTGAAATATCAACATCATTTGCATCTTTTTCTTTAATTAAGTTAGTTTTAAAGATTTCATGTGTATTTATAAAACACCCTTTTTCCAAATTATTTTCTTGTCTAAAATAATATAATAGATGCACACCACTTTCAGACGGATTTCCCACACCTAAAAATTTAGTTTTCGACAATTCATCATTAAACATTCTGTTTATCAAAGATATGTCTTTAGTATTATTGTTATTTCTTCTTATTTCAGCCACAATTGGATACTTAAATAAATCTCTAAATACACATCTCAATAACTCTCTAAGTTCAACATTCCCAAAATACATAAATTTTGAAAGAAGAAATAACGCATGAAGCTTCTCTTTTTCTTCACAAGATGAATCTTTAAAATTATTCAGCCAATCATTATATATTTTATCAGAACGACGATCTTTCCATATCGTAGCATAATAGGTTATTACTTTGTATAATAATCTATCATATATAGGTAATGTATTTTCAGTAATATTAGCACTCATTTTTTTTAAAAACTAAAATCCATTCTCTTGATATTATATCAGCAGTTTTATTGCGTTTAGTCATTAATCCATAAGATTTTATATCGTCAATCAACTTAAACTGCAACTTTAGTCCCTGCGCCTCAACATATTCTGTCAGATAAGCTTGCGTATTGAACTCATTATTACAAACTTTGTTATTTCCAATTACAATAATAAAATAGCCATTAGCCTTTAAAACACGAATCGACTCATTGAGAGCTATTTTCATTTCTTGCAAATAATTGCCTACAATATATGCCCTCTTCTTATTTAGCAAAAACAAATTGGACAATAATTTATCAGCACTGTCAATACCCGTCTTCACGTCCTTTACATCCGTCAAACAATAGTTTTCTCGTCCAATGCTTTTACTATCAAGATTTCTTAGATCTTCTAATTCAGTAAATCCAAGCCAGCCCAAATTTAAACTAGAAGACCTTATATATTTCTGAGCTCCAGCATAAGGAGGTGAAGTAAGAACCATATCAACACTCCCATCTTGTAACATTTCTTTCCCACCAATAACAGTAGTAAGGATTTGAGCATTATCTGATACTATTTTAGAAAAAACATCAGATGACAAAGAATTTATCTTCTTAATTCTTATAATATTTTCAGCGCATATGGCATTAAATTTATCAAATACATTAATTGATTCTAATTCTATCAATCGTTTTCGTATCTTTTGATATTGCTCGCCACGTTTATCAAATCTATCAAGCTTAAGTTTTACAGGTACTGCTATACGTGGATCTGCATAACTCACTTTTTTAATGCAGTTTGAAAAACATACTGCAAAGAAATCCTTATATTCTCCATTAGGTAATTCACTAATTGCACGACGAATCTTTGCTAATTGGAACTGAGTGTTGAGAGGAAACCAAAAGTCTCGATTCACAACATTAGGATATTCGACTTTGCGAAACAACTTTGCACGATGAATTAAAGTAGAAAGAGTCTCAACTAACACACTATCCTCCAACTTCTTTGTTTTTACAGATGCAATCAATCTAGCTAACGGATTCGCATCAGCACCTATTGCATTTCTTCCAGCAAGATTAGCCTCCAGCAGCACAGTCCCAGTACCACAAAATGGGTCAAGTATAGTATCTCCTTTTTGGGAAAAGAAAGAATTATTCAAAAAGAAATATGGAATATGAACTAATAATTTCGCCGGATAAGAATGAATTAAATGTGTATACCTATCAGAACGATTCATTTCTGGAAATAAATCTCTAAAACTAATGGCTATGGGTGTACTAGTCTTGGAATACTCTCTAACAAAATATTCAGACAATTCTTCATTAGATTCATATTTTAGAAGTTCTTTATCCATAATTTCACACAGCTATTGGGGCTTTTATACTAGGATAAGGATTATATCCTTCTAACTGAAAATCTTCATATTTAAAGTCAAAAATATTACGCACCATTGGATTCAATTTCATTTTCGGATAAGGTAGCGGAGTTCTTGAAAGTTGCAAATCAACTTGTTCGAGATGGTTTAAATAGATATGAACATCTCCAAATGTATGAATAAATTCCCCCAATTCCAAGTCGCATACTTGCGCAACCATCATGGTCAATAAAGCATATGATGCAATATTAAATGGAACTCCTAAAAACAAATCGGCGCTTCGTTGATATAATTGACACGACAATTTATTTTCAGAGACATAAAATTGAAATAATGCATGGCAAGGGGGAAGTGCCATTTTTTCAACATCTGCCACATTCCATGCACAAACTATAATACGCCTTGAATCTGGATTTTTTTTCAAAGTGTCTATAACTTGGCTGATTTGGTCTATGTGCTGACCATTTGGAGATGGCCACGATCGCCACTGGTATCCATATATAGGACCTAGTTCACCACTTTCATCTGCCCATTCATCCCATATAGTAACGCCATTATCTTGAAGATATTTTACATTCGTGTCTCCTCTAAGAAACCAAATTAACTCATGAATGACAGATTTTAGATGGACCTTTTTTGTTGTCAATAATGGAAAACCCTCTTGCAAATCAAATCTCATCTGATAGCCAAAACAACTAAGAGTGCCTGTACCAGTACGGTCATGCTTAGTTGTTCCATTATCTCTCACATATTTTAAAAGAGTCTCATATTGATTCATATATCATTTACATAAAATTAGCTTTGCAAAGCTACCTTTTTTTTCCTAAAGTCGCAAATACAAAGAGATTTAAGTATTGATAGTTTGTGTTTTTTTTATTTCTAAGACAAATTCATCTATTATAGCATAGTTGGATAACAATCTCCTATCAACAAAATGTACCCAACGGACAGAGGATGTTTTTTGGCAAATAAAGCAAAATATTCTACAAACATCACAATCCTATTTTAATGATATCTTTAAAAGCCGTGTCCATCGCTTCATAATGATCGCCATCGTGAATACTTAAAGCAGCGATGAAGCTGTTTAAAGTACGAATGGCATCCAAACGATGCTCCATGCTTTGTCCTTCAAGATTACTCAATACATCTATTGCCGTAGTCAGATGTCCTTTCAATTCTTGTAGTGCGGATAAATCTTGAATCGGCAATAAATAGAAAAGTTCATTTTTGCCGACAGATTTCACGATGCCTTGCAGGGCTGTTGCTTGTAGTTCCATATAGGTTATTATATTAAAATGACGTAACTCTGCCAATTCACAAACTCAAGGCATCGCCAAACGCCCAATGCAAGATGAACCGGCAGGTTACGTCAAGATATAACCTATCCAGTCCATTTACTCTTGCATTTTGAAATTGGCGATTTCTGAGTTTAGTAAATGAACAAATTTCCACGATGCTGTTTGCATCGCTGACTGCAAAGATAGAAAAAAGAAAAGAATATATCTATCCCCAATGTATATTTCTCTGCAAATGACATATAAATCAATGAATTGAAGAAATACTGATACCATAGTAGGCAACTACTATGGATAATTTATAATTCTGAATCTGCCTCTTTATTCGGTTACCTCCATTTGACTGATTATACATTCTGCCGCATCAATCATTTTCGTTACATGGGCAAAGGTATTTACGGGTTCTTCACGGACAAACAAGGTCAAGCCGCAAGCGGTTCTGATAAAAATCTTCCTGCTGTACTTCGTCCAGAGAGTATTTTTCTCATAAATCTTGTTTGTCCTAAACCCTACACTATTATCGCCCCTGAAACGAAAACGACCGACACGACAGAAAGACGCATAAAAAAAAAGTCGGATAACCGAGAGGCAGATAAAATAATTGAAACTCAACTCACTCACCTCTTGAATCCGCATAAACTTAAAAAAATAACAGCGATGAAAACAAGGTATAAAATAGCAGTATTGGCACTCGTTGCCGTAGCAGGTTCAACCCTTTTGGGCGGTAGCTTTTGGTGGTGGTTAGTAGGCATAGCAGCAGGCAAGTTCGTAATCCGTTTGGTCTTTACCATAGCATTGGCGATAGTCATTTACTGCCTTGTTTATGCCTTAATCATTGGTGGAATATTTTGGTTACTAATTTCTTAAAACATACAGAGATGAACATCTTACCTATTGCAGTAAAATTCGTCAGTTGGGATGTAAACCCTCTTGACACATTGAAGAACAGCCGAGCATATATGCTTCGTGAAAAACTTAATAGAAACGGGAAAATGGATAGAGCCGAGAAAAATTGGCTTGCAGAAAATGTACGAAACAATACTTATTTCCGTACCGCCATCCCCTTAATGGGGTATCGCTTCGATTTTGCAGATGTTCTCCGCAAATTTCTTGTGAACCAATACGGACAATGGAACGAATACCATGCCCCTGATAAGACAAGCCTTCGCAATACGCTGTATGGCAGAATTAATCAAATAGTAGAAATCAAATAAACAGATAAGGTTATGAGAGTAAGACAGAATAAAACAGTAGCACAACAGTGCAGATATTACGAGGTAGAGAACATTTATGAGTACATGGTAAACGTGTATATCAACGGCAATTTTGAGCCATTCAAGGAACTGTATAAAGAGCTATGTACCGAAGCACGCAAGGAGTTCATTTCCTATCTGTTTGACGAGGTAATACCCGCATGGCGGTTAGAAATCATCCAAGCAACAATTTAAGTATTCACAAGGGGCAAGGTTAATGCCTTGTCCCACAATATATAACAATATGCAAGTATCAGTATCTTTCAAGAACTCAATCCAATCTTATTTGGAGCAGAGAGCCGAATATGACGAATTATTCGCCCGTTCATACCGCAACCCGTTGAAAAACATAGAAGATTGTATAACCTATATTTTGAACTATGTTCAGAAAAGCGGTTGTAACGGTTTTGATGATGAAGAAATATTCGGGCAAGCCGTGCACTATTTTGACGAAGCCGATATAGAGGTAGGCAAGCCGATAGACTGTAAAGTGATAGTCAATCACCATGTTGAACTCACCGAAGAAGAGAAGGTGGAAGCACGTAAAGAAGCTATCAGACGAGCCGAGAACGAGGCATACAGCCGAATGACACAGCGTAAGGCTACTCCCAAGAAAGAGAACAAGAACAGTAATAACGGACAAATGGCACTTTTATTCTAACGATTATGAAACCGAGAACGAAGATACAAAAAGAGGTTGCTGCATTGAGCAAGCGATTACCGAAGATTAGCGAAGCGCAAAAGACGTATGCTTTCCTTCATAGTTTTGAACACGTCGGGCGCAGGTCTGCCAAAGGCATCATTACCTGCACCGAGTGCGGACACCAATGGCAGGGAAACGGAGCATTGGCAGATACGCTTTGCGGTTGCACCTGCCCTCATTGCGGAATGGAACTGAAAGTCCACACCACCCGAAAACGGGTATTCAAGGAAAATGAATACTTCTCCATGATAACCACCTGCAAAAGCTACCAAGTATTACGGTTCTTCTTTGCAAAGGCTTATTACAAAGTCGGGCAACCTGCCGAATACACCATTTACGAAGTCGCACAACGCTGGATTGCCCCCAACGGCAAATTTGAAACGATTGCCCGATTGAGAGGGATAGCTTTCATCTATTATGACTTGTGGCAGGAAGGCAGTTCAATGGAAATACGTAGAAACCACTATGTATATGACATAACCCCTGCCTGCACTTATCCGAGAATGAAAGTTATTCCCGAACTCAAGCGCAACGGCTTCAAAGGTGAATTTCATAATACCCTACCATTTGACTTGTTTTGCGAACTATTAAAGAACAACCAAGCGGAAACACTTATAAAGACGGGACAATATAGTCTGCTAAGTTATTTTATACGCAATGCGTCCAAAAGTACCGCCACTTATTGGAACGCCATCCGCATCGCAACCCGTAACGGCTACATGGTAAGTGATGCAGGTATATGGTGCGACTACATAGACCTGCTCCGCTATTTCGGTAAGGACACAAACAGCCCGAAATACATTTGCCCTACCGACTTGAGAGTCGAGCATGACCGCCTTGTACGGAAGAAAACGGAACGTATGGAGCGTGAACGGATTGAGGAACAAAAACACAAGGCATTGGAAAATGAACAGCGTTTCCAAAAACTCAAAGGCAAGTTCTTCGGTATCGCCTTTACGGACGGTACAATCCAAGTACGGGTATTGGAAAGCGTATTGGAATTTTTGGAAGAGGGAACGACCATGCACCATTGCGTGTATTCCAACGAATACTACCTTAAACCGAACTCCCTCATCTTATCGGCAACCATTGACGGCAAACGGGTAGAAACGATAGAAATATCGCTCAAAACGCTGAAAGTCCTGCAAAGTCGTGGCGTATGCAACAAGAATACCGAATACCATGACCGCATTATTGAACTTGTGAATAAGAACAAACGCCTTATCCGTCAGCAGATGGCAGCATAATACATTTATATATAGAATATGGAAACAACATACGAAACAGTAATAGTAATGTTCGATGAAAGCATCGAAAAACTGAACGGCATATTTGATACTCCCCAAACATGGGGAGCATCCACCCTCAAAGAGTGGGTAGACTCATATGAAAGCACCCGTTTCACGCAGGTTGGTGAAAATACGGCAGTTATCACTTCCGAGTACAATATGCCATTCGTTATGGAGTGGTTACAGCGAAATACGCCAATAACGATGCAAAGGGAGGAATAAACTATGTACACATTATTAATCGGCTTTCGGAAGATAGGCGTATTTCCGACCATTCGGGAAGCCAAGAAATTTGCAACGGAGAGTGATTTAATAGGTGTTTTTACCCTTTTGGGTGATAACTACCATGATAGTTGGTATAAATTCAAATAAAAAGAGAAGTAATGAAATCATTAAACAAAAATGGAGTATCCACCTGCCAAGCAGGACAAGAAAACTATGTGTATTTCAACCTTATGCCCCGATTACGCAAGAAAAGCAGGTATTGCCAATACGACTACCGCAGCGAAGAAGATGGCGAGTTATTCAGCACCGTTGCCCCGACATTGGAAATATGTCGGGAGCGCAGGGATGAATCGTTACAACGTAAAAAGGGGAACTTAAAATGAAAACATTGCAGGATTATATGACAGGGGAACAGCTGCAACGGATAGCCGACCAATGGGAAAAAACCGCAGGAGAAAACATTTCCATAGAGGTAATGGAAGAAGACATCTATGCGTTCGGTTCGGAACTTGCTTGTTTGAGATTGGAACATTATTTCAAAAAGGGTATCTGTGAAACGGACGTTGCTTACAGCACCAATCTACAAACATGGTACTTCTTGTTGCGGAAGGTATATTCCAAGCAGTGACTAAGCGGGCGGTTCTCACCGCTCGGGACTACTTTTGACAGTGAGCTAAGGCGGCACAAAAGTAGCAAAAAGCCATTGTTAAACCCTCTGAAAATTCAGAGGGTTATTTTTTGTGCCGTTTTTATTGTCCGGAAAAACGGCAAATTCCTATCTTCGCAGCAGCAACAGTTTACAGTACAACAACATTCAAAATTTATGGGAGTAAAGAAAGCTATATTAGAGAAGTGGATGGTGGCGCAGAAGAAGCACCACCTTTCGGACAAACACGTACAAATGGGAAGAGAACTCGGTTTAAATCCCGATAAGTTAGGAAAGATAGATAACCACAAGCAGGAAACATGGAAAGCACCGTTACCGCAGTTTATCGAAGAGATTTACTACAAACGCTTCAAACGGGAAGCACCCGAAACGGTCAAGCCCCTGAAGCAAATCATGGCGGAGCAGGAAAAGAAGAAGAAGGAGCAGAAGAAAGCCAAAGAGGAACGCCATAAACTCCAAGATGTATCATAATAAATGAAGCAACCCTTCACCGGATAAACGATAAAGGCTGCTTATTATTTTTGAATAAAGGTTTTCTGTCTAATTTTAAAAAAATCCATTGATTCTGTCATTAAGCATTGTTCTTTTTTATCCCATTGATTGTTTTCACATTCAGGAGATACTACGCAATCAATAGATGGATCGTACATGCCAATTTTACATATTTTGAACCAACTACACAATGTACTTTCCTCTGATTTAATTCTTTTTATTATCATCTCAAGTCCTAACAAAGCTGCCGTTTCTACATAAGCAGTATTTGCTTCATGATCTATTTTTTGTGGCATTATTGAAGTGTTATTTGCTTCAATAAATGGATAGCCATATACCTTAGATAAAACCTCTGAAAAATATTTTTTATCCGTTATATCCCCATTATAAAGTATATCCAATAAAACGCATTCTCCCGAAGATGCTTCTTTTTTGCAGTGATCTATAACCTCAGCATAATAATCTAACTTTGTACCAATAGCTGCCTCTGTACTAACTTTTAAATCATCAAGGAAATTATGTAAGGCTCTATACATCGGCATTTCCTTTTCTTTATACTTTACAGAGCAATCACGCATTATTTTTTTAAACAACTCAAATCCGTTGAGGTCTCTGTGTTTTTTTGACACTTCAATCACCTCAAAAAAAGACGCTCCGGGATTATTAAACATAAGAGAACAAAGGCAAATTGAAATCATCTTTTTTTTATCTTTAGATATTTCTTTATATTGATTTTCACAAATCAATTCAACAGAACGATATGGTATATTAGCGTGATTTGTATCATCATTTATAAATGACTGAACCAGATGAGCCATGCTCTCTACAATACAAGAATAGCCAAACTTAAATCCACACTCCTCTACTTTATCATTTTCAAAATCATAAACGCCTATATTTACCGCAGTTCGAGTATCTTTAGCTTTTTTTATTTCTCTTATATCAACCTCTACTTCATTGATATTTAGATCGCAATTTTTATCCCCCCTTACATCTTTGAAATATTGAATAAAATTAGCTAATCCTTCATCTTTTTCCCATAATTTTAGTGGTAAATATATTGTTTGGTTCTTTTTAAAGTAATTCATGTATAGTACAAACATTTTATTATACATTGCACATATCTTAACTCCAAACAGTGTCGTTATATGCTGCAAATAATGAATGTACTCATGAATAAAAGTACCATAATCATCATTTTTCATAGAATCGATGGGTAACTCAAAATTTCCATCAATTACCATATGAAAATGATTTGTTTCATACTTACTAAGTTTGCCTTCAAATATATCTTTTTCAAATAGTTCCATGATAAACCAATTTTATCGTAAAGATAACACGAGTTTATCAGATTTCACAGAAACAGCCCTCTATATTTTACATAAAGGGCTGGTTATTTATTTTTATTGCGTCTTGTCGCTATCATTCTGAAACGAGAAACTCAAATCGAACCTCTGCCCGAAGCTATCCCAAACAGTCACGTCGATAGTTTGCTGGTCGGTACTTTCGGAGGTATAATACAACCGGAACGTTTCTTTTTTCAACGGGTAGAAATCATTGGGAGCAAACACAGTCCCGTCGTCCATCCGCAGGCTCCCACGCCCGTCAGGTTGGAAGTAGGAAATGAAGAACTCCGTTTCCTTGTAGTTTCCCGACTTATGCAGTTGCAGGCGTATTTCAGCCGTTTCACCCGGCTTGATGCGTTTCTGCACGGGCATGGTCGTCAGCAAAAAGTCGTATGCCTGCTGCACCTCTATTTTATCATCGCAGGAGGTAAATAACAATCCGGTCAATACCACCGCCAATATAGCTATAATCTTTACTTTCATGGTTGTAATCAGTTTATGATGAATTTTATTCCTGCCCCGAAGGTCAAGTGAAAATGTCCGATGGAACTGCCCCAAACCGCCCGTTCCCTTGCGTTGAGCAGCAACACCACCTTATCCGAGAGGTATGCTTCCAATTCCAATGTTACCGCCCCGCCATAGATGAACGAATCCTTATTTCGGAGTGTCGCCCCGTCCGGCAACAACTTGTCTCCCCACCGGCTCGTTTCATATCCGGCAAGAGCCGAGCCGCCAAGCGAGAGGAAAAACATCTTGGAAGCATCCGAGAGGACTTTCAGATAGTAGCCGCCTTCCGCCGTAAATTGCGCTTTGGGTATTTGCAAGTCCTTATACTCGTATTGCTTGTTGAGATATTCTGCCCCGAACATCCAGCGGTTGCCGTTCTTCGTATAGGTGGATAACCCCACACCGAGATAATAGTTTACAGGCTTCTGTACCCCGTCCACGAAACCGCCTCTGAGTTCCACACCACGCATACCCGGCAGGTAGCGTTGGGCGTTTGCCTGCCCCACAAGGGCAAGCAACGCTACAACTACAAATAGATACTTCTTCATCTTACTTCACTTTCAGTTCGTTAATCACCCTTGCACGCACGATGTCCTCGTTCTCAATCACAAAGGACTGATGGCGACCACCGGATTTCTCGTGTAATTCCACAACCACCTGCTTGTCTTCGGGAATGGTGAACTTCTCCATTGTGAAGACGGTGCGCTCATCTTTATGCCCCGCTACACGGGTGGCATAGTTATAAGCACGGAGCGGAAAAATTACCTGCTCCTGAATAGCGGTACGTTTTGCCACTTTCTTATCCACGATTTTGAACGTGATAAAATCCACATCGAACGGCACGTTAGACGAGTTCTTGATCTGCGTGTGGAAATACAGTAGCCCGTTGTGCGTGTACATCCCACGCAGCAGGTATTGGATGCCGAAAGATTTCGCCCCGATATGCTTGATTTCACGCTTGTTGTTTTTGTGGATAGACTTCATAATCAGATGCACCAACTTCGGGGATTCACTGCCCAGCTCCTGCAAATAGATGTCGAGGGCATTGTTCGGACGGTTCACCGTACTGCCATCGTGGATAAAATCCTTCATCTCGATGTTCAGAAGCAACGGCTCATCGGCGTACTTCACGTTAAACGTGTAGAACGAGCCGCTTTCGGTTATTACTGAAAAATTGGTTTCCGTGCGAAAATTCTTTACCGTCGCTTTCACACGGATGACGTTTTCCGCACCGTCGGCTTTGCCCGCAATCAGATTGGGAGAACCCAAATCCACATAACGGACTGCGGACGGGAAAATGACGTGTACCGTCTTGTCATACGTCACTTCCATGCCATAAGGCGGAATCATGCGGTCAAAAGTCAGCTTCTTGGTCAGCCCGTTATAATCGTCCCCCGACATTTCCTGCGGATAAGTGTCCGCTTGGAAAGTTACGACTTCCGTTTCCGGCTGTTCTACATTCTGTGCGTTCGCACCCATTACGCCCAGCGTCAGGGCGATAGCTAAAAATACTCTTTTCATTTTACTTTGGATTTTAGTGGTGGGCAATATTGCCCGGTTAATAATAAATTGGTTTTACTGTTTCTTTTGATAAAGCATAAGGTTATACCCCGCCTTGAGATGTACTTTAATTGTCCGCATTTTCTTGGCGATATATTGCGAGGTTCCCTGTATCGCCCCCTTGCCTAAATCGGTCAGCAGTTGGTCGCCCGCACTCTGTTGGTTCAGGTTGATGGTCGTCCCCAGATTACCGCCCAGATTGGCGGCTATCTCACGGATTGCGTCTATCTCCATCGAACCCGGAATGAAAATCCCTTCCTGCCCGTCGCCATCGACAACCGTCAGTTCCACCGGAATAATCATCCCCCTGTATCCCAGCGAAGTGATGGAGATGCCGAGCCTTTCGCCCTGTATCTTTCCCATTCCCGTAACGAGCGCATTTTGCGGGATGACCGTTTCTCCGGCACGCATCGGCTCCAATAACCGCAACCTTACCGCCTGCCCGTCCGTGATGGTCTGATTATCATGGATGCACGCACGTATGGTATTCTTTTCTGTTTGTACAGCCGTGCCGACTGCCGTATGGAACCCCATGTTCCTCTCTTTGGAATATTCGGCGACAAATGCCGAATCGCTCATCGGTTGCGATAAGCCCGATACCACCCGTTCATGCACCTGCCCGACGGTATTCACCTGCGCCTTGCCGTTCTTATATGCTTCGGTCGGCTTGCTTTCGGTAGTGGTGGTAACTGCCGGCTGTCCGGTAAACGGCTGTCCCTGATTCTGAGGCATGTACTTTGCCGCCAACTGATAGGACTTTTCCAGCAATGCCAACTGTTCATCCGCCGTTTCCTTCTCCGTCTGCCGGTTGTACGCCATTTCCCGAAGCTCTTCCAATTCCTTGCGCATCTCTTCCTTTTCGGGATCTTCCTTCGGGGTTTCGTAGAAATTGCCGAGCGTCTGGTTCATGTCCCGGTAGGCATTGGCAGAAGCATAAATAGTTTCTTTCGGTCGTGAACTTCCACTGCCAGCGTAGCCACTTTTCGGCTTGACCTCCGGTTCGTCGAATGTCGGCATTTCTTCCGCCTGCTCTTCCCCCGAACCGAACATCGAAGCCAAATCCTGCATCTGTTCCCGACGCTCATCCTGCTTGCGGTTGAACAAATCCTGCTCGTAAGCCGCCTGTTTGTCGCCCACCAACGCATTGTCAGCCGGTGCGGGAACATCGGTATTGAAACCGGACTGTCCCTGCTCTTCCTCCTTTTCGGAAGGTGCGAATATCAGCCACATCACTATGGCGAAGATGATGAACATAAGCGGATAGACAATCAGCTTCTTCTGTTTCTGCCGCTGTTCTTCGGTCAGTTCCTTTTTGGGCTTGTCCGGCTCTTTGGGCGGCTTCACCTCGTTTTTACTCTCTTGAATCTGTTGCCTTGCGGCTTCATCCTCTTTGCGAGGCATAGAATAAGCGGGCTTATCCTCTGCTCTCGCTTCATTCGTCTGTTCCATTGTCGTAATCATTTATTAGGTTAATACTGTCTTTCCTTTGCAGTTCGAGCAGTTTGATATGCTCTATTTCGATGCGCTGCCCCTCGTTCTTTCCCATGTTGTAAATCCCCGAAACGAAGATGTACACCGAAGCGATACTGAAAAAGAGGAACATTGTCAGCAGCACTGCCAGCCGCTTTCCGGGTGTGATGCGCCCGCACAGGCGGCGGAGCTTTTCGTCCGCCCAATCCTGTATTTTTGTCATGCACCCGCCTATCATCGTTTCTGTACCTTGATGTCCCTATTCTCGATAATCTCGAAGGCTTCGATGGTAAAGCCGTGCGGGTTGTTGTCCGAACGGACGGAGTTCAGCAGGTTGCACCTTGTGACAAGGCTCCGCTCAGTCACGTTGCTTTCACGGATAATCATTTGCCGGGCATAAGTGCTTACCTTGTAAGGATAGGTGTCGAAATTGCACGACACGCTGTCCACCTGCAACACCTGATTCACGTTTCCCGAAATGATGCGGTTGTAATACCCCTTCTCGGCAAAGTCGGTGTAATAGTTGAACGCGCTCCTGTCCGCCAGCTGCAAGGCTCGTTTGATATTCCCCTCAATCGCGCTCTTGTCGGGCGAGAGGGTGAAGAACAGCTCATGAAAACGCTTCACGTGTTCCCTTGCCTCCACAGGTCGGTTCTGTGACAAATCCTGCGAGAGGGCGAGCATCAATGATTTACCGCCGTCCAGCACGTAAATCTTCTGTCGCTGCGCTTCGGCAAAGGAGTAGGCACTCCATACGGAGTACCCCGTGATTGCCATGCAGACCACCAGAAAGACGATGCCGAACAGCCGTATCTGCCTGAAACTGCTCTCGATGTTTTTTAATGACTTAAATTCCATTGTTTTACTTTTTTATTGATTGTTTATTTTCTCCTGAACAGTCGTCCGGCGGCTCCCGCTACCTTTTTCGCTCCGTTCACAGCACCCCGTCCCATGCTTCCGGCGGCATTACCGGCAGCGTGTCCGGCACGTCCGGCGAGATTACCCGCCACCGCTCCGGCAGCGGCTCCCGTCATGGCACCCGCACGTCCGGCAATCTGATTGATCGGACGGGCTGCACTGCCCATTCCTCCTGCCTGTATAATCCAGCCCGCCACCGTAGGAATCGTGAAATAACCGAGTATTCCGATAATCATGAATACGATGTAAACGCCATTGGATGAATCAATCGAGAAATCCGGGTTATTCTGTAATTCCTTGATGTCGTTTTCAAGCATCAACACCTGTATTTTCGCCAGCACGCTGCTGAACAAGTCCGATACGGGCAGCCACAGGTATATCTGTATATAGCGGCACATCCATTGCGAAAGCGTACTTTGAAACCCGTCCCATACCGAGATAGCAAAAGCTATCGGACCGAGTATGGATAGCACTATCAGGAAGAACGTCCTGAGCGTGTCGATAAGCAGGGCAGCGGCAGCAAACAATAGCTCCAATACCTCCCGCATAAAATCCCGCACATCCTTTCTGAAATTGTACATGCTTCTTTCGACGTACATGCCGCCCATCGTGGCGATGTCCTTTGCACTCCATCCGAGTTCGTCAATCTGCTTGTCGAACTCTTCGTTGCTGACCAGATAGGCGGTTTCGGGATTGCGCATCATGGATTCATATTCCAGCTTGTCCTTCATCTCCCGGTACTTGTTCATATCCATTGTCTGTGTTTCCAGCATCCCGTGCGTTCCCTGTACAATGGGACTCAATATGCTGTTAATCGTGCCGAGCACAATCGTGGGGAAGAACAGGATGCAGATACCGATGGCGAACGGTCGGAGCATCGGGTACACGTCGATGGGTTCGGCTCTTGCGAGGGACTGCCATACACGGGAGGCAACGTAAATCAACGCTCCCAATCCGGCTATCCCTTTTGCCACCCCTGCCATGTTGGAGCAGAGGGGCATCATTTCCACATAGAGATTCTTCAATATCTCATGCAGGTTACTGAAATCGGCGGCTAACAACAGCATGGCTTACCAATATCTGTCGTTAGTGTCCCCGTACAGAGCCAGCACCCGGTTGGTGTCCCCCTTTTTCTTGGAGCGCAGGTAACTCACCGCAATGTTCTTGTTGGTATAATACCCGACCAGATTGCGGTATTGCCTTACCGAGTTGTAGCACCTGTCCACCACGTCCATGCGCTCCTTGTCGCTGAGTGAAAGGGTGGTGATATTCACCACTCCCTTCATTTCCTGAAGCACGTCGTTGCTCTCTTCCAGCAATTTGGTATAGCCGAAGGCGATGGCTCCGAGTTCCTCCACCGTATAGTTCTCGTCGCGCATCATCTTCTGAAAACTCACAACGTAGGTGTCGGAAATTTCACCGATCATCAGGATGGTTTTCTGTACCTTGCGTGCATCTTTTACCAGATTGTTTACAGATTTCAAAGCGTCGTAGTACTTTTTACCCTGCTCGTAAATCTTGACTGTTTCCTGAAAATTATTCAGCATGTTGGAAGCCGTCGAAGAGGTCTGTATAATCTGTTTGGTCGTGTTCACGATACCCTGCGCCAGATTGGTAGGGTCTGTCACCACCCATTGTGCGCTTGCCCTGCCTGCAAGGAGCAGGCACAGGCTGAAAAGCATGATTATTTTCGTTCTCATTACGTTACTTTATTAAATGATTGTTACTATGGTCTTTCGCCTGCCCTTGTGTAGTCACCGTTCGGTGAAAAGGTCAGCACGTCGGTTTCCTCGTTGTAGGCGATGTCAATCCGGTAGCCCGTATTGATAAAGAGATTTCCACTTTCCTCCACAATCAGAAAGGTTTCCGGTTTCAGCTTGCGGCTGACACCCGACTTCTTGAAAACGGTTATCTTGTACTGTTCGCCTTCTTTGAACACCAGCACGTCGGGCTTTCTGCCCACGCTTACCCAATTACCGCACAGTTTGTCCAAATCCGTTTCTTTTGCTTCCCCGCAGGCGGTCAGCAGCAGGGAAGACAAGGCAAGGGCATAGCCCGCCAGCTCGATAAGCCGGCTTTTTGAAATAAATGTCATGTCAATTGATTTTTTAGGTTTTACTTCTTTTCTTATCGGCAAGTTGCTTGATTGCGGGCTCTATACTGCCCAGCTTGTCGGCAAGGGCAAGCACTTCCATCTTTTCGGTTTCCTCCGTCGTGAATGTCAGATATTCTTCCGCCGAAACTTCTGTCGCATACACCGCACTTTGCGTTCCGCCAAGACCTATCCACACCTCCTTATAAAGCCGGTTCGGATTGTTCGCCATGTTGATGGAGAGTATCTGCCCCCGTTCCTTGTCCGTCAGCCCCAACAAGTCCTGAATGGCATCGAACTTGTTCATGTACTTTCTCTGGTCGAGAAGTATCTTACAGTCGGAGTTGTTGATAATCGCCTCTTTCACGACGGGAGAACTGATTATGTCGTCCACTTCCTGCGTCACGACGATGGCTTCGCCAAAGTATTTACGGACGGTTTTATAGAGATATTTCAGATACTCACTCATGCTTGCCGAAGAGAGGGCTTTCCACGCTTCCTCCACGATAAGTTGTTTCCTAATACCCTTTAACCGCCTCATCTTGTTGATGAAAGCCTCCATGATAATGATGGTGACAACCGGAAAAAGTTCACGATTTTCCTTAATCGCATCAATCTCGAATACAATGAACCGCTTATTGAGCAGGTCGATATTCTTGTCTGAATTGAGCAGGAAGTCATACCGTCCGCCACTGTAATACTGCCGGAGGGTGGTGAGGAAATTGTCGATGTTAAAGTCATCCTTGCCGACCTTGATTGCCCGGCTTTCCAATTCGTGGCGGTAGTCGTCCCGCATAAACTCGTAGAACGTGTTGAAGTTGGGCGTGATGCTGCGGTCAGCCTTGATACGGTCGATGTACGCCGTTACCGCACTTCCCAACTCACCCGATTCCGTTTTGGTAATCTTGTCGTCCTCGCTTTTCCAGAGAGTCAGGAGCAGTGTCTTGATACTGTCCTTTTTCTCCACGTCATAGACAAAATCATCCGTGTAGAACGGGTTGAAGCTGATGGGCTTCTCTTCGGTGTACGTGAAATAAATCCCGTCGTCCCCTTTGGTCTTCTTGTTTATCATCTCGCAAAGCCCCTGATAGGAGTTACCCGTATCTACCAAAACCACATGCGTACCCTGCTCGTAATATTGGCGGACGAGGTGGTTCATGAAAAAGGATTTTCCCGAACCACTCGGCCCCAATACGAATTTGTTTCTGTTGGTGATAATACCCTTCTTCATCGGTAAGTCGGAAATATCCAGATGCAGCGGTTTTCCCGTCAGCCTGTCCACCATCTTGATACCGAAAGGCGACGGTGAGTTCCGGTAGTTCGTTTCCTGTGAGAAGAAACAGACCGCCTGCTCGATGAACGTGTAGAAACTCTCCTCTGCCGGAAAATCGGCGGCATTACCGGGAATGGCAGCCCAGAAAAGTGTCGGCGTATCGACGGTGTTATGGCGTGGCTTGCACTCCATTTGCGCCAACTGACTTCCTACCTCGTTCCTGATCCGTTTCAGTTCCTCACGGTCATCGCTCCACGCCATCACGTTACAATGGCAGCGTACCGAAGTCAGCCCGAAACTATGCGCCTCGTTCAGATACTCGTCTATCCACTCCTTGTTGATTTGGTTGGAACGGCTGTACCTCGAAAGCGAGTGCATATTCTTCGCCATCTTCTCGAACTTCTGCAAATTGGCGGCACTGTCGTCGATAAACACATATTGGTTATAAATATGGTTGCACGGCAGCAGCAGCCCGATGGGAGCCGCAAAGGACAAACGGCAGTCGCTCCGGTCGGTCGATAACTTCTCGTACCGGCTGTCGGTAGCCACTTCCCCCGGCAGGTCTTCCACGTCCGAGAGGGTGTGCAGGCACAGGTAGTTGTCCCCGATTTTCATTTCGTCCGCTTTCAGCGTAATGTCTTCAAGTGTGGTCGTATCGGTCTGTGAGAGCGAAAAGTATTTCTCAATAATACCCGCTTCGGTATCCGTTCCGGTTATTTCCTCATCGGTGAGCTGCCGTAAGCCGAGATAGCCGCTTTCGTTCAGGATGCTGGCGAACTGCCCGACGGATTCCAGAAACTTCGTTACTGCCTCTTTGTCCTTTATCTCCTTCGGAACGATGAAGCCCCGGCAAAGGGTGCTGAAATTGCTTTGGGTGCGGCTGCGCTCCTTTGTCGTTTTCGTCAGGAACAAGTAGCAGTAATGGTTCAGATACGGGCGTTCATTGAAATGACGCTCGAATGAACGGCTGAGAAAACTTATGTCTTCCCTGTCCGTGTCCGGCTTGTAGGTTTCACGGATGAAGATGTCCTGCTTGTGGACGATGCAGTAGTCCGGCAGCACCTTCATCGCCTTTACCCATGTGGCGTGTATCGCCTCGTATTCCGCCGAAGTGACGGTATAGAGTTCGGGCAGTTCCACCCGGAAGCCTACCGTGATGTCGGCATCCTTGCTGACGATGCAGCCATGTTCCACTGAAAGCAATGGAAACTTGCTCTCCAATGTACTCGCTTTTAATGTATTTCTCATTTCTTCCTCCTTTTTTTGAATAGTTTGGGGATTTTACAGCGGTTGATGATGTATTTGGGATGGCTGCTGCGGGCTTGCACTTTCATCAAACCGTGTTCGCCGTATTTGGCGTTCAGGGCGAAGGTCTGCCACACCAGAACCGATGCGGCGACCAGCCCGAACCCGATACATACCCATTGGTTGATACCAACCAGATACATGATTATAAAGAGGATAAAGACGGCAAGCAGGCCTCCTATAAATATGAATAGGTACTGCGCCTTTAACCCTTTGAACTCAACCGACTTTCCAATCCCCCTGTTGATTGGAAACTCTGCCATAACGCTGCTTATAAGAAGAATGAACGCAGGATTGTGGCGGCTACAATCAGGAAGATACACGCACCGAACCACGAAGCGGCAGTTTTGGAGGTATCGGGATCGCCCGAAGAGAACTTGCCGTACACCTTGACTCCACCAATCAAGCCCACGACGGCTCCAATCGCATAAATCAGCTTTGTCGCCGGGTCAAAATATGACGTTACCATATTGGTGGCTTCTGTGATACCCGCCATGCCGTTGCCTTGTGCCATTGCGGAGGATGCAGCCATCAAACAGGCTGCCGAGAAAAGAATCTGTTTCTTTGTCATAAATACTTTTTGAATTTGTGCTGCCGGGCAGAGTTGGATAGGCTCTGCTTCCGGGCAGCGGTTGATACTGTTTTTACTTTTTGGATTTTAGTGGCGGCACTCCGCTTATCCGTACTCTTTCTGTTTCATTGTCCGTTACTTTTTTAATCGTTACACAAAATCCCGGATGTCGAACCCGCTGATGTCCTGAGGCACTTCGGAAATATTTTGGGGATGGACTACATTCCCGACCGCCTTTCCCTCCCCAGAGATAGTCTTACCGGAAATTTCATCCATTAACCCCGTTATTTTTTTCGCCCGTTCAGGGTTACTTCCAATCATCTTGTTGAAAAGTTCGTTGCCTTCCATATCCGAAAATATCTGTCCGGCACGCCTCCGCTCTTCCGCAGTGGCTTTCGGGTTGTCGGCTATGTTCACCGCTTCGCCGATTTCCTCGAAGCTGGCTCCGGTGGCTAACCTTTTGGCGGGTATCCGCCCTTCCTCGTCACCGTCCGCGTATCCTACCGGAATATCATCCATGCGGATGTCGGAAAACGCTTCATCCAGCTCATCGTCGGGTATCCGTGCCGCAGGTTCTTCGTCCTTTCCGTCGGCAAATGTAACGGCAATATCCGTAACATCCTCATCTTCAATCTCTGTGGCGGCTTGTGGCTCCGGGATGGTAGCTTGTGGCACTTTCGGCTGTATTTTGAACCGGCTCTTGCCGACAATATCATCCGCTGTTTCAGGCGGCTTTATGGGCGGTTTTTCCTCTGCCGGAGCATCATTTCTTTGCCGCCTTCCAAACAGGATATAATGTACCAGCCATGCGTTATAGAGTAAGAGCAGGCATATCAACAGGGTTTCCATAGGCTTATAATACAGTTTCCTTTACTCATATTCCTATTCTTAAATATTAGACAACGGGTTGCAATACTCGTTATGCAATTCTCCAATCTCCGCACGATAGCGTTCCAAATGGTCTGCAATCACATTATCCAGATAGCTGAACAGGGAAACCTTTCCGTGACCGATAGTCTGTACAATAGCCTGCATTTTCTGATGATGCTCCTGACGGATATAAATCGTCTTACCTAATCTTGCAGAAATCTCCGCTTCTTTGAGAAAACGCTTGGCGTAACTTTTCTTTTTATCTTGCAATGTCAAATTCTTCTTTTTCATATCAATATACTTCTTCATAATGTTTCTTATATAATTTCTTTATCACTTCCTCGTATTCCTCGAAATGCTGTGTCAGCACATGGTCTATGTAACCGAACAGGGATAGTTTGTCTTTCCCGATAACCCGGATGATCCGCAATATCCGGTCGTGGTATTCCTTTCGTACATACACGAGTTTTCCCGAACGGGCTGCCATTTCCACCTCACGGATAAACAACTCCAAATATTCCTCTTCGCTTTCGTTTTTCTTGCTGCGGGATGCTTCCTTTATTTTTGGTGGTGGATCAGGTACTACCTTTTTAATTTCTTCCGGCTTTTCCTCTTGTTGCAATACTTCAGGAACAGGCGGTTTGGGTATAGGGGCAGGCGGAATATCCGGTCGGACGGAGTTGATAATCGAACCGGCATCCACATCTACATGGAGTTTCTTTGCCATAGACTACTGCTTTATGATGGTTAATATCTCCTCTGACAACGCATCCAGATTGCTGCCTTTTATCAAAGCCTTTTCCGGAGGGAAAAGAGTGGAACGGAAAACGGCTTTATTGCCCTCTTCCATCGCCTCCCTGCGGAAGCGTTTACTATCGGGAAGTATTGTTTTGAGGATGGGCACGCCCATCTCTGCCGCCACTTTCTCATAAATGCGGTAGAGGTCTGTCTTTTCCCGCCCGTCCACCATGTTCCACAGCAGATACAATCCTTTGATGTTCGCTTTGCCGCTGCTGATTAGATGGTCGTTCACCATTGAGGCGAATTGCAGGGAACTTTCCATGACGACACGGTCGGCGGCAATCGGACAGAAGATATAGTCCATCGTGGCTATCGTATTGACGATGCCCGTACCGTACATTGTACCCGGCAAATCGAAAAAGATGATGTCGAGCGGCATCCCCGAATTGATTAGCCTCTCGGCTGCACTTGCCGCATCTTCGGGACGGCTTTCCAAAACCGGATAGGCTTTTTTCTGCAATCGCTTGAACTGCTCGTAAGCGGCAACCTTGAAACGCTCGTTCTGCTCGATGTTTTTCATGTCCCGTTCACGCATATCCTTGATACTGAATTGTGGAAAGTCGCAATCCACCACTGCCACGTTCAGACCTTTGACGTAATGCAGGTAGCTTGCTGTCAATACGGTCAATGTTGTTTTTCCCGCGCCTCCCTTTTGGGTGGAGAACGCTACTAATAAAGGCTCATTCATGTTCTTAATTTTTTAATTGGTTATATAATCAGTCTTCTAATATGTCATTCTGCTAATCGCTTCATTGATTGACAAACCTGCCATGAAGTTGATAAACTTGTTTATCAGTTGATGGCTTTGTCTGCAGGCTTGTTTGTTTACCGGTTCACCAGCCAATCATCCCACCTGTTTATACTCTGGTTCATTTATCACCTTACCAACTGGAAAGTTCACTTGTTTGTCATTCAACCGGTCGGACAACTACTCATTTTATAAACTTGCCGCTTTACAAATTGCCTTGTTGATTGTCCGCATGATTGGCGGATAAACAAGCAAGTCATTCAACTCATAAACCGACTCATGTATCAGTCTGTAAACAGGCTCATCAATCAATTCTCCGGCAAATAAACAACGAATATTCTTCACTTGTATCGTTTTGCAAGGCGGTGGCAGCTTGTGGCTTCCGTATGGAACCTTGTGGCACTTTTAGTATTGAAAATCAGGCGGATAAAGGCTGTACTTTTGCGCCCAAGCGACAAGGCTTACTGTTCGTGTCCGAATGGCAACCGTGATAGGCTGACTTCAATCCGTCCCCGGACGGATTTTTATGTTCACCGGAACATAGCAAGGTGTGTATCGAGTTACTCGATACCTTTCGGGTTACTCCCGAAAGCCTTGCTCTTGCAGAGGGCTGGGATTTTCCTCCGAAGTCGGAAAATCCTTTTTCATACCTGCCGTAGGCGTGAAACAGTGGCTTTTGTCGTGATACCACTAAAATCCACAGAAATGAAAAAGGAAAAGAACAAGACCGGAGGCAAACCTCCGAAGCCCGACAAGGCTACACATTGTATTATGGTGCGTTTCAACAGTGAGGAATTTGCCCGTTTCCTCACCATGTACGAGCAATCGGGCGTGTACGCGAAAGCTATTTTCATCAAATCCCGTGTGTTCGGGGCGGAGTTCAGGGTGCTCAAAATAGATAAGACACTTGTCGATTACTACACGAAACTCTCTGCCCTGCACGCACAATACAGGGCTATCGGTGTCAATTACAACCAGACGGTAAGGGAACTGAAAAGCCATTTTTCCGAGAAAAAAGCGATGGCGTTGCTCTTCCGGTTGGAAAAGCAGACGATAGAACTCATCGAACTGAGCCGCCGGATTATTGCCCTTACCAATGAATTTCAACAGCAATGGTTGCCAAGATTAACATAGGAAACTCATTGTATGGGGCATTGTCCTATAACGGGCAGAAGGTTAACGAGGGCGAAGGGAAGCTGCTCGTAACCCATAAGATTTTTGACGCGGGCGACGGAAAACTGGATATTGCCCGCTGCATGGAAGACTTCAAACGCTATATGCCGGAGCAGGTACGGTGTGAGAATCCGATAGCCCATATCTCACTCAACCCGCACCCGGGCGACAAGCCGAACGATGCGGAGTTGATGAACATGGCGCAGGAATATCTGGAAAAGCTCGGTTACGGGAACCAGCCATACGTCGTGTTCAAGCACGAGGACATCGACCGCCACCACCTGCATATCGTCACGCTGAACGTAGACGAGAAAGGGAAGAAATTAAACGATAGTTACCTCCACCGCCGGAGCAAACGGGCTACCAATGCGCTGGAAAAGAAGTACGGGTTGCATCCGTCGGGAAACAGCAAACAGCGGTTGGAACAAGGGGCACTCCGCAAGGTGGACACATCCGGAGGGAATGTAAAGCGGCAGGTCGGAAACGTCCTGAAAGCTCTCTCGGAAACCTACCGTTTCCAATCGCTCGGTGAATACCGTGCTTTGCTGTCCCTCTACAATATCACTGTAGAGGAAGCACGGGGCGAGGTATACGGCAGGGAATATAGGGGTTTTGTCTATTCGGCGACCGACGATGCAGGCGTAAAGACCGGCAATCCGCTAAAAGCCTCCCGCTTCGGGAAGTACGCCGGATATGACGCCTTTGATAAATGGTGTGCCGCCTCCCGAAAAGAGATAAAGGACAAGGAACTTACCGGGCGGACAAAGGCTGTTATTCTCGCCACCATTCGGCAAGCATCCAGCAAGGATGAACTTATCGGGATGTTGAAGTCCAAAGGGATAGATACCGTATTTCGGGAAACCGATACGGGCAGGATTTATGGTGCGACCTTTATCGACCACAACACGAACTGCGTGCTGAACGGCTCACGCATGGGCAAGGAACTCTCCGCAAATGCTTTGCAGGAATGGATGGTTGCAGCAAGCAGCCCTATACCGACGGGAATAGGCACTACCGACCCGTCACGACATACCGGAGAACGGGAACCGTTCGTGCCCTCCATGCCGCAAGCCCATGAACCCGGAGAGGATTCTGTAACCGGAGGTATGTTCGACCTGTCCATCGTACCCGGTACTGATCCGGAGGAAGAAGCGTTCCGCCGGAAGATGCAGCGGAAGAAGAAAAAGAGAAAAGGAAGAGGTATTTAATTGTAGAATTTTAAAATAAAATCAGTATGTCACAACAAGAAGACGATTTGAGGGCATTAGCGAAAATCATGGATTTTCTGCGTGCCGTGAGTATATTATTTGTGGTAATCAATATCTATTGGTATTGTTACGAGGCTATCCGGCTATGGGGAGTAAATATAGGTGTAGTTGATAAAATCCTGATGAACTTCCACCGCACGGCGGGGCTGTTCGGGTGCATCATCTACACCAAGCTGTTCGCTGTCCTGTTGCTCGGACTGTCCTGTTTGGGCACGTCGGGCGTGAAGGAGGAAAAAATCACATGGACGAAAATCTGGACGTTCATGGGCGTGGGATTTGTGTTCTTCTTTCTGAATTGGTGGATATTGTCGCTGCCGTTGGGCGTGGAGGCGAATACCGCTATCTATATTTTCACGATGGCGGTCGGCTATATCTGCCTCCTGATGTCGGGGCTGTACATTAGCCGCCTGTTGAAGAACAACCTCATGGATGACGTGTTCAATAACGAAAACGAATCGTTCATGCAGGAAACACGGTTGCTTGAAAACGAGTATTCCGTGAATCTGCCCATGCGTTTTTATTATAAAAAGAAATGGAACAAAGGATTTATTAACATTCTTTTACCTCAGAGAGCGTGCATCGTGCTTGGAACACCGGGGAGCGGCAAGAGCTACGCCGTCGTAAATCAATTTATAAAACAGCAAATAGAGAAAGGATATACTCAATACATTTACGACTTCAAATTCCCTGACCTCTCCATGATAGCCTATAACCACTTGCTGAACCATCAGGGTGGCTACAAAGTGAAGCCGAAGTTTTATGTTCTCAATTTCGACGATCCACGCCGTTCGCACCGTTGCAACCCCATACATCCCGACTTTATGGAGGATATAACGGATGCCTACGAAAGTGCTTACACGATTATGCTTAATTTGAACAAGAGCTGGGTGCAGAAGCAGGGCGACTTTTTTGTAGAAAGTCCTATCATTCTGTTTGCCGCCATCATTTGGTTCTTGCGCATTTACGAAGGTGGAAAGTTCTGTACATTCCCCCATGCCATCGAACTGTTGAACCGACGGTACGAGGATATTTTTCCTATTCTGACCTCATATCCGGAGTTGGAAAACTACCTTTCCCCGTTCATGGACGCATGGCTCGGCGGAGCTGCCGAGCAGTTGCAAGGGCAGATTGCATCTGCCAAAATCCCGCTTTCGAGGATGATTTCACCGCAACTTTATTGGGTGATGTCTGACAGTGAATTTACGCTTGATATAAACAATCCCGAAGAGCCGAAAATTCTTTGCGTGGGTAACAATCCCGACAGAATTTCCATTTACGGTGCAGCGTTAGGTTTATATAACAGCCGTATTATCAAGCTCATTAACAAAAAAGGGATGCTCAAATCATCGGTTATTATCGACGAGTTGCCTACCATTTATTTCAAAGGCTTAGACAATCTTATCGCTACCGCCCGTTCCAATAAGGTAGCGGTCTGTTTAGGCTTTCAGGACTTCTCGCAGTTGGTGCGCGACTATGGCGACAAGGAAGCCAAAGTAGTGATGAATACGGTTGGTAATATCTTCTCCGGTCAAGTTGTAGGCGAAACAGCCAAGAACCTTTCCGAACGCTTCGGAAAGATATTGCAGAAGCGGCAAAGTATCACTATCAACCGCAACGACAAGTCCACTTCTATCAATACGCAAATGGATAGCCTTATTCCGGCGAGCAAGATTTCGGGACTGACACAAGGTATGTTCGTCGGCTCCGTAGCGGATACTTTCGATGAACATATCGAGCAGAAAATATTTCATTGCGAAATTATGGTGGATTCTGCAAAAGTGAAGCAGGAAGAAGCGGCTTACAAGAAAATCCCTGTTATCACCGATTTTACCGATGCGGACGGTAACGACCGGATGAAGGAGCAGATACAGGAGAACTACAACCGCATCAAAGCAGAGGTGAAGCAGATCGTTTCGGATGAATTGCAGCGCATAGCCGACGATCCGGAACTCTCGCACCTGTTGCAGCAGAAAGGGTAATTCCATTCCCTATATATTATAATGTATAGAAACAGCAACGGCAGTAACTTTTGGGGTTACTGCCGTTATTGCTATATGGATGTTATTTCCGCTTCCGTTCCTTTTCATCGTCCTGCTCCATCCGTTTGTTCAGCCGTTCCCGCATCTTATCCAGAAAATAGGTACGGCTTTCGCTCTTGCGCCGCTTCATATCCGTATAGGCACTATAACAATCACGGATGTCGATGTTCAGCAGTGTTCCCACAAAGGCGGCTAACTCATGTATCGGGGTTTCCCCGTTGTTGATACTGCCCATTTCACTGAGCCCGTACACCATTTCCACCAATTCAATGGCACTCCCCGTCCATTGGTAGGAGCCTTTGACCTTCAACAGTTCGGCAGACATATCTTCACTTTCGTTCCTCAAACTGGTACGCTTTACGGAAAGGAAAGCGTACAACATCTCCATTGCCATGATACGGGCGACAAGATGGTCGTATCCCGTACTGAACTCCGTTTCATTGTCCAGATGGCACACGTCCACGTCAATCGTGTTTTCGTGCCTGCCACGCAGAAAATAGTAGTTATCCATATAAGTAGCTCCGCTGCGGTAGTATTGGAAAAATGCTACATGGCGGTCGAAGAACAGTTTCTGTTCCTCCTGTTGCTTTTCGTAATAACCGTCCAGCTCTTCTTCGCCCGGAGGACGTTGGCTTTCGATACGCAATATATGGTGGAAATAAAATAATGGCCCCAGAATCCGGGGCTTGTACTGTTTGAAAAAAGCGATTTCTTCGGTATCGCTCCCGAATGGTTCGGATTGGACAAACACTTTCAATTCGGTCAGCTTTTCTTTCAGGAAAATAAGCATTGTCTTACAATCCCTGATAATATGATTTCCGTTCAGGTCGATGGCAGCTATCCGGTCGTCCACCTCCCGTATCATTTCTTCACATTTTATCTGCATTAAACATTCTCTTTGATTTCGGGCGCAAAGTTAAGAATATCAATGCGATAGCTTATCATGTAAATTAATCATATACTAACAGAAAATGACCATGAATATTTCATTTCCTATTCCTAAGAGGTGGAATTGTCTTTTCTGAGATTGCCCGGCGTATCGCCCAGATATTGTTTGCAGAAGCTGTTGAAATGCTGGGCGGAAGAAAAATTGAACTCGTCGATAATATCCGAAAGAGGAATATATGACATTGACAGGCGGTACTTAATGTGTTCCGCCCGCTTTTGAATCAGCCAACGGTAAACGGGCGTGCCGAACTCATTCTTGAATATCCTCCGGAAAGTATGCACCCCATAACCGCAAAGCTCCGCCAATTCCTCCGTATTATTGGCTTTGCGGTAGTGTGTCAGCACAAGGTTTCGGAACGGCACTTGCTCGTCCGTCATCGGATGGAAGAAAGACTGCAACTCTTCCGGCTCGTAATAACGGGTGAAGCCCCATATCAGTTCCTTGTGTTTCAGTTTCCACAGGTCGTTGTCGTGCATTTCGTCCGTGAGATAGGAGATGATACCGCTTATAAGGATTTGCAGGGATTCCGGGACGGTCAGCTTGCAGCAATAGATTTTAGACCGGACGTGCCGGTGCGAATACAGGTAGGCAAGTATGCACTTTTCATGCTGGCAGACCGTGTTGTTGAACTTATGCATCAACAGCGTGACGTCGCTAAGGGCGACGCCGCTGCACTCACTCCCACGGGGAACGAATATCACTTCACCGGCGCACAGGATTTCATCATGGAACAGCGTGCTGCTGATCCGTGCGTGCCCACTGCGGCAAAATATCAGATAGTTGATATTCGAGTCGTCATTACGAACCGTTTCACCTGCCGGGTAGCTTTTCACTTCAAAGTGGCAGTCAATCGGATTCTCATCGCAAAACGGGGGATTATGTCTGTTCGGGTACTCCATGATTCAATGCTTTTGAATTATAGATTGGTTTGGGCAATGGTAATGCTTTCCCAGATAGTGACGATTTCCCCTTCGATTTCGCACATTATCGGTTTGGATGTGCCGAGGGATACCCGTCCTGCTAAATGGTGAGTACCTGCTTCGGGTTTGTAGCCAATGCGACCGGTAAAATTGACGGTTTTTGAAGTTTCAAATAGCTCGTTGAGCATTTGTTCTATGTTCTGATACCTACGGTCTATCGTGAAACGGAATTGCCTGCTTGGATAGACTATGACGATGCGGCCAAAACATTTCGTTGTTATTTTTATCCCATTAGGACTTTGGCTCTTTCTTCCGTATTTGCTGAAATCGAACCAGACGAGGCTTTCTTGCTGCAATGTTTCTTCACCGGAAGTCAGGCTGTTGATTTCATTACCGGACAATGCCCGGTCAAAAATGAGAAAGTTCTTAAAGTACGCATCCAGTCGCTTTCCGATACATAGTTCCTTTTCCGCCTTCCCTTTGTAGGGTGCTTTGCATTTGAAAGAATCTTTCTTTTCTCCTTCCAGCCATGCGGACAAGATTTTGCCGTCATAGACTATGGCAATGGAATACCAACGGTCGGTGACAAACTCAGCTACCTTATATTCCGAGAACTTAATGACACACCAATCTATTGCTGCAACATAGAGCAATCCATCCATGATGCCCATCTGAAACATATCCTTCTGTTCGAGAATCGATCCGTTCTGTGTATTTTTGAAACAAATCGTAGTGAAGATCGTGAAGGGTTTGTCGCCTTTCAAAGAAAATTCAGGAACAGATGTCGCAGGGATATAAGCATAGTCGAGCCCTATGATGCCGTAGCCTGTTATGAGGGCTTTGAATGCTCCCGGTATTGTTTCATTCTCAGTCATGGCGTATCTTTCTGTCTTGCTGTTGTGATTAATAAATTAGTTGAATCTCTCACTTTGCGCTATTCCCCGCTGCGAAACGGGGAAGTGCTACCGACTGCACCCGGGCATTGACGCAGGCTGCCCGAATAGCTGTTTGATTTGAATTTACAGTGAGTTTGAAAGGCGGGCGAACGGAGAGGCACGGACTTCCCGGTTGAGTCCGTCCGTACCTGCCGTTTTACACCTCTTCAATCAAACTTCGCCATTATTCATTTCTTTCACTTACACGGGCAGTTTTTGATTGCTGCGCCGCAAAGTGTTAAATCGCTCGCCAAGGCAAGCTACAAAAGGGCTAATCAGCCTTGTGGCATTCAAATACCCGGATGCAACGCACTACGTAGTTGTTGATTTTCTCGCTGACGCCCGTGCCACTGCCGCTGAAGCTCGTGTACCAGCTGTAGTTGCTACTGGACTCCGTCGAACTCAGATAGTAGTTGTTGTTGAACTTTATTCCACCTGCTGTGGTTAGCTTAGTATTGAAGTCATCTTTACCGTAAGTATCATAAGCTGTGTAAAGTGCGCTAAACTCATCTTTGGCAGGGAGATACCACTTGTCATTTGTGGCATCCCAGTTGCCGGTATTATTGTTCTGCTCTGTCACCCACTTGAAGGCAGGGTAATTATCCCAGCTCTTGCTGCCATTCGAATTTGCAATCAAGGCAGCGATGGTTGCCATATTTGCCCGACCGTCGGTTGTATTGGTTGCTCCCGTTTCGACATTCTCTTCGCTCCATTTCTTTGAATCCTGCATCCCGGTCTGCGTCAGCCCCACAATCTTACCGCTCTTGCCGTCGGCGTTCACTTCGTACACGATGCCGATGCAAGTCTTGGTATTGTCGAAAGTGGTTGAGTAAGTTTCATCGTCGTAGTAGTAATCGCCCAAATCAACATCTTTTTCTATCGTACCATCGCTCCAGCCGTCGCTGACGGTGACGGAGAGCTTGGCAGCCGGGCTCGGCTTATCGGAAACCGAAACGATGTGTCCACTGATGTTGGTGCGTTTGTTGCGCACGACGGGCATGTTGGAGGGGATAACGTAGTCGGCTATCACGATATTGCTCTCAGGTCTTTGCGGGAAGGTCACGGTCATTTCACCCAGTGTGGTCTGCCCGGTGGCGGGGGTGAAGACGTAGTCGTAATAGAGGTTGGCAGTGAAGTCTCCGGTACTCAGCTGCGCATTCAATTCCTGAATCGTCTTGGTCTGCACGGTGGTTTGGGTAGGCTCGCCGCTCTCTACGTTGAAGCCTGCGGGGACGTTGTAGGTAAATCTCGCTCTATACACATTGGCAAGCGCATCCGCATCCTTCTCGCTGATGTTGATTTGCCCGAAGGGACGGGTAAGCACTACTGGTTCGGCGTATGCCCCGTCCTTTTTGCTTATCGTGTGGCAGGCGTAGAAAGCGTCGAGGGAGGTACGTGGTGTTATAGTACCGAAACTGGTATTTTCGCCATCCAGGGCTAATCTTGAAATGGTTACTGTCTTCAGGTCGGGGATGGTCGTGTAGTATTGGTCTTCGTAGTGGGTGTAGCTGCCGCCGGAGTAGGTTACCGTCGTTTCACCACTTCCTTTTACAAAGTCTGCCCACAACAAGGCTTTGTAGTCTCCGTTGTCGACGAGGGTAAAGGTGAAGTCCTCGCCTTCGCCGGTACTATTGGTCTTTTCCTCGCGGTATATCAGTTCCGGATTAGCGCCTGTCGTCCATACTTCGAGGATGTAGCGCAGCTTGAAAGCAAAGTAGGGTATGGTGACCTTGCCGTCGGCGCGGGTGTGTATGCCCCCGTCCACATTTGCGCTGAGGGTTACGCTGGTAGGTTCATTGGTCTGCGGCCCGTCCATATCTTCCTGGCTGCACGATGCGAACAGTCCTGCGAGGAGAACCGTCAGCATGAAATAAAGATTGTGCTTTTTCATTTTCTTTTGTTTTTAAATTTATAAATCAAGTTTATTCACTCCTTTGTTAATGTAAATCGTCGAGGTCGATATTTATATCATCGTCATCGAAATCGGGATTGATGCCTACGCCCGGACTGACCTTCGAGGTGAGGAAACGTCCCCGCAAGGTGGTGAGGTGTCCCCGTCGGTAAGGCACGTTCAGTCCGGTGGTCAGGCTCACCACGTAACCATCGCTGTCCGCTATCCTTATTTCGAGCGGCACGTAGGATTCCTCACCGTTCACAAAGATGAAGTCTGTGCCTATCGTATATTCTTCCCGTCCGTCATCGGGGACGGTGAGCGGGGCGGTAAACGCGACGTTCATCTGTGATTTTTGCGGCTTCCCGGTCAGCACGTTGAAACCCAGCGGGAAATAGAAGCCGTAGGAGAAGGTGACACTGTGAGCCGTGCCTGCCTCCCGTTGTCTTTGGGACTTGGCGAGGAAATCCTTTACGTCCGTGGCGATAATCTCGTATTGCGCCAGCGGTCGCACCATATCCACCTGAACCTGCACTTTGGCGTTCCATTCATTTCGGTAATCCCGCAAATCAAGCAACACCGTTCCGTAGAGGCAATCGCGGTAAGGGGTATTTCCTGTATAGGGCGTGGTGCAGGACACTTGCTGCAAGTCCTCCGTGTTGTAATAAAGGTCGGCTTCCGTACCTGCCGCCACGTAGTCCGTCCAGACTGCCAGCGTGTATTCCAATGCGTGCAGTTTCAGGTTGATGGGCAGGGTGATTTTGTCACTTCCGCTTTCTTCCGCTTCTTCGAGCACCGTCACTTGCCGCTGGGCGACTTTGCCATCGTGGTAGGCGTCGATAATGAAGCGGCGGCGGTAGGCATCGGTAGCAGCTTTCGTAGTTCCCGAGCGGGCTTTATCGGTGATAATCTGTAAGGGCACAAGCTCCAAATCGAGTGTCACTTCGGTATTTACTTGTACGAGTGTAGGGTCAACGCCTTCCTCGCCATCGTCTGTCATCGTCGGGTAGTCGTGTACGCAACCCGTAAGCAGGATGATAAATAAGAATAGCAAATAGTATCGTTTCTTCATATCGTTTATTATTTAAGATTGAACCGATATACAACGGAAATACCTACACGGGTGATGCCCCAATAGTTCTTTGTACGGGTATCTATCCGTGCGCCGTTGCCTATATTATAATAGGTGTTATACTTCAAGTTGGCGTATCCCGCACCGAGGGTAAACTCGCCTGCCCAGTGTTCGCCGAGCGGCAGCAAGTAACCGTAACTGATACCTGCACCCAGAAGCGGACGGGAGGTATCCTGATAGCGGTCGCGGTTCCACTTCACGTTGAACCAACCTATGTGCGCATGTACGCCGAAGAAATGTCCTTTGCCGGGACGTGCCAGCCAATAGCGGCCTTCCGGCTGGATGGTAAAGGTCTTGACGGCGTGTTTGTCGCTGACGTACCACGGGCACCAGAGTACGGGCAATTCTACAGAGAAATGTTCGCTCACCTGTACATCGGCGGCAAGGTTCATTATCGTACCCGCCCATGCCGTGAGGTTGGTCTTGACAGCCACGTAGCGGGATGACGTTTGTGAAACGGATACTAATTCGTCCGTTTGCATCGGTTGGTGCGTCTGTTCCGGTTCGGACTTCACCTCTTGCTGTACCGGGGTGACTTGTTGCTCCACCTGCTGTATCTCCTCCTTTATTTCCTGCTCTTCTCTAACCGGTTCCGTCTCTTTTTCCACAACGACCGGAGTGACTACTTTCGTCTCCTGTTTAACCTCAGCCGGAAGGGATTTCGCTGAGAGGTAAATCACTCCGGCTATCTCGGCACGCCGTGCCTCGTCGTTGCTGGCTGCCTGTGTATCAACGCCACGTCCTTCTATGCTGATGCGTCCGGCGGTGACACCTTTACTCACTAAATAGTTGCGCACGGTACGGGCACGGCGCAACGACAATTGTTCGTTGAATGTTTCCGTTCCCGTAGGGTCTGTCCATCCGACGATGGTAATTGGGGTGATGGTGTCGGACAGTGCCCAGCGTAACATACGTCCGGCCTTCTTATATTCCGACTGTTCAATCCAATCACCATTATTCAGTGAGAAATAAATGATGTCGGAATAAACCGTCCGGGTACTATCGGCGGTTTGCACCGGTTTGCCTGCCATTCTGTTTTGCGCTTGTAGATTGGGCAAAAACGAGCAAACGAATAGCAAAAGGACGAACAGACGACCATTCTTATACTTTACTATTTCAGTTGTTCCATTCATATTTAATAGTTTTATGTTTTGAAAATAATCCGGGGATAAAAGTAACTCTGGGAGGTTGCACAAAACCAGTCGATTACTTTTGAATACGAGAGGTATGTGCATGACAAATCGCACAAAAAAAGATGAAACTGATTTTGTGAAACGTCTATAAATTAGTAAATTACGCGCGGAAATTAGGCGGCGCCCTGTGTGTGTGTGTGTGTGTGTGTGTTAGCAAAATTATCCATTTTGCCAAATAAAAACGGGGATTTTTTCGCATAACCAGTAACACTTTTCATCTTTTTAATGTTTACATTCCACAATCTTTCATGTCATTATGCCAAAGAACTTTTCTCCCAAACAGGAATTTTCTGGCATAAATCTAAGCCCCAACTTCCACTAATCAAAAAAACATTGCCCAATGCCGGGAATTATTTTCCCAATGAGCGGAAGCGTTTTCCGAATGATATTTTTCACCGGGGAAGTACAGCCTGTCGCTGAACTTTTTCCCAATGAACTGTTTTTTCTTCCTAATGGCATTCCGATATTTCCCAATGGTATCTAAAAACTTCCCAAGACCATATTTATTTCCCAATGGATTGTTTCAGCTTCCCAATGACATATTCCGGTCTCCCAATGTTCTCTACTCCCGATTAACATCCATGTAACGGATTTTTACCTTTCGTTCTGATACAAGAATAGCTGTTCCCGGTTTCTAAAAACAGAAAAAACAAACATCAACAACTGCTAACGGAAGCGCCGTAGCGTTCCCGTTTACTCGCACTATAAAGTTAGGAAATGGGAAAATAGCAGAGGATACGTTTCTGCACTAATTTGGGTATCAAAACGCATAATACGTAATTATTTAGGTATCAAAACGCATGGAAGGTATCAAAACGCATTTTTAAGGCGTTTTTGTCTTTTTTTTGAGCTTTAGCTGTAAATATTCACTCGGGAGCATTCCTGTATATTCTTTGAAGTTACGGAGTGCTGTCGCCTTAGAACGGAAGCCTACTTTAAAGAAAGTGTCTAATACGTTTACGTATTTATCACTGTCTGCAATTTTCAAAAATTCATCAATCCGGCGACGATTGATAAACTCCTTGTAACCATCGTAGCCTTGCTCTTGGATTATCTGGGTGAGTTTATTACGGTTTGTATTTAAAAGGACAGCCAATTTGGTTATATTCGTATCAGGGTTTCTCCAGAGTTGTTCTCTATCTATCAGTTCATTGAGTTGTAGCCACAAAGGGTTTTCTTTATTCTTTTCCGGGGTTATATTTTCATCCGGTGTATCAAGTGTCTCTAATGGTACAGGTATATCAGATGATACAGAGGATTCAACCGGGATTTCTCGGGGAGTAACAGGCACGTTTATCCGCAGAAATAGTTCCTGATAGGTGATGAACAGGCAGAACAGGATGCAATAAGTCACATGGATAATGCTCACGGTCATCGAACCGGTAAGCATAAATAAAGTATAGAATATCCCAACTCCCTGAATAGCGACCGTATAAGTGGAAATCCACTGGCAATCGGCACTACTCGTTTTATAGTTGTAAGGAATGTAAAAGAGCATAATACTATAAGGAATAATGCCTATTACGATAATCAGTAAGCGGAACCACACGTTAAATTCACCGATATGCCCTATCATGTCGCCAAAGGATGCCAATTCCCTGAAATGGAAAGGGACGCAAGCCAAAAACAAATTAAGCAGCAACCAGGGAGCAAAAAACAATATACCCCTCTTGAAATTAAGCCAGCCCGGACGAATGACTTCTATCGGGTAGAGGTAGTAAATCATCAATGCAATAAGCCCTCCGTAGAGATTGGCTATCGGCAAGACATGATAGGTAAGCGGCCTGCCTGCATAACCGGCAAACACGCGCAGACCAAATGAAATAACCGTTACAAAGAAAGCAATAGCCAAGTACGCTCTCGATTTATTATTAGGGTATCGGCGAATACATAATAATGTGGCACTTAATAAAAATGCACATACAGCAAAATGAAGCATTGCACTTAATAGTCCTGTTTCTATATCCATAAACTTTTCAAATAATACATAACTGTCTGTTTATGCGTTTGTTATTTAATCTATTTTTTGCAAAAATACATAGATTTTTCTGCAAAATCGAAGAAAGATACCGCTTTCTTGCAAATTAATCTGTCCGTTCTTCTTCAGTATCTTTTTGAAAATCATTTTCCGGTTTGTCTTTCGGGTTTTCCAGAAAAAGGAATTGGTCTAAAACCATTGGCTTGAATTTACGGCTCACCGGAAATGATTCCTCGTCAATGTAAACCGCATTGCCCACAAATTTATTGACGCATTTCTTGTTGATAATGTAGGAACGGTGTATCTGGATAAATAAATCAGGCGGGAGTTTCTTTTTTACTTCCGCCATCGGGCAGGTCGCTATCAGCTTATTCTGTTTGGTGGTATGAATATAGCAATAGCTCCGGGAGGCTTCTATCCACTTGATTTCACAAAACAAAATCTTCCTGTAAATGCTTGGTATAGTGCAGGATTGGTTCACGATGATGTGAAATGTACCACTACTACGGATAAACAGAATGAATTTTAAGTGAGTCCGGCTATTTTCAGCAACGGTGGGATGAATTTCATCCCACCGTTTTAGCATCATTACAATTTTATCCCTTTTGAGGTTTCCGGAACAAGCGGTTTTGGACGGACAATGACGACACGGTCGTCCGTGGACGGCTTCTTGCCGCCATTCTCCGGCAACACCGCCTTTATATCCTGCGTTTGTTCCATATCCCCGCTGTCAGTCTGCCGGGACGGAGCAAGGCTCAGTTGTATCTTCCTCTCCAACGTTGCCACTTCGGATTTGAGTTGCTTGAGTTCCTCTTCCTTCTTCCACGTACCGCCGGCTACTTCCCGCAGCGTGGGCAAATCCTTCTCCAACTTTTCGTTCTCCGTCCTGTACTGCTCCATCAGTTTCGGAATGCGGTCAAGCGCATTGAGGAAATTCGTTGCTGCCGCCTTGTGGTCGGACATTGCCAACTGCCCGTTATTGTAGGTGTACTTGTACGCCCCCTCGATAAAGAAGCGGTTCTGTTTCACCTCCACACCCTCACGGACGGAGCTTTCCGTTTTTACAAGGATAGGGAAACCGTACAACTCACCGATAGGCAGGTATTCACCTCCCGTCGTGGCGTTCTTGGCAATCTCCTGTAGCCGTGTCCCGACGCTTTTCGCATCGGTAGCCGCCAGACCGTCCAGCCGTACCGGATTGCGGTAATACCCATCCTCGTCGGTCTGCGCCCGTGAGGTGAAGGTTTCGTAGTCCGCCGTCAGCTTGGCAATGTGTTCGTTGTTCTCATCCAATTTCTTGGTATGCGACTCCAATTTCCACGTCGAGCCGCTTTTGTCCTTGTAGAAGCTCTTGCGCTCGCTCTCCAATGCGGCGACTTTCTTTTCCAGACGAGCCTTGTCCAACAGGTCGGTATTGCCGGAAAGGATAGCCATGTACTCCGAGAAGTTCATGCCCGATTTCTCGTCCATGCTGCCCTCGTCGATGGTACGTGCGCCCATCGCCCCGCTTTTAAGCTGGGAAATAAAGGTCTGCTTGCAGTGCAACAGGTTGAACTTATAACTGTCCAGCGATTTTTCAACCGCATAGATAATCACGTCCACCTTGTTGTCGGCAAAAAACTTGGCAATCTCGTTGCCCTTTCTCACCGCCCGCCCATCCCGTTGGGAGAGGTCGGACGGTCGCCACGGTGTATCCAGATGATGAAGCGCAACCGCCCGTTTCTGCGCGTTCACGCCCGTTCCGAGCATACTCGTCGAGCCGAAAAGCACCCTTACCTTCCCCTCGTTCATGGCGTCTATCACCGCCTTGCGTGACTTTTCATTCTTGCACTCCTGAATGAAACGTATCTCGTTTGCCGGAATACCGTAGTCCTCAATCAGCTTGCGTTTAATTTCGCTGTACACGCTCCATTTTCCCGGCTGATACGTCCCCAAATCCGAGAATACGAACTGTGTGCCTTTCTGCGCGTCATACTTTTTGTAGTATTCCGCAATCTTGGCGGCGCAGTGGCTCGCCTTGTTGTCCGGGTGATCGTCGTACTTGTCCGAATCAATCATGCGCATATCGAGTGCCATCTTACGGGCGTAATCGGTGGCTATCAGCATCTTCGCCTTTTCCTCCGTTTCCGACAAGGGCAACCGTCCCAATACCGTCGCATCACCCGTTTGCGCGAACTCCATCAGTTTTTTGATGAACTCCTCCTGTACGGGTGTAGGCGGGATGTTATGCAGTATCTCGTTTTTCTCCGGTCTGTCCACACCCACATCCGCCGCCGTGCGGTAGTCGGTAATCTCATTGTAGAAAGCCGCCAGTTCCGGTACTTTGATGAAGTAACGGAACCGTTCTTTCAGCACCACTTGATTGGTAACGGAAAACTCGAAGTCCGTGGTTTTCTTGGCAAAGATTGCCGCCCACGCGTCGAAACAGTTGATGTTCTGCCGTTCCAACTCTTTCGGACGAAGATATTTGAACAGCAGGTACAGTTCTGTGAGCGAATTGCTGATAGTCGTGCCCGAAAGGAACGTAGCCCCCAAATCCTTCCCCGTGCGTTCCTGAATGGTACGCAGGGCAAACAGCATATTGAGTGCCTTTTGGCTTCCCTCACTGTTTCCCAGCCCCGCCACCCGGTCGTGGCGGGTATTGAAGGTAAGATTTTTGAACTGATGGCTCTCGTCTATGAACAGGTGGTCGATGCCCATCTGCTTGAAATCCACCACGTCGTCCGTGCGGGATTTGATGGCATGTTCCACCTTTTCCAGCTTGGCAAGCAAGTTGATTTTACGCTTCTCCAATCCTTTGAGCATCCCTCTCGATACCTCCTTGCCCTGTGCCCGCAAAACTTCCAGATTCTCTTCCACCGAATCCAGCTCCTTTTGCAGAATCTCCTGCTGCACGTCGGTCGGTTGGGGTATCTTCCCGAACTGGTCGTGCGACATGATGACACAATCCCAATCATTATTTTTGATATTGTTAAAGAACTTCACCCGGTTCTGGGGTGAAAAGTCCTTTTCCGTCGCATAGAGGATTTTTGCGTTCGGATACGCCGTGCGGTAGCACTCGGCTATCTCCGCTACATTGGCTTTCAGCCCGATAATCATCGGCTTGTGCGCCAATCCCAACCGTTTCATTTCCTGTGCCGCAAGGCTCATAATCAGCGTTTTACCCGTCCCGACCTCGTGGTCGCATATCCCGCCGCCGTTCTGTTTGAGCATCCAGACGCAGTCTTTTTGACTTTGGTACACCTCCTTAATGCCGTACTTCTTTTCCAACGCTTTCAGGTCTAATCCCGGAAAACTCTGGTGCGAACCGTCATAGGAGGGACGCACGAAACAGTTGAACTTGCGGTTGTACATATCTGCCAGCCGCTTTTGAAATTCGGGCGACTGTTCGTTTAGCCAATCCGTGAATCCATTACGGATTTCATCAATCTTGGCGTTGGCAAGCTGTATCGCCTCGCTGTCCCTTACCTTGATGTCATTGCCGTGTTCATCCTTGCCGATACTCTTGCTGATGTCCGGCACGGTATTCAGAAGGGCGTTTTTCAGCAGGCTGACACCGTCGTATTTCCGGTATTGCCCCTGCACGGCGTACTGGTCGGTGATTTTGGCGTTCTTTTCCCCGCATTTGACCGAATACTCGTCGATGCTCTCCGAATAGGCGATAGAAATATCCGTTCCGAACAGGTGCTTGACATAGGCGGTGTAGATACCCGTCGGAATCCAGCGTTCACCGAAATTGAAATCCAATTCGTCGAACGTAATCGGTCGGGGCATGGCATCCCTGAGTGCCGCCAGCGATTCTTCCACCTCCGGTTTACGCTCATTCCCTTCATTGGCAGCCGCCCAACGGGAAACCTGTTCCAACTTCTCAACAACGTTTCCGGCGACAAAGCGGTCTTTAATCTCGTAGTTGTCCACGAGCGGATTGAAAAAGATGCGTCCTTTCAGTAATTTCACCAATTCATCCCGGCTGTTGTCGCAAAGCGTTTCCATGTAATCAAGATTCACCGCCCCGTAACGGTTCAGTGAAGCGGACAAAGCCTCATGCGGTGTTTCCACGTGTGTAATGTCGTTCAGGGCAAAAGCCACGGGATGGTCGAATATGTCCGCCTTGATGAACTGCCCGTTTTTCACCCGTTCCAGCGAAAGCATATCACGCCCGGAAGCGTCCATAAGCAGGAATTTCACGTTCGCTTTGGCATTCAGCCTGCCATAACGCTTCACGAATGTGTCGTAGGCGGTATTCAATGCGGTACGTTCCGGCTTGTTTTCCTCGTGCATCTCCGCCTCGTAGGTATAAAGCCGCTGGTAACTGTCACGCATGGAGATGTAAAGCTCCGCTTTTCCCTGCTGTGCCTTGTCCAGCTCCAACGGGTGGAACGTAGCCCCGTACCGGGTAATCCCTTTCAGATATCCCACCTGATTGCCGTCCGCCACTAACATACCCTCTTTGTGGTGCGGTTCCAATTTTCCCATTAACGGACGGGGCTTCATCAACTCCGCCTCTAACTTCTCCGCTTCTTCCCGTTGCTTTATTTCCTCCCGACGGCGTTGCTCTTCCTCCAATCCGCCACCAACCGGGTACACCGGCTTTTCCGCATCGGAACGGTCGGATAGAGTTTTCCCTTCCCTCAGTTCTGCCCGTTGCTTGGGAGTAAGCCCCATCATCGCCTCATAAAAGCCGTTGATAGGCGGGTTGGTATTCCAATCCATAGCGGCATATACCTGTTCCATATCCACGCTTGGTGGTGTCAGTCGTGCGGTTTCTCCCTCCACCTTATTTATAGGGGTGGTTTGATTGGCAGTTGTCGCCTGCGGCTGGTCGAACAAACTGCGCTGTTTGGAGCGAACGGTACGTTTGGGCTTCTTTCCGGTCGGTTTCTTCTTCAATCCCGATTGAGCGAGCCGCCGTTCTTCTTGGCTGAAATTGAACAGGTCGTACAAGTCCATCACGGGAGGGGTGATTTCCGGCTTCTCTTCTCTTTTCTCCGGTCGTGGGAGGTTTTGCCCGGCTGCGGGTTCCGGCTTCACCTCCGGTTCAGGTTGAACTGTTTCCTTAGCTGCCGGTTTCTCTGTTTCCAGCTTCACTTCCGGCGCACCCTGCCTATACCTATTATATAGGTCGATATTCAGATTGGCGGAAACGGCTATGTCCAGATATTCTTTCAGGTCTTCGCCCATTGCCCGGATACCGCCTTGATGGATGGTGAGCAGAGCAGGTTTGCCGTATGGATCTGTCCCGTGCTGCGTTTTCGTGTTCGGGAGCGGGGCGACGCTCATCGTGTATTCATTCTCAATGATGCCGTCCCCGATGTCCGTTGCAAGGATAAACCGTTTTTCCTGCTCGGACAACTCCCGATTCTTTTTCGTGTCCTTTTGCAGGATAACGAGGTCGCTGCCCACTTCCGTCCCGGCATGGTCGGTAAACAGGTTGTTGGGCAGCCGTACCACCGACACGATATTAGCGTTCTTCACGATATGGCGGCGGACAAGCTCGTTCTTCGGGGAGTTCAATACGCCCTCCGAAGTGATGAACGCCACGATACCGCCTTCACGTGCCGCATCCAGACCTTTGAGGAAAAAGTAGTTGTGGATGCTCTTGGCGGCAGTACGCCGAGCGTTGTCCGCAACTCCCGTGTATTCGGGATCGAACACCGCCACGTCGCCGAACGGGATGTTGGATGCCACCACATCGAAAGTGCCCATGAAGGGTTTCTCAATCCGCTCGAACCCTTCCGCACGCACTTTATGTTCCGGGTAAAGGTGCGAGAGTATCTTTCCCGTAAGCAGGTCTTTGTCAAAAGCCATAACTTCCGCTCCCGGAGCGTCAGCACCGAAAGCGGAAATAAACACCCCTTGTCCTGCCGACGGATCGAGCAGGCGGTCGGGGGTAATGCCTTGTTCATGGAGCGTACCGGCAATTGCCGATACGATTTCGGGGGGGAGTGTAAAACGCCGTAAGGACGGAGCTTTTCAGGCTGTCCATATAGCGTTTGTACTCTCTCTCATCTGCCGAGTTATCACGGACAAGCCTGTGTAACTCCGCTGTCATGGGAAACAACTCGCGGTCTGATTTCGTCCAATGTACGGCGTCCATCAGGTTATCGGCAGGGTTGAGGATAAACTTCAACCCGCCGAAACCGCAGTAGCGGCTGAGTACCTCCCGTTCTTCGGGAGTAGCCGCCCTGCCTTCCTTTTCCAATGTGAATACCGTCCGTATCGCCTCGATATTGTCCCGCAGCTTCGCTTTACGGTTAAATGCCATGCTCTTCGAGGTAGATTGCGACGGTTCCCGTCAGTTCGGTGTAGAGCAGGTCGTATTCGGGTGTGTAGGCGAAACCGTCCGCAAGCGGATATCGGGCGAACACCTCTTCCGTTGCGGGGAGCAGCGTCAGGGCGAATACAAGGGCATCGCCCGGCGGCACTTCATCGGCAAACTCGTTCCACAACACCTCGATAACGGTGTTGTACTTGGAGAAGTGAAGTTCCTGAAGCAATGCCGCCATTGCCAGCTCCTGCGCACCTTCCGGTGTAGCCCCTTCCAGACGGGACTGTTCGTACACATCGGCTGCATGGTTGGCACGTTCTTCTATGAAATCCGTGTCGGAAGCACGGTCGGGATGGTTCTCTTTCAGGTATTTCAGCAGGTATAGTCCGTAATAGGAAAACTCTGCGGATTTATTCTTATCATTCATATTTATGTGGATTTTAGTGGATGATTGTAATCAAGAAAGGTATAAACGCGAAAGGCACCCGACGTCCCCGCCGAGTGCCACCACTAAAATCCACAGTAAAATCAGTACCGACTATCAGATAGTATGAATGACTTCCTGTAAATTCAGTGGTAAATATACGCATTATTTCTTTTTTCGCTTGGAGTTATGGTTGTTTTTCACATCGGGGAACACGAACACCGTGTTGAAATCCCCGTCAAAGGCGACGGCGGCACTGAACGGCTTGCCCTCCTTGCTGTTGAAGCCCTTGATGACTCCCGTCCGCCCTTTGGTAAGCAGTTCGGTAATCTCCGCATCCGTCAGCGTTTTCCCCGCTTTCTGCCGGAACATGGGCAACCCGCAATCGGGATTGCCGCAACGTACCACCTTGCCATAGAACTGCATCATCCCTTTCCCGCATTTGGGACAAGTGCATCCGCTTTCATTGTGCGGGAACAGCTTGTCCGAACTCAGCAGCTCCGATGTAATCTGCGAGGTGTACGCCTCAATGCCCTTGCGGAACGCTTCGGCACTTATTCCGCCGTCTTCGATCTGCGAGAGAGCCGTTTCCCATTCGCCCGTCATGGTTACGTCGGCAATGCGCATCGCCTTGACTACCGAGTAAAGCGCAAGCCCCTTTTCGGTAGGGACGAGGGATTTTTTCTGCCGCACCATGTATTCACGTCTGAACAGCGTTTCGATAATGGCAGCCCTTGTTGCCGGTGTGCCGATGCCGCACTCTTTAAGGGACTGGCGCATCTGCTCGTCTTCCAGCTCCTTGCCGCAGGTCTGCATGGCGGAAAGTAAAGTAGCCTCCGTGTGAAGCGGTTTCGGCTTGGTCTTCCCTTCGGTCAGCGAGCATCCTTTGACGGGTAGCGTATCGCCCTCTTTCCATTCGGGCAGCGTCACTTCTTCCGTTTCCTCGCTCTGCCGGTACACGCCACGCCATCCGGCTTGCTTAATGACGGAACCTTTGATGCCGAACGCCACGCCGCCGCATTCCGCCGAAACGGTCGTCACGTCTTTTACGCATCTTTCCCCGAAGGTTTCCAGCATACGCCCGGCAATCATGTCGTAGATAATCCGTTCCTCTGCACCAAGATGCTGTGCCTTTACCTCCGTGACAAGCAGGGCATGGTGGTCTGTAATCTTCGTATCGTCCACGCTCCGGAGTGAGAGGTCGCCCATGCCGGAAATATAACCGCCCCATGCCGGGTTGTTCTTCAATGTCAGCAGCAATGCGGGTATTTCAGCAAATACATCTTCGGAGATATAACGGCTGCCTGTGCGGGGATAGGTAATCAGCTTCGCCTCATAGAGCTTTTGGGCGATGGAGAGCGTCTGTTCCGCCGAGAACCCGTGCTTGGTGTTCGCCTCTTTCTGCAAGGTCGTCAAATCATACAGGAGCGGGGCTTCCTGCACGGTTTCCTTGCGTTCCACATGGGTGACGATAATCTTCCCGCACTCTTTGGCTATGCCGTAGGCGGTTTCGGCAGGCTCTTTCTCTTTCCATTTTTCTATGGAAGAGAATTTCACGACCTCACCGTCCGCCGTTCCGTCGGTCGATAAATGGAGCTGGAATACAGGTTCGGGAACGAAACGCTTGTTTTCCCAATACCGGTCGCATATCATCGCCAATGTGGGTGTCTGCACACGTCCGAGCGAGTATGTACCTCGTCCGGCGGCAACGGTGATGGCTTGCGTGGCGTTGATACCCACGAGCCAGTCCGCTTCACTGCGTGCCTTGGCTGCATAATACAGCTTGTCGTACTCCGCACCGGATTTCAGGTTTTCCAATCCCTCACGGATGGCTTTGTCGGTAAGCGAACTGATCCAGAGACGGTCAAAAGGAGTGGCGCATCCGATGTACTCGTACAAATAGCGGAAGATAAGTTCTCCCTCACGTCCTGCATCGGTGGCGACAATAATCTTGTCGCTTTCACGAAACAGCTTGGCGATGATTTTAATTTGTGCCTCCACGCCGCTGTCGGGCTTGTAGCCTTTCTCTCCCTTGACCTGCCGGGGGACAAGAGTAAACACAGGCGGAATAATCGGCAGGTTATCCCGGTGGAATCCCTTGATGCCGTACCCTTCGGGTAAGGCGGGCATGACCAGATGACCGAAAGCCCATGTTACATAATACCCGTTACCTTTCAGGTAACCTTCCGCTCTCTCCGTTGCGCCCACGATACGGGCGATTTCCCTCGCCACGCTGGGTTTTTCTGCAATAATGCAAATTTGATTGTTCATACTGATTTAATTTATTTATTGTGGATTTTAGTGGTTGGGGCTAAGCCCCGGTTGATAATTATTTTTCTTCTTCTGCTACTGATTTTGCTTTTAACTTCTCTTTTTCGAGTGCCGCAACCAGCTTGCGGTCATAATAGATATGGTGTCCTTCCTCCGTGTAGTACCGCTTGTTTTCCTCTTCGATGGCTTGCCAATCGGCACGCCATATCAGTTTGCCAACCACACATGGGAGAAGCACGGCTATGAAAATGATAAATGCTGCCATATTTTTACATCCTTACGCCTGCCGACCGGTTCTGTGTCCTGCGTTCCTGCTGTTGTTGCTGTTGCGTATTGGCGGGTGTGACCTGTCCTTGTCGCAAGGGTTTGTCTATGCCCTTTGTTGCTTCATTGGTATTCCCGTGAGTATTGACGGCTACCTGCGTGCGGCTTTCCGAAGCGGGTGCAACCTCTCGTGCGTGCGACATTTGGTGGTCGGCACGGAAGTATTTCGGCTTGCCTGCCTCAAAATCGTATCGGACATAGGCGGTATAGGGTTCTCCCTTGCCGTCGCGCTTCATATCCTTGACAAGAATGGTTCCCCCTGCGGCGAAATCCTTCTGCTGTTGCTGAGTGAGCAGCACACCGCCCATTGTTTTCGGGGCGCGGATATTTCCGTTTTCGTCCAGCCATTGGAATTTATAGACTTTAGGCTTCTGTTCGCCTTCCGTCCCGGTGGCGGTTTGTCCGCTTGTCGCCTGTGCAACCGGAATCGGTCTGGCAGGTTGTTGTGCCGTTTGCCCGGTCGCCTGCCCGTTGCGCTGCCTTCTGTTCTGCCCGTTCTGTTTGGGTTTGGGCACGAACTCCACGCCCCGGCGTTCCACGTTCACCTGCAACGTGGCGGTGAATTTCCGTTTCTCAGACAAGATGATTTCTTTATTGGGCAGGGGACGCCCGGCAACGAGTTCGGCTATTTCATGCTCGGTAAACTCGGTCTGCCCGATTCTCGTGGTGACGGGCACGTCTTTCACCGGGATAGCCTCTATCTCGTTGGTCTGACGGTCGATACTGATATAAGAAGGGATAATTTCACCCGTTTCCTTATCAACCAATTCAACGACACGTCCCATGTTTCCCGTCTTTTTTAGGTTCTCCTTGTCTTCGGGCGTAAATTCATGCTCCATGAACTTCTCGTCGAGTTTGGGCTCCTTGCGGATGGTGTGGGGCACGATGCCGATACTGCCGTCCGGCATTTCCTTGAATGAAAGCCGTGCCTCTATCTCGTAGCGTTCTCCGGCAATAAGGGGAGTGACCGTCACAAGTGCCGATTTGCCGTAGCCGAGCATTTTTTCCAAATCACCCGATGCTTCCAACGCTTCGCGTTTGATGCCGTACTGTTCTTCGAGATTAGCCCAATCAATACGATTTTCATCTATCAGGTGCTTTTTCTCATCGGGCTTCTCTTGTGCGGATTGTCCGTCTTGTGTCTGCTCCTGCTCCTGTTCCTGTGTCTGTTTTTCGGAATCTTTTTCATTAGGGAACCAATGTTCTTCAACAGCTTGCCAGAAGGGGTTGAGGTCATTGTCATTAGACTCATCGGGGACAGGTTTGATGTCTTCGGGTACGGTTTGCGCCTGCTGTTCGTACTTGGACGTGTCCACATGGTGCGGTTCAAGCAGGTCACGGTTCTTTTCGGGATTTTTAAGCAGGTCTTTAAGCACGTCTATCACATGCTCGATGTTCTCCGCCGCCACACGGTAGAAGCCGAAGCGTTTTGGCTCCTTGCATTGGCGAAAGAAGTTATCTAAGAAGCTGTCCAGCGGGTTGCTGTTCTTGTCGAACAGCAGAAAATCCTTCTGGTTGGCTCCCGAAGCGGCGGTCGTTTTCGGCGTGCCGTCCTTTTTCAGCCCGGCGACGACGCTGATTTCGCCCGTCTTCTCATCCCGGACAATCAGCACGTCCTTTTGATTCTTTTTTTGTTCCATACTTTATTGCTTTTAATTAAAAATGAAATTGTTTCGCCCACGAAAGTAGCGGCTATCAACCGTCCCGCAATGGGGGAAGAACCGTGTGGCAGCTTGTGGCTTCCGTCTGGAAGTTTGTGGCGTCATGCCTTTTGCCTTTCCGCACCGTTTTTCCCTTCGGACTCCTTGAAATGGGTTCGCAGGAACTCCTGCACGTCCGATTCCTTATAATACACCTTGTGCCAGAGCATCTGGTATTTCAGCGTCCCCGAACTGCGGTAACGCTGAATGGAGCGTTTGCTCGTGTTGAGCAGCTCGCATAAGTCCTGATTGTCGAGCAGCCGTTCCCCGTCGAGGTATTTCACCTCCCTGAGTTCCTTGCCCGTAAGGGAGGCGATAAGCTGTTCGTTCCGGTCGAAGCGTTCCATGATTTGCCGCATCCAATTTTCAAAAGTGGCTGTATCAAGTGGAGTATTCATCGGGAAGTAGATTCGTGAGCAACTCTATAACTTTCTCTAAACTCATCCAGCGTCTGCGGATTACAGCTGACAATACGTTGTGCAATACATTTTTCCACATCGGAAAGACGATACAAGCATTTACTCCGTATCATACAATAAGGAATAGTTCGTTCTTTCCGCATACGTTGAAGAGTTCTCGTACTAATTTTAAGAAGTTCGGCAAGTTCCTCACTTGTCAGCCATATTTCAGGCTCTTCCGCAGGTACTGCTTCTTTTTTGAATACATAATCGGCAATCCGATTAATTCGAGTTACCAAATCTTGATATACTTGATGATCCAGAGTTATTATTTCCATTCTTTTACGCTTTTTGATTATGGCGCAAAATTGAAAAGATAAAAGAGGGAGAATCCACAGGTAGGCAACTACCTATGTAAGATTTCTCTGGAATTTAAGCTATACCAGAGTTATAATAAAAATCTGTAATGCCAAATCATTAGGTCACATTAATTCTTTGCTTATATTTGCGATGGATGCACATTTGGACATCCTCGTTCACGAGAGAGGCAATGCACATAAAATCAATAAACACATTGAAAAGCAATGACTTATCAGATATATATCTATACGTTAGCACTGAAAGATGGTTATTATTATGTAGGAAAGACCATTGATCCTGACAGAAGATTTAATGAACACTTTAGCGATAAAGGGGCTGTATGGACTAAATTACATCCCCCTGTTAGTGTAATTGAAAAAGAATCTTTTCTCGTTTCTTCTCTCGAAGAAGAGGACCGTTGGGAAAACCACCAAACTATAAAAATGATGAAAGCCAAAGGCTGGCAAATGGTCAGAGGTGGCTATTGGTGTAATGTGGGTGAAATCGAAACCATAAAGCACCTGCAACATTGCGGATATTTTTTAGATATAGATATTAAGGATATTTCATTTAGTAAAAGAGAGTATTATATATATCTTCTTGAATTGGAAAATGACAAATATTATGTCGGCTACTCCCGTTCCTTGAAATCCGCCCTTAAAAGACAGGAAAAAGGTACTGCTTCAAATTGGACTTACATCAATAAACCCATACGGTTATTGAAATATCAGGAAGCAGTATTTGAAAATGGTATTCCTGATATGAATATGGTTAATGAGTGGGTACTTCAATGCGGTGCTGAATACGGGTATGAGAATGTCCGTGGAGGGAGTTTTAATTTATTGGAGCCGGAACAGCATTTAGGAGCTATACAATCATTCTTACAGAAAAAAGGAAAAGGTGTGAATGTTACTAACTTTAGTAATTACAGCAAACTCATAGAAGATTATGAGAAAAATAATCCTAAGATAGATTATGATTTGCCACTTAATGATAACGAGCGCATTATGGTTGTTTATGTGCTGGCATTAGAGGATGGTTATTACCATGTAAGTTACAGTAGTAATTTGACGGCACTTATGCAGAAATATGAGAAAGGTAAATATTGCGAATGGTGCAAACTCCACACTCCTGTTAAGCTATTGGAAATTATTCCCGTAATTTGTCCTAAAGATCATTTGGAGATTATTGAGGAACTTGATCCTATTGTTGAGAAATACTTCAACGAGTACGGAGCAGAGAAGGTTAGAGGTGGTAGATTCCCTATCGTAGATGAGAAACTCCACTTGAAGAAAGTTTTTGAAAGATATAAAATTGACGAATGTAAATACATCAGATATACGCAAAAAGAAATGAATCATCTAAAATATGAACGTAAGAAATCACAAAAGACAAACAACTCAAAAGAATAGTTTTTACAGCTAAATATTTCGTATTTTTCAACTGCCATTTCTTATGAATTTACTAAAAAATAGACATACTGATTGACTCCAAGCGACCCATTGGTTAGTGAAAAAAATGTCTTATTGACTATTTTTGTTTTTTTGATGCTTAGATAGTCTGACAAGGGTTTTAGCTATTCTTTCTACCCTTGTTTCATCTGTTTTGGCGGAATAGATCCATTTGACATAATTGTGTTGTTCATTTTCATTCAAAGAATAGAAGAACTGCTGTGCATCCTGATCTTCTTGTAGGCATAAAAGTAGTTCCTCAGGAATTTCCAGTGGTTCATTGTCCGGATATAAAATGACATGAACATAATCTCCCGCTTGTTTCTTTATCTTTTTCCGTATTTCAGCTTTCACAGAAAGAAGCAGTTGCCCGTTACCCGACGGCATTAAATGAAACTTCTTGATTTCATAACCGTCAATACTGCCGTTTACGATTACCCAACCAAAATGTGAGTGTTTATCCTGTAAAATTTCAGGGATCAGAGCGTAAGTCCACCCACCCTTTCCCGGGAATTTTTCAAGTAGATATTCCTTATCTACCAACGGTTCTTCCTTTACTTTCATAATATCACTCTTTACCTCCATAACTAAAAATTACAAATAATATTTCATCTATATTCAGCAACTACATTATTTAAAATTCATTTCTCTGCATTGGAAAACATAAAAGCCAAAACAGTTTCTCAATCATTTAGCCAAACTGTTTTTCCAAGAAATATCCCGGTCACAGACTTAGCTCCCAAGTCTATCATTCTTCGCTTCAACTGTTTAAAACTCTGTCCGGTGGTTAATATATCATCGAATAATATTACGTGCATCCCATTTATATCTCTCCTTTTGATACTCAGATTAGACACCACATCCTTATGCGAAGTACCTTTCATCTGCTCCCTTTCCTCTTCTATCCAGATGGTTTGAAAGCCATCACGCACATTCAACCACTTCGATAAATGATAGCAGAGAACAGGAAATCTTTTCCGTTGCCGTTCCCTTGTAGAAGCAGGAATAGGAATTAATATCGTCTTTTCAGGAGAATTATAATAAGAAATATTCTTCATGCAAAGAGATACAATCTTAGCCACCAGCATCCCGCAATGCCCTCCCTCTTTGAATCGGAAAATCAAATTACTGATACGCTTTTGATGTACATCTATTTTTTGAATACGCGTAGGATAATAATCATGTACATAGTAGCATGTACTCCCGTCAATCTCACAACTTCCGGTGAAAGCTGTATCATAAGGATAAAACTCTGTTTCCACTCCACAATCATAAGAGAAAACCAATATATCCTTATACATACTCAATCTTTCCGAAGATTCCGCCCGTCCGATCCAGCCGACTGATCCTCCGGTATTCATCAATCCAATGCCTATTTCAAGTTGTATATTGAACGACTGATGCGAAATGACATACCAGTCATAATCCTTACAAAGTATCGTAAAATCGCTAAAGTGATCAGATAAGAAATAAAAAAGACCTCCTTCTTTCAGTACAATTACAAATTCACCCTGTGGTTGTCGGTGCAGATAGAAAAATTCCTCATAACTTCCCAACTCATAGCCCATTGGAACTTTATACCCATCTACTACATAGCCAGAATCATATTCAAAAAGCATATTAAAGTCTTCAACCATAAGCACTATATTCTATTTCAATATTTTATGCAAATATACTACCTTGACTTCCGAAGGGAAACATCATTCATTATTCTTTTAGCTTCTTTTATCACAAAGGAGTAAACGCACCGATTATAAACAAAGAAACGGCTTTCTCCCACCTATAAAAGCAGGAAAAGCCGTTCAATTTTATGAAAGTCTATTAGTTTACACTTTGCTTTTTACTTATTTGCAGTACAATAGGGATTTGTTGTTCACTGACCCTTCGTACAAGTTGTTCCGTAATCCATTCCCTGAACATGGCGCAAAACGCACTCTTCATACGGAAAGCAAGCATAATAATCATATTAAGATTATAATAATCCAACCATCCATGCTTACCGGGAGCATATTCTATCGGCATATCTTTTCTCACCGCATACTCATGTAATTCACCTTCAGCAAAAATCTTTTTGATTTGTCGTTCAACAGATGCTCCGCCAACATTGAATATATCGGCGATCTCCCGTATATTCATCCAGATGCTCCCATCCTCCGCAGGTCTGAGAGCAATACGAACACCGCCGGAATCCTTTGCTTCTATAATTACTTTTCCTTCGTCCATACTCTATATTCTATTATCATTATGAGTTTAACGCTATTGATTCGAATTCATCTAATTTCCCAGATAACTGCTGCATATCATTACGTATCTTATCATTCGTGATGCGGGCATAAATCTGTGTCGTTTCTATATTCGTATGTCCTAACATTTTGCTGACTGTTTCAATGGGAACACCTTTAGCAAGCGTGACAGTCGTCGAAAATGTATGTCTTGCGAGGTGGAAAGTAATATTTTTATTAATTCCGCACAAATCAGCAATCTCTTTCAGATAAGAATTTAACTTTTGATTACTTAATACGGGCAATAATTCACCTTTAGGTAATTGTCCATCATACTTCTTCAGTATAGCCAATGGAATTTTCAGAAGTGGAACATTTACCGGGGTATCTGTTTTTTGGCGATGCCTCATAATCCATAGCTTACCATCAAACGAGGTACAGATTTCACTTGCTTTCAGCGTCTTTATATCAATGTAACTGAGCCCGGTAAAACAAGAAAAAATAAATACATCCCGCACCTGTTCCAAACGTTTCGTTGGGAACTTTTTCTTCAATATTTTCTGTATCTCCTGTTCGGTCAGATAACCTCTATCCACGCGTTTCAATCGAATTTTATAATTCATGAACGGATCAGTATAAATCCAACCGTTATTTTTTGCCATAATGACAATCATTCGGAAAGTCTGCATAAATTTGGCGGTTGTATTCTCATTACATAAACTGACGGTTCGTAAATACGTTTCAAAATCCGTAATGAACATATGGTTGATTTCCTTCAAAGCAATATCTGTAATATTATACTTTGCCTTCATAAATTCTTCCATTCTTCTGTAGCATCGGTCATACTTCGCCATAGTAGCAGCTGTTTTACTGATACCAACCAACTTTTGTGCATCTTCATTATGCTTCTTGAATAATTCTAAAAGAGTTCGTTGCTTGGCAGTAAATCCCAGAAAAGCATTTCTCACTTTCTCCGCAGTAACAAACGACTCATGAATTTCAATATCACGATAGTGATTTTTTAGAGAGGTACGTATATCTTCCAGCAAATCATTCAATTGACGTGCCTTTACAGAATTACCGGCTGCTTTACCCAGCTTCACGTCCCATGCCTTTGGATCCACATTCAATTTTGAACTGAATTGTGTGACATCACCACTTACCGTCAGTCTGACCATTATACAGACTGTTCCATCCTTGTTTACTTGATTCTTTCTAATGTAGAAGAGAATCTTAAATGTACTCTTGCTCATATACCTTGTTTTTTATGTCCGTAACAATGGGCTTATAATTCCCACTGCAAAGGAACGATTAACAATTAGTTTATGAACGGACATCTAAGAGACAACGAGCGACAAATCAGCAACTTAACATCAAAATCGTTACTATTTTATTTCGTCTGATTTTCAGTAACGATTTAGTAACACTACTTTGTCCAAACGGGGCATTTTCTTGTCTTTTTCTTGTCTGGCGACAAAATAAAAAAGTCCCGTAAAACCTTGATTTTACGGGACTTGTCTTAGCTTTTCCACTATTTGTCTTTAGTGTTCAGCGGAGAGACAGGGATTCGAACCCCGGGTACCTCGCAGTACAACGGTTTTCAAGACCGCCGCAATCGACCACTCTGCCACCTCTCCAAAACTCCTCTTTCAAGAAGTGCTTTTCTCTTAAAGCGGTGCAAATTTACGATTCTTTTTTGATATCACAAACATTTCTGCACAAAAAAACATTCTCTATGCCTAAATTAGTATATATACAAGAAGATTGACCGATGCAATGAAGCCTACACCATTACAAGTAAACAAAATCACTGCAAACTGAATCAGAAACAATTCATATATTTCCTCTCTCTTGTAATTTTCTAAATTCCTCTTTCAAGATATCAAGCTCATGTTGCGCCTCTTCTGAAACCGGGGGAGTGGGGACAGAACGCGGAATATTTTGCTGAGAATCGAAATCTCCCACCGCAATGCCGTTACCAAAGAGGAAACTTTCTTTTTCCAAGCACAGGTTATAAACCCTGTCGTTATACATTTCCGTGTAGAGGCTGTCTATTTCCTCAAAATTCCCGTCTGCAGTTTTCACTTTGTCGGTAACGAGCAGTGCCTTGACAGGTTGTACGCCACGTTGTCTCGTTTGAACCGGATGGTCAGATGTCAAACGTATCCGCTTGCCGCTTTGGGTGACCAGCACAACTACTTTTTCTTCTATTCCAGAAATGATATTCATCACCCGGACGTCCTCTCCCGATACGGACAATACTTTATCTCCGGCACGAATCGCATTAATTCGTTTCTCCTGCCCGTCCGCCATGCGGATAAGGGTTTCCTGAGCAAAACACCTGCTGTCCTGATTATTCTGCTCCTTTCTTTTTTCCGAGTTCATTTTTCTTACTTCTTTAAGTTTAACGAAGTCTCGTTATTCAACAATTTGCATGGCACATTCTCCCAATTCGGTGGAAGCGCTTCATATATTCTATGTCATTGTTGCGCACCTTCCAATCTCCAATATCTATCTGCAAACAAGAATAAGACGTTTACAAAAGTAAGAAAAAAGCATTGCTTTGCAAATTTCAATTGCTTTTATTGTCTAAATCATCACTACGATTAAATAAGTGTTATAAGTCAAGTGCCATCTCATGAAGGGGCATTCGCGTTCCCACGAAGAGACACAATCGTTCCCATTAGGAGATACGATAGTGTCCATTAGGAGAAACTGCAGTTCCCATTAGGAGAAACTATCGTTCCCAATTAAAGGACACAACAGTTTCTAAGCATAAAAACGTCAGTTCCCTACCCATAGGACACTGCAATACACTATTTACCAATAAGATAATAATAGGATATTACATCAGAAAAGGCACTTTTCACTCCCCCCAATTATAGCCATCCACGTAATCATCGAAATAATCATCCAACTGGAGTCCGCATTCCTTGGCCAAATGAATGATAAATTGTTGGTCGGCAGGTTTTATTAGCCAAGCGCCTCTACGGGCAAGGTAGTAGTTCTTGCGTCCGAAGTGAGAAATGAGCCGCCATCTGAATGTATCGGAGACACTGACTGTCAGAGAACCCAACAGCTGCGTGAAACCTTTAGCATAACGCATCGCCTTGTTCGGACGATAATATTCGCATTTTCCCTTCATGGCTTGCAGTTTTTGAGGAGTCAGGGTGGGCAGGAACGGATATTTTACGGGAGCATGCTCCAAGGCTATGTGACGCAGACAGGTAGAAGCCTTAGGGCAATCGGCAGATGCACATAAGCCAAAACCATAAGGCACCTGCGAGTAATCGAATGTTTCCATATCGTGTTTATTAATAATTGACGGCAAAGGTAAACAGAATAAATCGGGAAAAAGAGGAAAAGATTGAAAAGATTGGAAAGGAACAAAAGGTGGAAGTGACGGCAAGTGATTTGCCGTCACTTTTGTCAGCACTAAGAACATAGCTAATAATCAAGCAGATACACCACACGAGTGACGGTAAAACATTTTGTCTACACTAATAACAATCTATCTATCAACAAGATAATATGAAAGTGACGACAACCGCCATAAAAACAAACTCTCCAGTAAGTGATGAAAGTGGCATACCTAACAATAGTTATTTTATGCTGTTCAACATAAAAAAGGCATATATATCCATACCATTACGGAAATATTTCCGTAATTTTGCAGCTCCAAAAGGATAACATTACATTTACCCACTAACAAAATGAATATTATGGAATTGAACAAAACCTTTATTGACGGGCTTTGGAGCAAAGAAATCAATGTCAGTGATTTCGTTAGTAAAAACATCGCGCCTTACACTGGAGACGCATCCTTCCTGCAAGGACCTACCGAGCGCACGAAAAAAATCTGGGAACTTTGTCTGAAAGCACTCGAAGAGGAAAGAGCCAACAACGGCGTTCGTTCTCTCGATCCTCATACCGTATCTACCATTACTTCACATCAGGCCGGTTATATAGATAAGGAGAATGAACTTATCGTTGGCTTGCAGACGGATGAGCTGTTGAAACGTGCTATCAAGCCGTTCGGTGGCATCAACGTAGTGATGAAGGCTTGCCGCGAAAACGGCGTAGAAATAGATGATAAGGTAAAAGATATCTTTACCCATTATCGCAAGACACATAATGACGGCGTATTCGATGTATATACTGAAGAGATCCGCTCATTCCGTTCATTGGGTTTCCTCACCGGACTTCCCGATAACTATGCCCGCGGACGTATCATCGGTGATTACCGTCGTCTGGCACTTTACGGCATCGACCGCCTCATCGAAGCCAAAATGGAAGATTTACATAATCTGACCGGCCCGATGACTGATGACCGCATTCGCCTGCGTGAAGAAGTGGCAGAGCAGATCAAGGCTTTGAAAGATATTAAGATAATGGGCGAATATTACGGACTCGACCTCAGTCGTCCGGCTACTTCCGCACAGGAAGCCGTACAATGGGTGTACATGGCTTATCTGGCCGCTGTAAAAGAACAAGACGGTGCAGCCATGTCTCTGGGTAACGTTTCTTCGTTCCTCGACATCTTTATTGAATATGATCTGGCACACGGTAAAATAAATGAAACATTTGCCCAGGAGCTGATCGACCAGTTCGTTATCAAACTCCGCATGGTGCGCCATCTGCGTATGCAGTCATATAACGATATCTTTGCTGGAGACCCGACTTGGGTAACAGAAGCCATTGGCGGACGTTTCAACGACGGGCGTGTGAAGGTAACGAAGACTTCCTTCCGCTTCCTGCAAACACTGTATAACCTCGGTCCTTCTCCCGAACCGAACCTGACCATACTTTGGGGACCAGAACTCCCTGAAGGCTTCAAGGAATTCTGTGCACAAGTATCCGTAGATACCAGCTCCATCCAATACGAAAACGATAATCTGATGCGCGAAGTACGTAACTGCGATGATTACGGTATCGCCTGCTGCGTATCCTATCAGGCTATCGGTAAGCAAATTCAGTTCTTCGGCGCACGTGCCAACCTGGCAAAGGCCCTGCTGCTTGCCATCAACGGTGGACGTTGCGAAAACACCGGTACCGTCATGGTAAAAGGTATTCCTGTATTGACCGGTGAAACATTGAAGTTTGAGGAAGTTATGTCGAACTATAAGAAAGTGCTGACCGAAATTGCCCGTGTCTACAATGAGGCAATGAACATCATCCACTTCATGCATGATAAATATTATTACGAAAAGGCTCAGATGGCATTTATCGATACGAATCCACGCATTAATCTGGCTTATGGTGTAGCAGGTCTTTCCATTGCCATCGACTCACTGTCGGCCATCAAGAATGCAAAGGTTACAGCCCGTCGTAACGACATCGGCTTGACGGAAGGTTTTGATATCGACGGTACATTCCCATGTTTCGGTAACAATGACGACCGTGTAGACCACCTCGGTGTAGACTTGGTATATTATTTCAGCGAAGAACTGAAAAAATTGCCCGTTTACAAGAATGCTCGTCCTACCCTTTCATTGCTGACGATTACTTCTAATGTAATGTACGGTAAGAAAACAGGTGCTACTCCTGACGGACGTGCCAAGGGTGTAGCTTTCGCCCCGGGTGCTAACCCGATGCACGGACGCGATAAGAACGGTGCCATCGCCTCGTTGAGTTCCGTAGCCAAGTTGCGTTATCGTGACTCACAGGACGGTATCAGCAATACGTTCTCTATCGTTCCGAAATCTCTCGGCCCAACACCGGAAGACCGTGTTGAAAACCTAGTAACAATGATGGACGGTTACTTTACTAAAGGTGCACACCACCTGAACGTAAATGTGCTGAATCGTGAAATGCTGGAAGATGCCATGGAGCATCCGGAGAAGTATCCGCAACTCACAATTCGTGTTTCCGGCTATGCTGTGAACTTTGTGAAGCTGAGCCGCGAGCATCAGTTAGAGGTTATCAGCCGTAGTTTCCACGAAAGAATGTAATATGATAAACGTACACTCCTACGAAAGTATGGGAACATTCGACGGGCCGGGTCTCCGGCTCGTCGTTTTCCTGCAAGGCTGTCCGTTCCGCTGTTTGTATTGTGCCAACCCGGATACGATGGAGGCAAAAGGGGGTACACCTACCCCACCGAAAGAAATTCTGCAAATGGCTATCAGCCAGAAAGCCTTTTTCGGGAAAAAGGGTGGCATCACATTCTCGGGCGGTGAACCCACATTGCAGGCCGAAGTGCTTATACCCCTGTTCAAAGATTTGAAAGCAAACGGCATTCACATCTGCCTGGATACCAATGGCGGCATCCGGAATGAAAAAGTAGAAGAACTATTGAGCCTGACGGATTTAGTGCTGCTGGACCTCAAAGAATTCAATCCCGAACGCCATAAGAAGCTGACCGGATGCAGCAATACAAAAACTTTGCATACGGCTGCTTGGCTGGAGGAACAGAACCGACCTTTCTGGCTACGCTATGTATTAGTACCGGGATATAGTGATTTCGAGGAAGACATTCGCAGTTTAGGCGAACATCTCGGCCCATATAAAAGTATACAGCGAGTAGAAATTCTTCCTTATCATCGTCTGGGCGTGCACAAGTACGAAGCTATGGGATGGGATTACCAATTGAAAGAGGTAAAAGAAAACACTCCCGAACAACTGGAACGTGCAGAAAAGCTATTCAAGGAATACTTTGAAACGGTTATAGTAAACTAAAATAAAGGAGCGATAGGGCGATAAAGTGACAGAGTGGTAAGGTGATAGAGTGGTAGGGTGATAAAGTAGCTGCGCTGTATATCACAGAGCGTTATCTCACTATCACTTTATCACCCTATCACTCTTTATTCACACTGATTAGTAAGTCAGACGGATACCTGCCTGCAACGTAAAGTTCGTCGGATTTTCCTTTCGTATAGTCTCTATCGGAGAACCATCGTCAAAGAAATAGGAAACACCTGGCTCTACATATATTCCCACTCTATTACTAATATTATATTGAGCGCCTACCGCACCCATTACCGAAAGTTGCACAGGCTTCACTGTCTCCTTTTCACTTCCTACCTTACCATAGACGCACTTCTCTATTGCACCACCGGCAGATACATACACCGTGAAACGTTTATCATTAACGAAACTCCAGTTCGCACGCACCGGAATACCGATATAGTGCAGTTTCTGATCTGTTTTTTCCGAACTGTTTTCATAAGTTATCTCAGACGACAGCATCGTATAAGTCACACCGGTTTCCACCGAGAAGTTTTTCGGCAATGCTTTCCGCACCGATACACCGAAACTGAGCGGTTGCTTATGCTTGATATCCTTAACCTGACGCAAATTTTTCCGCAAATAAGGCACACCACCTTCAAAAACAAGTTCCTGGCCATCAGGAATATTCAGAATACCGTTAGATACATCCGGCAAGTCTAACTTATCACTAAACATCGGACCGGAGCTAGGATCGGCCTGCATATCATTTCCCATTGTATTCATGGCAAGTGCTCCTGTATTTCCAACAGACATACCAATCGCCCAACCTTTATTTTTCGTAGAAGATTTCTTTTCGGTCGGCAAATGCAGTTTGTCTCTGCTGGAAGGACGGTATACCTCGCGCTCCTTTCCTTTAGAAGTTGAAGAAGAGTTTGATGGAACGACATCGTCTCCATTCGCCTTTTCTGTGAGCACTTCAGTGTCCTTTTCCTGTATCTGTGCACCCATTTCCGATATATTCTTTTCTGTTTCCAAATGTTGTGCCACAAGAGCTTGACGAGAGCTTTCCTGCTCAATCACCCTTCTGATAACAAACTCCGGTTCTTCTCCCTGCACATCCGGCTCTGCAGGTGCAGGCAGCGCATCAGGTATAGCTGCTAAAGCCGGTTCGGCCGCACGACGCACATCGTCCACTACCGGACTTTGCAGCAACCAAAGACTGACGGACGACACAGCCACCAGCGCAACCGCCGCAGCCGTCATCGCCCAACGGCGGAACAGAATCTTTTTCTTTGTCCCGACAACAGACATGGGTGCAGAAGTCGGCAACGCCTTCTCCAATCGCTCCCAGCCGGCATCAGGTAGCGGCTCGGAGTAATCATCCAACCGTTCCTTTATCTTTTTCAACCACAATTCATCATCTTTCATCATACGTCCTTTCCTTTAAGCATTGTTTTTCATCCACTCCCGCACTTTAGTAGCCAAAGTAGCTTTGGCACGCGTCAGCTGCGAAGCTGATGATTTCTCATTAATTCCCAGCATCTGGGCAATTTCCCTATGAGATTTATCTTCAAATATATACAAGTTGAATACGGTGCGATAACCAACAGGCAATTCACTGATAAACTGCATCAGCACCTTCTGAGGAATAGTATCCACTGTCGAAGCATCAGGTTCTTCGTACGTTTCGGGTACGTTATCCAATCCTTCCGACTGGTTTATTACATCATTCTTGCGCAAGTATTGCAGCGCCGTATTCACCATAACACGCTCCATCCACGCCCGCAAGGAACCATCACCCCGCCAAGTGAATTTATCAAAAGAATCGAAAAGTTTCAGGAAACCGTCGTGCATCAGGTCTTCTGCCGTTTCACGGTCACCCGCATAACGGAGGCACACGCTGAGCATTCGCCCAGCATAGCGCTCGTACAGTTCTTTCCTGGCAAGGTTATCCCCTTGCCTGCATCGTCCTGCCAGTTCCTGTTCTTCCATTCTTTCCTTTGACACGCGTTTACCTTATAAATGCAGCAAAGATAGAAATACTGCACGTAGCGAACAAGAAATTAATTCTTTTGTTTCTTTAACAGTCAGATGTGCAGTATTTCCCCTCATCACGCATTTCTTAAATACATGGGAAAAAATAAGATTAACTCCAAAAACATGCAATTGATGAAAAAGCTGAGATTTTATTCGGTAATACTTCTGCTTACGTTTTTAGCGGTACCGATGTTACAGTCTTGTCTGAGTGATGCTGATGACACTTCTAATGGTACTCTTTTTACAATTGGTACCATAAAGGTTATTGAAGATAAGGAATACTATTTTAATCTGGATGACGGTGAAAAGATGTATCCCAGCGATACAACATATATACATAACTATACTGTGAATGACGACCAACGCGTCTTCATTCATTTTCTTCCATTGGAAGAAAGTATTCCGGGATATAAGTATAACGTAAAACTGATCCAAATAGAAGACATTCTGACAAAGGATATCATTCCGCTGACTGAGGAGACTGCCGACAGTATTGGTAATGACCGTATTAATGTCGTTGAGTTGTGGATTACAGGAAATTATCTAAACATAGAACATCAATTCTTCCACAACAATAATAGCAGTAAAAAACACATGTTGAATCTGGTCATCAATCAAACAGAGCAAGCATCTGCCTCGGAAGATGATTATCTCACATTGGAGTTCCGCCACAATGCTTATGATGATGAACCACGCACACTGGGTTGGGGAGTTGTGTCATTCAGATTGAAAGAGATAGCTAATCAACTGGCAGGAAAGAAGGGATTAAAAATTATCGTGAATACGATTTACGACGGAAAACAAACTTATACGGTGGACTTGAAAAAATAGCAGATCAAGTTAAACGAAAAGATATCAACCTAAACTATGACCTATTGAAGACGGAGAGGGTGCATTCCTAAAATGGAAGCACCCTCTTTTACATTCATCAAAACTTTAATCTAAAAGTTTATTTATCATTGCCAATAACTTTCCATACGATAGCACTAAGTACAGCTCCTACAAACGGAGCTACAATGAACAGCCATAACTGAGAAAGAGCTGCACCACCCTCGAATAAAGCAGGACCAATACTTCTTGCAGGATTTACCGAAGTTCCTGTAATCGGAATACATACAATGTGAACCAATACCAAGGACAAACCGATAGCCAGCCCTGCAAAGTTACCCGCACCTTTCTTTGAATCAGTAGTTCCCAGCACTACCAATACAAAAATAAAAGTGAATACCATCTCTGCAATAAAAGCTTGTAACATTTCTCCATCACCGAACCCATTGGAACCGGTTGCAGTAGGTCCGTCATGCCCACCAGTAGATACCAAAGCAAAAAGAATTGCAGAACCGAGAATAGCGCCAATCACTTGGAATATCATATACAGAGCGGCATCTTTGCCACCCATCCTACCCGACATGAATACGCCTAAAGTTATAGCAGGATTAATGTGACACCCGGAAATACCGCCTATGGTATAAGCCATAGCTACAACAGACAAACCAAAAGCAAACGCTACACCAAGTGTTCCTACACCAGCGCTCACTGCTCCCGCTGCGCTTCCGGCAAATACGGCACTACCACAGCCCATCAATACCAGAACCATCGTTCCTACCATTTCAGCAATGTACTTTTTCATAAGAATTAATCATTTATAAAATTAAACAATATTAATTATCAAGAACAAAGTAACAAAAAGCAATCACAAAAAACAAGCTATTGGAGATATAAACAAATAAAAAACTGTATTTATAACCGTACCAGGATGCGGAACACTTTACCCGGATTAGCTGCCCACTCCGTCATTGCTTCCAATGCATTTTCGGGCACTGCCACTTTCGTGATTAATTCTTCTACCGGACAAGTCCCCGCCTTCATATAGTTAATTACCGCACGGAAGTCAGCCGGCAATGCATTTCTGGAGCCTCGTATATCCAATTCTTTCTGAACAAAATATTTCGTTTGGAAAGCGACTTCACTCTTCGCATAACCAATGCAGACTACACGGCCGCAGAAAGCAACTTCATCTACAGCCATTACGTAAGTCACAGGACTACCGACAGCCTCAATCACAACATCAGCCCCAAAGCCTTTCGTAATCTCCTGTATCCGTCTATGTACATCTTCTGTTTTAGAGTTAACCGTATGAGAGGCTCCCATTCTCCGAGCCAACTCCAACTTCTCATCATCCAGATCCACAGCAATAACAACGGCACCTCTGAGAGCAGCACGTACAATAGCACCTATACCAATCATACCACACCCGATAACCATCACATATTCATTGTCAATCACCTGACCGCGTGAGACAGCATGAAATCCCACACTCATCGGCTCAATCAGAGCACAATCACGAGGAGAGATATCACCTGCCGGAATTATTTTAGTCCAAGGCAATACAGCATACTCACACATCACACCATTCCGCTGCACTCCCAATGTTTCATTATGTTCACAGGCATTGACACGACCATTACGGCACGAAGCACACTTACCACAATTAGTATATGGATTCAGAGTCACATTCATTCCTTTTTCGAAACCTGCCGGAACATCCGGACCTATTTCTTCAATTACCGCGCCCACTTCATGTCCCGGCACTACAGGTAATTTCACCATCGGGTTACGTCCCAGGAAGGTGTTCAAATCGGAACCACAAAAACCTACATATTTAATTCTCACCAACACCTCACCGGCACCAACCACCGGTTTTTCAAGTTCAACCACCTTCATTTCAGAGGGATTGACTATTTGAACTGCTTTCATTTTATATATTTGAAATTAATTGTTTAATCAATAACCTTATAACCTTTCCAGCCATAGTAGGCACAGAAAATAAAGCAAATCATCGGCACACAATAAGCTGCATAATAGATATGCTCATTGGCATGCATGAAATAAGCCGTCAGTTGAGGGAGACATGCATTGCCGACAATAGCCATCACGAGAAAAGCCGAACCACTTTTTGTCTGGTCGCCCAATCCCTTCAAAGCCAGAGAGAACTGTGTGGGATACATAATAGACATGAAGAAAGAGATAGCCAGCATAGCATATAATCCTACCATACCTCCCCAAACCATTACCACTCCGCACAAAAGAATATTCATTAAGGAATAAACCAATAACATATCCTGCGGACGGAACTTCACCATCAATCCTGTACCAATCCAGCGTCCTACAAGGAAAGCAAGCATATAAAGTCCGAAGAAAGTTGTTGCGGTTTCTTCCGGAAGTCCTGCATAAGAACAGCAATAGACAAGAAACAAACTGTTGATCGCTGTCTGTCCGCCATTATAAAAGAACTGCGCAATTACCCCCCAACGCAAGTGTGAATGTTTCAGCACACCAAAATCAATCAACTTTTCTTTCTTTGCACCTGAAGAAGGAGTTTTACTTTCATCCCCTATCTGTGGCAATTTAGAAAATACGAATACTACAGCTATGATAATCAGCAATAAAGCCAGCATCAGATAAGGAAACTTCATGGCATCCGTCTCTACCTGTATATAAGCCTGCCAGCCACCCGGATAATCAACAGGCAATGTATCACGCGTATAATGCGTGCCGCTCAGAATCAGTTTACTCAGAAACATAGCAGAAATAAAGGCTCCGAGTCCGTTGAAAGATTGCGCCAGGTTCAGCCGTCGCGGTGCTGTTTCGGGCGCACCCAAAACGGTAACATACGGATTGGCAGCAGTCTCCAGGAAACACATACCGGTAGCAATGATAAAGAATATGCAGAGGTAGGCCCAATAGGCTTTCAGCATGGCAGCCGGGAAAAAGAGCAAGCCACCCAATGCCGCCAACAATAAACCGAAAATAATGCCTGCTTTGTAGCTATAACGCTTCATGAACATAGCTATCGGGATCGGAAAAATGAAGTAAGCAAGCCAATAAGCAGTTTCTGTAAATGACGCCTCAAAGGTGTTTAATTCACAAGTTTTCATCAACTGCCGTATCATTGTAGGAAGCAGATTACTGCTAATTGCCCAAAGAAAAAAAAGGCAGAAAACCAGGGCCAAAGGTATCGTATAAGTATTTTTTTTCATGGTATTATTATCTTCTTATTCAGACATGTTTTTGATATATGGCAATATGGGAAGATCTGTAAATCCATAGAACTTCCGGGCATTCCCTCCGAGGAATAACCTTTTCTCATCTTCCTGCAAATCGGGTGATTTCACTATAAAATCATACGACATCTTGTAAGTGATTGCGGTAATGGTACGCGGGTAATCCGATCCCCACATCAGCTTTTCCATCCCGACCAGTTCGGCAGCTTCCCGTATAGCTTTTACTGCTCCCCTAAAGGGATAGAATTCATCATTGAAAAGCCAGGTGATTCCTCCGGATTCAATCATCACATTGGGATGAAGGGCTAACCGTATCTGTTCTTTCCAATCCGGACGCGTCACCATTCCGAAATGCCCGATAGCAATTCTCAGCCGGGGACATTCCTGAATGACCTCCTGCATTTCGGGAATTTGCGTTGCTCCGTCCGCCAAGTCAATAGAAAGCATCACATCCCGTTCTTCCATATAATGGAACATCTGCATCATTTCTTCACTATTCAGCATCACCCGCCCTTCTCTAAGCAACAGGCGTTGAGCCGGAATCTTAATAGCTTTAAAGCCTCTTGCTATCAGTTCTTTTGCCTGTACCAGAAACCCGGGTTTACGAAACTCACACATTCCGCAAACAAAGAAACGGCCGGGATAACGGGAAACAACCTCTGCCAGATATTCATTCTGAATACCGTCTATAAATTCTTGCGTAATGACGGCAGCAGATACTTGTGCATAATCCATGTTCGACAGGAAAACTTCTGCACTGTTCACCCCGTCCACCATAAAGGGAGGAACCATCTGACGGATTTCTCCCATAAACAACGAGCGTCCGTTATCCAACGTACGAATGGGTAGATCATCTACCACTGTATCTTGCCGTAACCATAAATGGGCATGCGCATCAATTATTGTATAGTCCATATAGACAGCTATTTTTTAAGAGTTAGCCCAACTTACACGTTGCTGTTCTCCAATAATTTCCCGTACTTCATGTACCAATTCCCAGTCAATCGGTTCTTCTATAAAGGATACGTTCTTCTTTACATTCAGCGGATTAGCTGTACTGAACAAAGTGGTCGCAATTCGTGGATTACTTACAGAAAATTGCATAGCCAGTTTTTCTATAGGATAGTTCTTTGCCTTACAGTGTTCCATTGCTTTACGGCAAGCCTCCACCAGTGATTCAGGAGCCGGATGCCATTCAGGAACGCCACGCTCGCTCAATAATCCCATTGAAAGTGGAGAAGCGTTGATCACTCCTACTCCTTTCGACTCAAAATAATCAAGAAAATCAATCAGTTTATCATCGCACAAACAATAATGGCAGAAATTAAGAACCGATTCTACCGTACCACTCGGCGAGTGATCAATCACCCACTTCAGGTTTTCAAGTTGTAAGTCGGTGATCCCCACATGCCCAACAATACCCTTCTCGCGTAATCCGACTAATGCCGGTAATGTTTCATTTACAATCTGATTCAGATCGGCAAACTCAATATCATGTACATTTATCAAATCGATAAAGTCAATGTTCAGACGCTCCATACTCTCATACACACTCTCTACTGCGCGTTTTGCAGAATAATCCCAGGTATTGACCCCATCTTTTCCATAACGTCCCACTTTAGTAGAGAGATAGTATCGGTCACGCGGAACATCTTTTAAAGCCTTTCCTAAAACAGTTTCAGCTTTATAGTGCCCATAATAGGGAGAAACATCTATAAAATTCATGCCTGTTTCGATGGCAGTAAACACAGACTCAATTCCTTCTTTCTCTTTAATATCATGGAAAACTCCTCCCAAAGAAGAAGCCCCAAAGCTGAGAGATGACACTTTCATCCCTGTCTTTCCGATTTCATGGTATTGCATATCAATTAAATTTAAAAGTTTTTAGATACGGCAAAAATAGGGCAAGAATAATTTCAAGACAGCATGCAAGGTACAAAAACAACACGTAATGGTTTACGTAAAAAAAACATCCTTTCATACCATCTTTTATCAGAGAATATGCTTTCTTTGTAAGTGAATCTAATAGCAGACTTTAAAATGGAATACCAGAAACATACCTCACTTAAAGATCTCGCCAAAGCATTGGGCGTATCCATTCCCACTGTATCCAGGGCACTAAAAGACAGTCCGGAAATCAGCAGTGAACTTCGTACTAAAGTCAAAAAACTGGCCAAAGAGATGAATTACCGTCCCAATCCTTTTGCCATGAGTCTGCGAAAAAACACTCCGCGTATCATCGGAGTCGTTGTGCCGGATATCGTTACCCATTTCTTCGCATCCATCCTGAACGGAATAGAAAACATGGCAGTAGCCAACGGATATTTTGTTATTATTACCACTTCACATGAAGCATACGAATACGAGAAAAGGAATATCGAAAATCTGGTAAATATGCGGGTTGAGGGCATTATCGCCTGCCTGTCTCAGGAAACAAGAGACTATTCACATCTTGCCGCCTTGAAAGAGATTAATATGCCACTCATCCTGTTCGACCGTGTTTGCCTTACCGATCAGTTTTCGTCGGTAGTAGCAGATGGTGTACAATCCGCACAAATGGCCACCCAACATTTATTGGATACCGGTAGCAAGCGGGTAGCTTTTATCGGAGGAGCCAATCATTTGGATATCGTAACCAAACGAAAGCATGGCTACCTGGAAGCTCTGCGCGATAATCATATTCCTATCGAAAAAGAACTGGTAATCTGCCGGAAGATAGATTATGAGGAAGGCAAAATAGCTACGGAAACTTTATTATCTCTCCCCCAACCTCCTGATGCCATCCTTGCCATGAATGATACTTTAGCTTTTGCCGCCATAGAGGTTATTAAAGAACATAGACTTCGTATCCCCGAAGATATAGCCATCATCGGATATACCGATGAACAACATGCCAACTATGTAGAACCGAAATTATCAGCTGTATCACATCAGACTTATAAAATGGGAGAAACGGCTTGTCGCCTATTAATAGATCAAATCAAAGGGGATAAAACTGTCAGACAAATAACTATTCCGACAAATTTGCAGATAAGGGAAAGTAGTAGAAAGAAATAAAAAATAATTTCCCAACCTGCGGAGAGACGGGGATTCGAACCCCGGATACCCTTTAGGGGTATACACGCTTTCCAGGCGTGCCTCTTCAACCACTCGAGCACCTCTCCTTGTTCGGGGCGCGAAGATAGAGGAAGTTTTCGGAATAACAAAATTTCAAACCAACTTTATTTAGTAACGTTTAAAAAACAACTTGGTACATCAATGATAATTTGTCTCCTATTTTATGATCAGCTATTACTAAATTATTTTTCTCCTATTGGGAAAAAACATTTCTCCTATCGGAAAAATAAAACACCCATTTATACCAAGTTGTTTTTTTAAGCGTTACTAAATAAAGTTGATACAATTTAATCTTCCACGACTCCACCACCAATGTTGCCTCCGGCTACGATAGGTACACCGTCAACATCATTTATTGTAATGGTATAGCATGTATTATGCTCAATTTTGCTGAATTCCATCTCGCTCAAGGCCTTTTTATAAATGGCATCGGCCGTCTTGTCACCGCTCTTTTGCGTGCCTTCCAGCAGGAGATACATGCCCTCGGTACTGTTAGTACTATAAAGATAAAACAGTTGCGGATATAGCTTATAGTCCGCTTCCGCATTATTGCTCGCTTTCACTGTTCCTTCCAAATTGATGGGAGTTCCGGATGCGGCAGTGGATGCAATGATATAAGAAGAACTATTGGCACCTACCAAGGTGACCTTTTCGGGAGTGAATCCGCTTTCATCGTTCACCCTCAGGTCTATGCGGGCAGCTGCACGTTCAAGCACGGCTGATACCTGGGCTACATTATCAGTCCATCCTTCAGCGGTGATTTCCACTTCTTTGAACATCAGCAACGGACATTTCAGATTACCGGTAGCGTTGACGGCAAGCAAGGCTTTGAAGTCATCCTTTGTGATATTTTCGGAAACTTCTGCCAAAGAGGTAGCTTGTGCGGCATTGGCTATGATGTATAGAGTCTTTCCGCCTGTTGTGGACACATTTTTCAGGATGATTTTCTTTCCTTCATCTACATTTTCGGGTGTCCATTCTTCTGTCAATAGATTGGTATAAGCTTTCTCAAGGGTTCCTTCGGCACCAAAAAGATAGACAGACAAGTCGTTTACGGCGCATTCTTCCGGAAAGGCTGTAGCATAAGCAGAAGTTCCTGCTGTAGCAGAAATTTCCACTTCGATTGAATTTGCATCGGGAGAAACAACAGCACCTCCGGTTTCTTCGCCTTCTTCCCAATCTGTGACTTCCAGAGTAGCAACAATGGCACCATCTACTTCGTTCAATGTCACATTGTATTGAACGTTGCGGCGGAGGGGAGCATACTTGCCGATAAAATCTACTGTTTTCAGTGTAGGCACAGCGTGCTCTATACCGTCGATGGTTCCCTTCACGTCCAATGAGAGGTTGCATTGGGCATTGGGACACTCGTATACATAGAATACAGACTTGTAAGTATCATTCTCAGGATTTTCAGCAAAAGAGCTCACTGTCATTTCTTGCGTTTCCGATGCCGTCCAATAGCCCATGCTTTCGTCGGTATAGAAATGCGATGCAGACATGGCTCCTGACAACCGGGCTTCGGTCAACTTGAAGTCTGTCACTTCATTCACAATGTTGATGCGTGCCACCAGGCGGCGCATCTGGAAGTACATGGATGGATTCTGGGTAACGTTGGTCACCTTTGCCGTCTGTACCCCGCGCATTTGAAGGCAGCCTTCCTTAGCATTGTCATAAACGGTAGTTCGGCTCTTGAAGTCTTCGTAATCTTTCAATCCTTTCAAGTTATCCTTTTCGTTGGCAATGGCTTCTACGATGTAGCTTCCTTTGCCGGGGAAAGTGATGGTACCTCCTTCAATTTGGGTTTCCTGAGTGCTTACATACGCTTCTGTATCTTCATTGAATACGTAGAGTGTCACTTGACCCAAGAAAAGGTCGTTTACGGCACGAGTATTTGTTCCTATATCAAAAGTCACCGCAACGCGGATTTCCTCGCTGTTGCCCGTCTCGATGTTCTCCTTATCGGAACAACCGGAGAAGCCGAGAGCTAAAAGGGCGGAGAGGAAGAATATTTGTTTCTTCATAATGATTGCTTGTTTAATGATTAATCAATTTTTATGCAACGGACTAACTGAGCGTTGTCTTTAGGATAAGCAGCTATTTGGAACCAAGGTCCATAGTTGCCAGTCTGGTCATCGTCTCTTCTAGTTGTTCTAAATGTCATGACCCATGCAGTTCCACTTACCGAAGCACTTTCAGAAGTCCAATAATAAGCAGTATTATCCCAGTCAAATGTTACAGGTGCAGGGTTTGTGGGGTTACTATGGCTACCATAATAAGCTCCTAATCTTGAACCACCAGTATAAAATACCCTTGTTACAACATGACTATCCGACCAATCAACTGAAGAAGGATCCGTACATGTATTGGGTACAATCAAACAGTTTATCGTAAGATGTTCGTTCCATGCTGAACCTACTGTAAAAGTAGGATTATCATCAGAATAAGCCCATCTTATTGCGTATTTCGTACCATCTTCCAGTGTTTTCAGTTCCACCAGACTTGTGAATGATTTTGTCTGATTTTCTTTTTTGGGCATGATATACAGATATTCTGCTGTTGTGGGTAATCGATATCCTTCCGGACAGGGCCAAGGACGGGGATTATTATAAGATGCGTTTCCGTCATTATTATAAAGCTTAGAAGTACGGTCAGTCCATGTTTCTGTAGTTGTCCCATCCGATACATAATCGTTCCCATCTCCGTTTATCAAGAACAGATGTTGATTGGCTGTTTTTGCGGCAACCTTTTTTGTGGGAAGAGCAGATGTTACTTTAACCCAAGAGATTCCACCGGTATTTGAATAAGGAAGATTATAGTTTGTGGGGAAAAGGAAACCCGCATTTCGTCCCCATTGATAGTAAGAACCTATTCCGTTAGCCCAATCGCTTTCCGGATAGTCGCTTGAGGAATATTCATACTTCAATGTCCACCATTGTTGGCTCGAGCCATATTGTTTTTGCAAGTAATTGATTGAATTCTTTTCCGCCCACTTCAGCAGCGGATTCTTACTATGATCCACCACTTCTTCCTTTCCTGCTTGCGTAAACGTAATTTGCACAAATTTATCCGTATCGTCTTTTTCTAACTTATTTACGGCTTTTATTGTTACGCTTTTGGCAGCATCCGTTTCATTAGCGGGAACAGTCAGTGTCCAGTAAGACTTTTCCCATAGGTATTCCGTTCTGGTGGAAGCAGGTTCCGCAATCGTCCAGCCATCAGGCAATTCGCCCCATGAAGTCACAGCTTCGATGTTGGCACTCCCTACATAGATTTTATAAATCTTGGCATCGTCAGCTGCCAATTCCACAGTTGCAGTCTTACTATCATCCGTAGGATATACAACAGTGGCAGTCGGCTCATCTGAGAGTTGCCCGCTAATTTCTTCTGTAGCTGTCATCTTCAATTCTTCACCTGCCAACAAATTTCCCGATGCCTCACCTGTGCTCCAGTCGCTAACGGTGATGGTTGCTTCTGCAGAATAGAATCCATCAATACGAGCAATCTGCACAGTATAGCGGTGGTTGCGCTCGATGGGAATGCCATCTGCATAGGTTTCATTCGTGAAAGGCACAGCGAAAGTAACCTCTTTCGTCACTTCACCTGCCTGCACGTTACCGCTGACTTCCACTTCCGTCACCACGCCTCCGGGCGTTTCATAAGGGTAAAGGAGCGAAGTGTAGGCGATGTTCCCATCTGCACCAGTGCTACCATCGCCTGCCGTTCCGGTAAGTTCCACAACGTCTTCACCGGTATACGGTGCATCGTTAGGGAAAAGATAGGAATTGGCACGGCTTTTCATCTTAATATCTTTGACGGTGAATGTCAGCCCTGCTTGTGGCGCAACCACAAGGTCAATGCGGGCAGACACACGCTTCAGTTGCACGGTTTTCTGTATTGTAACATTATTTGCCCTCTCGATCCACTCCGCCAGTTCGGCCTCCGCCGTCATGGTCAAGGGAGTAGCGGGATTTTCCTTCATCTCATTCATCAGCAGAGCTTTGAAGTCAGTTTCAGAAATACCGGTGCCTACATTGCCAAGTGCGGTTACACTTCCACCGTTGGCCACAAAATACACCTTCTTGGGACCACGCTTCGCAATGCCGGTCAAGGCTACGGTATGAGCAGGATCGTTCTCATTCCAAGTCAGATTGTTATAAACTTTTTCCAATTGATAACCGCGCCCTTCATTATTATCGAAGAGATAAGCACTGAGGCTTTCTACATTAGATTCTCCGTCGGAAGCTATCTGCGTGCGCGTAGTTACACCGACGTCGGTGGTTTGTAAATTGACGGACAATGTGTTTCCGTCCGTTCGGAGTCCCGTCAAGACATCCGTTTCGTTGGAGCAAGCCGTTGCCAGGCAGACGGTCAATGCTCCAATCAGCATTCTGGAAATCTGTTTTTTTCTCATCATGTCGATTAGTTGTTTAAATAGTTGAATTTGTTACTCCCAAGGGACTACCTCAAAACTGGAACTGTACCCCTCTTCTACATTCACTGTGATTACTTCCACTGCTGGCGGAACATAGCTTTCAGATTCTTCTTTTTCCATAAATAAACTGAATTTGTAAGCCCTCCCAGTTCCTTTCGGACTTGTGATTTGTTTAAACAACGAAGCGTGGAACTGCTGTGCCGTCTTCAGACTAAGAATGAACCGGAGTTCTTTCTTCATACAGTAAACGGTCAGCAGCCCCACGCTTCTCAGCATGAGAATCAGCAGTGCCATTTCTATATGTGTTCGTTTTGAAAATTTCCTAGGTTTTCTTTAAACAAGAATAGAGCACAACGCTTCGATAAATATGGTTTTTAATCTTATTTTTTCTATTTTCCTCCTTTTTTATTTCGGTCTTCTTGCAGTTCCGGGGTGAGACCAACACTTTTTTGTTGACGTATAGATACAAAGAAGCGTGGAACTGCGTGTCATTTAACTATAAAGAAGGCCCTAGGAAGCCCGAACACAGCTTAAACGAACAGCAGACCCACGCCTTATAGACGTGAGAAATCCACTGTGCCATCATTTCGCTGTATTCATTTAGAAAATTTCCTAGGTTTTCTTTATAATACCGAAGACACAACGCTTCTATCAATTATATTAGTTGCAAACGCTATCGCAGTTTATTGTGAGACAAAATTACGAAATTATTTTGAATTATATCAGAGCCTGTTTAAATTTTGCATAAAAAGTTTTTTATTCAGCTTCTTTTGAGCTTCTTTTCGAATGGGTACGGACGACAAGGACAAATCGGATTCATAAAAAGCAGAATAATGAGACCAAGACCGTAGTTGGGTAGTATCTAAACCGTACCAGCTCCGTACCAAATCCAGTTAAAAGTACCTCTATCCGAAGAAACTACGGAGCAAATAGGGATTTGGTCCCTTTTGGGTAAGGCTCTGGTAAACACCTTTCATAGCAGATTATAATAAATAAAAACATCAACCTGTTTGTTTCCTGTAATTTAGGAAACTCATGTTTGTGCAAAAGTACAAATCATTCATTTATCAAAATAGCCCTGTATTAAATTTACAAATTCACTTTTTTGCAGTAAATTTGCAAAAAAGCAGATTCGATTACCCCTACTGACTACTATCCATTCTACATCCAGACATACGTGGAACGTGATGTACGCTTGATGCGGAATATTGGAGACTTAAGTAAATTCATTCGTTTTTTGAAACTGTGTGCAGGACGTATTGGACAACTCCTCAATGTTTCGTCGTTGGCCAATGAATGTGGAGTATCCGTAACCACAGCAACCTCATGGATTTCTATTTTGGAGGCAAGTTACATCCGCTATTTATTAAAACCTGATTATAACAACTATGCCAAGCGGTTGGTAAAAGCCCCAAAGCTCTATTTCTATGATACAGGATTAGCATGTTCACTGCTTGACATAAGAAACACAGACCAAACAGCTACTCATTTCCTTTGTGGAGGTTTATTTGAGAACCTTGTTATTAATGAATTTATCAAAAAAGCGTATAACAAAGGAGAAGAGCCCAATCTTTCATTTTGGAGAGATAGTACAGGCAATGAGGTTGACTTATTACGCACAGTAGAAGGCAACCAATATGCATACGAAATTAAATCAGGAGCCACATACTCTTCTGACTTTTTCAAAGGTATCTCTAAATGGGCAAAGCTATCGGGTGCAACGCCTGAACAATGTTTTGCCATTTACAATGGTGATAAAAATATGAGAACTTCGCAAGGGGAAGTTATTGCTTGAAAAATATATAATTGCCTATGAAACTAATCCAGTAAATTATTTTAATATTTGCTATGGCATTTTTTCAAGTTCTTCCTTGCATATTAATTACTGAAGATTAGAGTGATATATACTTTTTTTTATATTTTTGCAAGAAAAGATATTGGGAAGTAAATAAGAGTGAACCTGTACCAGATTTTTTTATTCTCTGCTAAAGGACAAATGTATGGCTATCTATACCAATTGCCATTTCTTTTTATCGTATTACCCATAATATGCTTTACCCAGCTTCACGTCCTGTACTTTTGTTCATATACCTTGTTTTTTTATGTCCGTAACGATGGATTTATAACTTCCCACTGCAAAGGAACGATTAACAATTAGTTTATAAACGGACATCTAAGAGACAACGAGCAACAAATCAGTAACTTAACATTAAAATCGTTACTATTTTATTTCGCTCAATTTTCAGTAACGATTTAGCAACACTACTTTGTCCAAACGGGGTATTTTCTTGTCTTTTGCTTGTCTGCCGACAAAATAAAAAAGTCCCGTAAAACCTTGATTTTACGGGACTTGTCTTAGTTTTTCCACCATTTGTCTTTAGTGTTCAGCGGAGAGACAGGGATTCGAACCCCGGGTACCTCGCAGTACAACGGTTTTCAAGACCGCCGCAATCGACCACTCTGCCACCTCTCCAAAACTCCTCTTTCAAGAAGTGCTTTTCTCTTAAAGCGGTGCAAAGGTACAAATCATTTTTAAATCTACAAACTTCCTGCCATTTTTTTCACGAATTAATCGTACTTTTGCAACATGATATATCCACAGAACTTTGAACCTAAAATAGGTTTCGACCAAATACGCCAGCTGCTGAGTGAAAAATGCCTCAGTACATTAGGCGCCGAACGCGTAGCCGATATGACGTTCTCCGACCATTTTGAAGAAGTGGAGGAACGCCTGAACCTCGTTACAGAGTTCGTACGCATCATACAGGAGGAAGATAACTTCCCCGCACAATATTTTTTCGACGTCCGTACGTCACTGAAACGAATACGCATAGAAGGAATGTACCTGGATGAGCAGGAACTTTTCGACTTGCGCCGTTCGTTGGAAACGATACGGGACATCGTGCGTTTTTTAGAAAAGGATGACATAGAAGGAGAAGACTCCCCCTACCCTTGTCTCCGGAACCTCGCCAAGGATATATTGGCATTTCCGCAGCTGATTCAGAAGATAAACAATATACTTTCACCTTATGGAAAGATAAAAGATAATGCTTCTTCCGAACTGGCACGTATTCGTCGTGAACTGGCGAACACCATGAACAGCATATCCCGTTCTCTGAACAGCATCTTACGCAATGCCCAGTCTGAAGGTGTAGTAGATAAAGACGTTACCCCGACCATGCGCGATGGCCGTCTGGTAATTCCGGTTGCTCCGGGATTAAAACGAAAGATTAAAGGTATCGTACATGACGAATCAGCAAGTGGAAAAACCGTATTTATAGAACCTGCCGAAGTAGTAGAAGCCAATAACCGTATCCGCGAACTGGAAGGGGATGAGCGTAGGGAAATTATCCGTATCCTGATAGAATTCTCTAACCTGTTGCGCCCTTCCATTCCCGATGTATTGCAGTCTTATGAATTCCTTGCAGAGATAGACTTTATCCGTGCCAAGAGCTTGTTTTCCCTACAAATATCTGGTATAAAACCTGCACTGGAAAATACGCAGTTACTGGATTGGACTATGGCTGTACACCCGTTGCTGCAACTTTCCCTTGCCAAACATGATAAGAAAGTAGTTCCGCTCGATATTGAATTGACTGAAAAGCAGCGTATCCTTATTATATCCGGTCCCAATGCGGGTGGTAAGTCTGTTTGCCTCAAGACAGTGGGATTGTTGCAATATATGTTGCAATGTGGTATGCTCGTTCCTATGCACGAACGTAGCCATGCCGGTATCTTCAGCAGTATATTCATCGATATAGGCGACGAACAGTCCATTGAAGATGATCTGAGTACTTACTCTTCACATCTCACCAACATGAAGATAATGATGAAGAATTGCAATGAACGCAGTCTCATCCTTATAGATGAATTTGGTGGTGGAACCGAGCCACAAATCGGTGGCGCCATCGCCGAAGCCGTACTGAAACGTTTCAACCAAAAGCTGACGTTCGGTGTTATTACTACTCACTACCAGAATCTGAAGCACTTTGCCGAAGACCATGAAGGAGTAGTGAATGGAGCCATGTTGTACGACCGCCACCTGATGCAGGCACTTTTCCAACTTCAGATAGGTAATCCCGGAAGTTCATTTGCCGTAGAGATAGCCCGAAAGATCGGTCTTCCGGAAGATGTGATTGCAGATGCATCCGAAATTGTGGGTAGCGAATATATTAATGCCGATAAGTATCTGCAAGATATTGTACGCGATAAACGATACTGGGAAGGCAAACGTCAGACTATCCGCCAGCGTGAAAAACACATGGAAGATACCATCTCCCGCTATCAGGCAGAAATGGAAGACCTGCAGAAATCCCGCAAAGAGATTATCCGTAAAGCTAAAGAAGAAGCAGAACAGCTGGTACAGGAAGCCAATGCACGGATTGAAAACACCATCCGCACCATTAAGGAAGCACAGGCTGAAAAAGAGAAAACCCGCCAGGCACGTCAGGAACTGACCAAGTTCCGTGAATCGATGGAAGCTCTTGCCTCTAAAGAACAAGAGGAGAAGATAGCACTCAAAATGCAAAAATTGCAGGAAAAGCAGAACCGGAAAAAAGAAAAGAAGAATAAAGATACAAACAACACTCTTTCAGCTCAGGAACTGGCTGCCCAAAAAGCCAAACAGGAAGCTGAACGCCTGGCAAGCATTGCCCCGGGAGCTATGGTAAAGATAAAAGGCCAAAGCTCGGTGGGCGAAGTATTGGAAGTAAATGGCAAAAATGCCATTATTGCTTTTGGCAGTATCAAAACCACTGTTAAGCTGGAACGATTGGAGCGCACAAATTCCGCCCCACAAAAGGTGGACAACTCTACTAAGAGTACCTTTGTCAGCAATCAAACCCAAGACAGCATGTACGAAAAGAAATTGAACTTCAAGCAAGACATTGATGTACGCGGCATGCGTGGTGACGAAGCTCTACAGGCAGTAACCTACTTTATTGATGATGCCATCCTTGTAGGTATGTCACGCGTACGTATCCTTCACGGAACAGGTACGGGTATTTTGCGTACCCTCATCCGGCAATATCTGCAAACAGTTCCAGGTATCAAACATTTTGCCGACGAACATGTGCAGTTTGGTGGTGCAGGAATTACAGTAGTTGACCTATAAATAAAATAATTATGAAATCAATCAAAGAACTCTACCGTATCGGTACAGGGCCATCAAGCAGCCATACAATGGGGCCCCGTAAAGCTGCTGAGATCTTTCTGGAAAAACATCCGGAAGCTTCCTCATTTAAAGTGACCTTATACGGTAGCCTAGCTGCCACAGGAAAGGGACACATGACTAACATAGCCATTACCGATACCCTGCAACCAGCCGCTCCGGTAGAAATTATTTGGGAACCCAAAATATTTCTACCTTTCCATCCCAATGGCATGAAATTCGTTTCATTGGATGCTTCAGGAAAAGAGACTGATGCATGGACAGTATTCAGTGTAGGCGGTGGTGCACTGGCTGAAGAAAATGATGGTGCATCATCTGTCAACACCCCGGATATCTATGATATGAATCACATGATGGAGATTCTACAATGGTGCGAAAAGACCGGAAGAAGTTACTGGGAATACGTCAAGGAGTGTGAGGAAGAAGATATATGGGATTACCTGCAAGAAGTCTGGAAAACCATGCAAGCAGCCGTTCGCCGCGGATTGGAGCAAGAAGGTGTACTGCCCGGTCCATTGAACTTACGCCGCAAAGCCTCTACTTATTATATACGTGCCAGCGGATACAAGCAGTCTTTGCAATCTCGCGGATTGGTATTTTCCTATGCCCTTGCCGTAAGTGAAGAGAACGCCTCAGGAGGAACAATAGTTACCGCCCCTACTTGTGGTTCTTGCGGTGTGATGCCGGCAGTATTATATCATCTTGCTAAAAGCCGTGATTTCAGTGATACCCGAATCCTTCGTGCGCTTGCCACAGCCGGTCTTGTAGGAAATATCGTAAAGACCAATGCATCCATTTCAGGAGCAGAAGTAGGATGTCAGGGAGAAGTAGGCGTAGCCTGTGCAATGGCCTCAGCTGCTGCCAACCAATTATTTGGTGGTAGTCCTGCACAAATAGAGTATGCAGCCGAAATGGGTCTGGAACATCACCTCGGCATGACTTGCGACCCGGTATGCGGATTAGTTCAAATTCCTTGCATTGAACGCAATGCATATGCTGCCGCCCGCGCACTGGACGCCAACCTTTATTCTTCTTTTACTGATGGCATGCATCGTGTATCCTTCGACAAAGTTGTAGAAGTAATGAAAGAGACCGGAAACGATTTGCCATCACTCTACAAAGAAACCAGTGAAGGCGGATTGGCCAAGGATTATCGGCCAATGGGAGAATGATAATTTAGTGCATAGCGCTAAAATTAAGTGACGAGCTACAGCTCGTCACTTTCTCACACTTTCGGTGGATAAATCGTATCATCCTTCCCTGTCACATTCACCGTATTCATCAGTCCTCCATCTTCCGAGTAGAATAACTGATACTTCTGATTTCCCTGTTTTACCTCAATCACATATTGCATGGGCTGCAATGGATACAGCAGGAAATAATAATCATCTTGTACCCAGTTTGCATACTCTCCGCTACCAAATGCAGTCTGTACAGCTTCAGGAAGATCATTCCAGAATATTTCCGATTCCGTCATCAGCCAATTGGCATTGGGATCAAACCATATATTTGATTCTTTTCCATCCAACCAGCAATCAGCCACAAAATAAGTTCCTTTTTGTTCCCATTCTATTCCTGTCGCACTCGGATACTTCTGTTTCAGGGCTTGTACCACAGACTCAGGAACATTAATGCTTTTATCATCATCATCGTCGTCACTGCATGCACTAAACGTAACAGCAGTCATACACATCATCATCGCTAACATTAAAAATCTTGTCTTCATCTTTTTCCCCTCCATTAATCATCCATACTGACGAATTGTCCTTTTTTATTAAATTTCAATGAGAAATCATTGGCAAGTTCTACTTCTATACCTGTACCTTTACGTTCTATCTTGGTGATAATTTCATTTGGGAAATTCTTTTTCACGTAATCCTTGATAGAAACAGGGATAAGGGCGGCAGGTACAGCACCTTTCTTGCAATCTACTTCCGTCCAGTTACCTTTCTTGTCGAAATCAATCTCTGTACGGTCAGTCAAAGTCACTTCATACTTCTTAGATAAGAATTCACTATCTATCTTGATGTATGAGATCTGCGGTTTACTGAAATACTGATTGATAAAGTTACGCGCATTCAAAGGGAGCTCCTTTGCGTCTTTGGTAATCACATCACCTGCAAAAGCGAACTGAACGGCCACGATAGCCAATACGAGAATAGATAAAATCTTTTTCATAATCGTTATTCTTTTAAGTGTTACTAATTTATTTCTTGTTTTTATTCACACTGCAAATAACGATAGCGAATCGGGAAAGATTTGGGAATATTCGCCTTTAGCTTTTCTTTTCAGATTCTTTAACAAGCAAAAACAGATGCATTCCTTCCTGCCACTTATAAGTCAGACTGAGAGAAGCAGAAATAGCAATAGAACGGGCAATGGCAAGCCCCAAACCTGTAGAATCTTTTTTTCCGTCGATACTGCGATAGAAACGCCGGAATAGTTTTTCTCCATCCAATGGATGTTCACCACTATTTTTAATAATCAATGAAGAAGAAGTCGTTTCAATATACAACTCTCCCCCCGCATGATTGTGTACTAAGGAGTTTTTCACCAAATTGGAAACCAGAATCTGTGTCAGAGACAAGTTACACCGGATCACGAAAGGTTCTTCTCCCTTTATACGTACCAGATGTATCTTTTTCCCTTCATATATATCCATTAAATCGGGCAATAGTTCATCTAAAACTTCATCTACAGATACATCTTCCGTTTCGGTATACTGCCCATTCTCAATGCGGGACAATAACAATAAAGACTTATTCAACCTGACCGCCCTACCCAATGTAGCGTATATTTCATCCAGTTCTTTCAACTGTTGCTCGGTCATCGACTCATTCTCTGCAAGTAATTCGACCTTGCCGCGCACAATGGCAAGTGGTGTCTGCAACTCATGCGAAGCATTTTCTATAAACTGCTTCTGTTCTTCATAAGCTTTATAACTACGATTTCCCATATCCACAGCTGCCTCTCCCAACTGCTGGAACTCCCGTATCTTCGTAGGATTATCCAGCACCGGAAGCTCCTTCCCCGGTTGAATTTGTTGTAACCAGTCCAGCAGGCGCTGCAGCGGGCGGAACACACTTTGCAATATCAGGCGTGTACCTATAGACGTACAAATCAGAAAAAGTAAAAACAGTGCTCCCAGATACCAAAGAATGGCCTCTACCATATCATCACGTTCCAGAAAGGAAATCATCAGTTCCAATTCATAATACTGTCCGTCCGGCATGCGGAAAACTGTTTTAAGTACCCGCACCGGTTCATCCTCATCTTCGCTTTCGATATAGACGGTAGAGTCATAGTACTTTTCGTCGTAGTCTTCCGCCTCTTCTTCGGATATAGGCCGGAATTTATAAAAAGACATCAGCGTTCCCTCTGTTTCAAGAACAGACGGGTCCATCAAGGCATTATTAATCAATATCTCACTATAGTTTTCAAGCGTATCATCCGTTTCATCCATCACTTCATCAATAATGGCATAATAAAACAACACACCCCATGCAGCCATCAGCAGAAGTAGCAGTAACGAGAGCTTTCGGTAGGTATAATGGAGAAGTTTCATGACTCGGAAAGTTTATAGCCAAAACCATATACCGCTTTCAGTTCCACGGTAGCATCAGCTTGTTTCAATTTCCGGCGGAGATTTTTCACTTGAGAATAAATAAAGTCCAAAGAATCTGCCTGATCGATATTATCGCCCCATACAGACTCTGCAAGGCTCATTTTATTAATTACACGATTTGGGTTGACTATAAAGTAATAAAGTAAATCGAATTCTTTCCGGTTAAGTTGCAAAGGCACTCCCCCGACCTCCACTTGCCGTTTATCAGGATAAAGCAACAGATTCCCCACCGTAATGGAAACATCCCCTTTCGCCTGCCTCCGACGAATAACAGATTTTACCCGCGCATTCAGTTCCGCCAGATGGAAAGGTTTGGTCAGATAATCATCAGCTCCCAATTCCAGTCCTTCTACTTTGTCATCCAAGGAATCTTTTGCAGAAATAATTAATACACTGTCACTACGATGAAGTCGTTTAAGTTCGCGCAACAAATCCAGACCACTTCCACCGGGCAACATGATGTCCAATAAGATGCAGTCATAATCGTAGTCATTCACTTTGTCCAGCGCCGAAAAATAATCGGCAGCAGTTTCCACTACGAAATGTTCTTTCAAAAGGGAAATGCGGATTGTTTCCCGCAAATCCGGTTCGTCTTCTACAATCAGGATTTTCATACCGGCAAAGGAAACTCATAAATTGGGAAACATTCTGGAATATCTTATCAAATACTGTCCGTCTCGTACACTTCTTCCAGTAATTCTTCTTTCGCTATAGAAATCTTGCCATCAGCAGATACAGTTATTGATAATGGAATATAGAGATCGGACTGCGGATAGCAGATGCTTGCTGCATAGACCATGCCTTTGGATGTGTTTTTATCGTACACCAAGCCTTCAAGAATAGAGTGTTTTAAGAATTTAGCATCCACCAATGAAGCAAAACTCTCTTTCGTGAATTCTTTATTCACAATAGACTTACCACCGGAAGTTATACGTAGTGTAATACGGTTATCTACAAATTTTTCTCCCTGTTCATTCGTTACAACAGGCAAACTGTCATCCGGACGACGAACCACATGAGAGTGATACTCCTTACCATTATAAGTAAAACTCATTTTACTATCAGACACCTGCATACGTTGCAAACCGTTGGCATCCACACTGTCTTTCATCAATACCTGCACATCTTCCCCATCTCCTTTTTTCTGAGAAGAACAAGCTGACAACAGCCACACGGCCATACATATCCAGAAGTAAAATACATTTTTCATTCTGCCATTTGTTTACAATTAACGGAACAAAGGAACGAAAAGAGAGGCAAAAATACAAGGGAAAGCCGGAATAAATGAAAAACGGACGGATAATGCTCCGCCCGTTTTTGAACTAATACCTTCTTTATTCTTTTATATTACCTATTGAATCCTGTTGTTTATAAGACAAAAATAAAAGCGAAAAGTTTAATGAAACCTTTCGCTTTAACATAAAACAATATTTCTGTTTGTTTTTTATAAGTCTCAGGCCTTCAAAGTTATAAACCGTCTACCGCTTAACTTTATTTCAATCTCTTTGATAGAGGGTATGACTCCTCCCACTTCGACAGAAATCCGCATTCTGGTTACAATTAAAAGTTAGCATCAATTTACTCTCACTACTCTCACTTTTCAAAATAGCCGTTGATAATTAGAATATTAAGTGTGAGTGAGAGTAAAAAAATAGCGTGAGAGTAAGTGATTTACTCTCACACTGTCTTGTCCTGATTGTAAGGTGTTAATTTGTCTTGTACAAGAGAATGTTCTGTTTTTCTCCTAAGAAACATTCCTTTCAGCCATAGGAATTATCAGATGTCGACCTCAGTCAACAGGCCTGTTAACCTTGGTTGACAGGCTCATTAGCCTTAGTTAACAGGCCTGTCAACCAAGGTTAACACCCAATAGGACTTACTATAAAATATCTCCTTGCACACATGATTTGCTCTTTATCATCTGAGTAGATGGTTGTCCTCCTCCCAATGATATCTGTACTTTTCCTTTCATGGGTACAGATTTTCCAGAAATATCAACGACAGACAGTTCCTTAGATGTCAGGACAAACTCCACTGTTTGTGATTCTCCCGGCTTCAGATTAATCCGTTTAAAGCCCTTCAATGCCCGAATCGGAGTTACAAAATCACGAGGATTGGAAACATACAACTGAGCAACTTCCTCTCCTTCCATCTTCCCTGTATTGGTGATTTTTGCTGTAACCTTAACTGACCGTTTATCCGGTGACGGTTGCAATTTCAAAGAGGAATATTGAAAAGTCGTATAGCTCAATCCATAGCCAAAGGGATAAACCGGCGTTCCTGTAAAATAACGGTAAGTACGATTCTCCATGCTGTAATCTTCGAAATCAGGCAAATCGTTTACACTCTTATAGAAGGTCAGCGGTAAACGTCCTGAAGGATTATAATCTCCAAATAACACATCGGCTATAGCTTGTCCGCCAGCCTGACCGCCATACCATGCATTCAAGATAGCCGGAAGATGGGCAGATTCCCATTCAAGTCCTAAAGCACTTCCTGTCATCATAACAAAAACGACTGGCTTACCGGTTGCATATAATTCTTTCAATAAGTTTTGCTGCACGGAAGGAATAGAGATAGAAGTCCGGTCACCCCGTTTGAAACCTTCTATTTCCACCCCCATCTCCTCACCTTCTACTTTGGCAGAAAGACCACCCACAAAGATAATCACATCTGCATCCTTCACCGCAGCAGCAGTTTGCTTGTAATCAGCCTTCCGAAGTATTCCCATATCAAACTTGATTTCTGCATTATCCGCATGTTGAACATAGCGGATTTCTATCGGATAGGATTTACCCTTTTCTGCATTCAACAGATAATATGAGTTTATATTTCCAACTTTATTCTGCTTTACTCCATCAATATACAGTTCTGCTTTATCATCAGCCTTCAGTTCAAAGCAAACCTCACCTGTCTGTTTCGGTGTAAATACAGTACTCCAAACAGCAGACATCTGCCTGGTAATGATGCCATCGCCAACATCCTGACCATCTCCCCACTGATAATCAACAGTCTTTTCCAAACGAGATAATCCGGGATTTCCTTGCCACTGCGTATTTTGATAATAGTCAGCCTTAAAGCCCTGCTGCCCGTCATAACAGAACAAAGCATCTTCATAAGCTGAGGTGAAAACAAAATCATCAGTCAGATTAACACCTTTCTCGTAGACCACTTCCACCTGATTGCCCACTTTCTTTTGAATACCTTCCAGTGCTGTAGTTATATGTGACGGATAACCATAGTAGTTAGCAAGTAATACACTTTTATCATCAGCATTCGGACCGACCACTGCTATCTTCTTTATTTTATTCTTATTCAAAGGCAACAACTGATCTTGATTCTTCAGCAACACAATAGACTGACGAGCTATTTTCAATGCATGAGCTTTATGAGCGTCACACTCCAGAACTGATAAAGGTATATTTGAATAAGGTACACGGTCATCCGGATCGAACATACCCAACCGGAAACGGATTTCAAATAATTTCTTCAAAGATTCATCTATCTGCTTTTCTGTTATCAATCCTCTGAGAACGGCATCCGCCAATGCCCGGTAAGCTCCATTACCACATTCACAATCTGTACCATGCAACACAGCATCCGCAGAGGCTGCTGCTGCATCCTGATGTGTTTTGTGAGTATTATAAAAGTCTTCAACAGCCCCGCAATCCGAAGTTACATAGCCGCCAAACTTCCACTGATTTCGCAAAATATCCATCATCAAAAGATCATTACCACAACAAGGTTGCCCAAAGAAGGAGTTATAAGCACACATTACTCCCGTCACTTTTCCTTCGACCACCAATTCCTTAAATGCCGGAAGATAGGTATCCCACAAATCATGGTTATTCACTTTAGCATCATACGTATGCCGGTTCCATTCCGGACCACTATGTACTGCATAATGTTTAGCACATGCTGAAGATTTCAGGTAAACCGGATCATCACCCTGAAGACCTTTCACAAATGAAACACCAATGGAAGCAGTTAAAAAAGGATCTTCGCCATACGTTTCCTGTCCCCGCCCCCAACGCGGGTCCCGGAATATATTGATATTCGGACTCCAGTAAGTTAATCCTCTGAATATTCCGGGAGTCCCTTTCCGGGTAGCATCGTGATAAATGGCACGTCCTTCATCCGAAGCATACACTGCCATTTGATGAACAGACTCTGTATCCCAGGTAGCTGCCATAGCAATGGCTTGAGGGAAAGAAGTAACTGGATAGGGGCTTCTGGCTACTCCATGTAAACACTCATTCCACCAATTATATGCAGGAATTCCCAGCCGATCTATGGCAGGAGCATTATTCAACATTTGAGAAATCTTTTCCTCTAACGTGAGACGCCCCACCAAATCATTTACTCTTTCCACTATCGGAAGTTCCGGATTCAAGAATTTGCATGTCGCTTGTCCCGCCACTGTGACAGAGAATAAAAGCAAACTGCAAATAAGATTCAATTCTTTTTTCATACCTTTTTCAATTCAATGTAGTAGCAAAATTACTCCCATCTCATTAAAGGAATCATAAAAAAGAACTTAATACAGGACAAAAGTTACCTCACAAAACCATTTTTATAATAATCATAAGCAGCATCAATCCTTTCCGGAGTATCAGCATTCAAAAGAAGTAATAATTCACGGGTAAACTCCAAATGTCCGGTTCCGTTAGCAGTTACGATATTCTTATCGCTGACTGCCTGCTTTTCCTGATATCCGGCTTCATTAGTATATGCGCTACCTGCGAATTGTTTCAGATATGGAAGTGTGTTACTGGTATGCTTCACATTATTCAGAAAGCCATGTGCCCCCATAAAGGCAGAAGCATTGCAAATAGCTCCAACTATCTTGCCACGCTGTAATGCATCCTGCACAATTGGCACCACCAACTCCGATTCGGGTGATTGCCACTGCATGCCGCCTATCAGAACCAATGCCGCATAATCGGCAGGCATAGTCTGAAAACTATAATCCGGCACTGTGCGGAACCCGCCTATAGAACGAACTTCATCCAGCGTCGGGGCAACTGTCTTTGATATATATTTTACTTCGTTACCCGGTAGCACTCCGGCATTTAAAGAAATAGAAAGGAATGCACCTTCCCAATCGGCATAATCATTCAATAGAAGAAATAAGACTTCCTGTTTCATTGTTTTCTGTTTTCAGCGAAATTAAGATGCAACCACGCAATCTTATTTTCTTATGGTTGAAACTCAAGTTCAAAATAGATATAATTTTTATACCAAACTTTTCATACAAAGGCGTCATGCATAAAAAAACAACGCCAATGTACATAAAAGCTTTTTCATTTTTTTTCAAATTTGCATACGATGCCGCAAATATAACAAAAACGCTGATATCATTGTCTCTATATGACAACAATATCAGCGCAATCCACTATTTATTACAAAGATGAAAATTTTTCTATAAATGTCAATGTAGGGAGGGCTACAACGTTTCCTGTTTCATCTGCTCCACGAACCCGTCAATACGGCGCAACTCCCTGGGAATATTAATACTCTGCGGACAGTGAGGCGAACATTGATCGCAACCAATGCAATGATTTGCCTGTCGCAGGCGTGGCACACTACGGTCATAACCAACAAGAAAAG
>ENA-UOOA01000317-UOOA01000317.1-human-gut-metagenome-genome-assembly--contig:-P61old-NODE-317-length-103261-cov-8.512344_pt1 | contig 103261 bp, 80 predicted proteins | sample MGYA00242467_ERZ724014 | MGnify/ENA metagenome assembly ERZ724014 | reverse complement strand
GACTCCTTCCGCACCCCCTCGAAAAATCCCTTTCAAGGGGGGAACCGTTGACTCCTGGAAGCACATAAGCCTCGGGGCCTCATAATCGACCCCTCGAAGTTTTTGTGCTTCTATGAGGCTGGAAAGCCTGTCAGAATGAACGGCGGATTCTTCCGTCATTCCGATGAAAGTGACGGAAGAAGTGACGGAAGGCTCACGAGAACACCACATTCAGCATGAGCCGCGCCTCTTCCGCAGAAAGAATGAGGCTGGCTCCGGGCATGCCCGCTCCACAGAACTTGGGGCTGGAGAAGAAAATAACAAAACGCACGGCTCTTTATACGCGCACACACTTTTGGGAAGGAAGCGAGAACAGCTGTGAACTATGGAATTATCTCTAAAAAAAGAAAAAAATATATATTATTTGAGTTTATATATACTCTTTCTGTTTAAAAAGATAGTTCACATGATAATTCACAAGTTCCAATTTTTCCCTCCAGTTTTTCTGTCAAAAAAAATGACTCGAACGACGAGATATCATTTCTCTGACAGTATTTATTCGCAAATCAGGTGGTAAATCCGCATGGGTTTTGTCTTGCCCTTGTCGATTTCGATCTCAATAGAGCCGTTTTCGCGGAGAGTGTCAATGATTTTCTTGAACACCTCGAACGATTCCCGTGATTTGCGCAGCAGTTTTGTGTGTCCGATTACGCCTCCTGCCTCGGTAATATGCCGCAAGACCCTCTGACACTTCTCGTCAAACACATTCTCGTAAACATAACGGTTCGCCATATAAAGCATCCTGCCAGTCAAATGATCAATGAACTTCCACGCCCATCGCACGGATTTCTCCGTGATCAGCGGGTTGTAGACGTTGCTGCTGATGCCGTGCAGCATGGCGAGCTTGCACACCTTTTCATGGGCGCGCGCCCACAATGCCTTGGCGGCTCCTTCGTTCTGTGCTTCATAGAAGTTGTAGCGCCGGTCGCATTCCTGCTGTACTTCCCGGAGCGCGGCGGTTGCTTCGGGCGTTTCCGTGATGATCAGGGGCTTTGGATACTCGTTTGTCAGATTGCCGTTCACATCGAGATTCGCGAGGTAGGTTGCCGCGCGGATCAGCGAATCCGAAGGCGTGATCGGCTGGGGATTCCCGGCTTCGCCACGCTTGCCCGCTTCCACGATGATGCACCGGGCGACCAGCCCGTTTTCAAGCACACGCCGCGAAAGCGATTCATAGAAATACTGCGGAATCGCGGTTCCCAGCAGAACCAGATTCGGATTCACAATATGCGCGATCTCATGAACTGTGCCGTCTTTTTTCTTCGCTGACGCTTTTTTGCGCAGCGGATAGATGGTGTTGGACGCGCCATAGAACTTCAACAGTTTTTCGTTGATGGATTCCGCCCGGTTGTCTTTACTGTATTTCAAAGTATTGAAAATACAGTCGAACTCATCCGCCTGAAACAACATGGACGGGTGCATGAACAGGGCATCTTCCAGTCCTTCTCCGGAAGCGAAGGCATCGCCGATCGCCCCGGCGACTCCCGCACGGAAGGCGATATTGAAATTCACCTTGCGCGGATGATCTTTGCCGGTTCCGCTGTCTGCCAGCGCGATGAGATAGATGTTGCTCCGATTGTCGCGCTTGTCCTGCACCTTTCGCCCGACGAGAAACGCCAGGAGCGCCAGTGCGCCGGTGAACGAAAGGACACGGTTCGGATACGGAGCCGACTGCATCGAGAGCTTGACGACATCATCAATGAATCCGGGGATCGACAACAGCTTGTCCGGGACGGGGCCGGGATTGGGAAAGAGAGGAGCCTCCTTTTCCTGCTTTTCGATTCTGTTCGGCTTCAAGATTCCGCTCAGATCCACATCGGAGTTCGCCTCCTCCCGGCGGTCGTAGCATCCGGGTTCGCGAAGTTCACGCAAGGCGCGCCAGTCGTTGCCGGAACAGCCGTTGTGATGGCATTTGAATGCCACCGCCCCGGACGGTTCCTGAATCAGCACGGCGGACTTGTTTGTGTGCGCCTCATTGAACGGGCAGACGGGAAAAATCCACTTGCGTCCCCCCTTCCACGGCTGCGGAGAGCCAAGTTCGGGGCAGTACTGCGCGATCCAGGAGTCCAGATCAAACGCCGGCATTGTGTGCTTCCATTCGTCATTCGGAACGTCTGTTTGAGTGTCTTTACTCTGATACGACACAATATCCTGCATCTGCTCCAGGGATACAGACACAATATCTTGTGGTTCGTCCAGAATCCGGGCCATGCGGTGCGGACGTTCCGGGATGGAGTCGCCCTTGCAGTTCATCGTCCCGGGAAGACGCCAGATCCGCGCCGGATTGTGAACCGAAGTGTCGATCGCAACCTGTTCGGACGAGGCCTTTGCGATTTCGCCGATCATCCTGCAGTCTCTGGCAACATTGGCTCCGGTCAAAGAACTGACACCTTGTCCTGAGAGTATCCGCCGTTCTCTGCATCTGATTGAAAATGATCCATCCGCCATTCCGGGGATCCGGGTCACTTTGCGGAATAAAAATGGAAAAGAGTTGTTTGAGATCCTGCTTGGGAAAGGACATTTTGTGCGTCCGGAGCCGGGTTCAATGCCTTCATCTGCTCCGGAAGGACGTTATGTGAAAGTCGGGGACAGAGTGTATCTGATTCCGGTCGTATTTGAAAATTGTCATCCGGTTCCTGCCGCCTGGGTGGAACCCTTGCGTATGTATGAACTTCGGAAAGCATTACGTATGACTGTATGGCAGATCGATTCCGGTAAACGTTCCTTGTTGTGGACCTGTGTCCGGAAAAGTACGGCACATCCTTTTATGCTCGGTTTCCCCGTTGGTCAAAAAGCGGATAACCGGATTCTTTCGGGGATTGCGGAAAAATTATCCAAACCGTTCAGTATGGATATGGCTGTTGATGTGAATCGCTTGAAACCGTCACTTCAGTTGCAAATCCATTGTGCAGATGGTTTTACATACCGTCTGGATATTGCTGACGGCGGTAAAACAGCGGATTTTGATCATGCATCTCTGCATGTAAGTTTCAAACGTGAGAATGTTGTATCGATTCCCGGAGAGACACCGCAGCGGAAAGAACAGCGTTATGCCGTATTGGAAAAACGTTTTGCCTTTGAGTCCGGCTATTACAATGGACGTATCTTTATGATTCGTAAAGATATAGCATCTGCTTTACGGATTCTCCCCGTACAGCAGTCCGACAAATAAATCTTTCGTTTGATTTCCCTCTCATTGCAGAATCTTTTTTTAATCCAAAAAGATTTTGCACATTCTGCGAACTTATTTTTTGCGGTTGCGGCGGATGTCCAGCGGGGTCATGTTGCAATGTTTTTTCAGGAAAAGATAGAGATGGGTGACGTTTTTCATGCCGACTTCATCTGCGATTTCTTTGAATGTCATCGTGTTTTTCTGAAGCATTTCTGTGATTTTTTTCAATTTCTTCTGTGCCATGTATTCGCCTGGTTTGATCCCGTAATCCTCCTTGAAACATTTCCGGCAATAGGCAGGTGTATAGCCGATTTCATGACAGATCCGTGTCATAGTTTTGGTGAAGGTCGTATCTTTATCAATCGCCTGTTTCAATTGTTCTGCAACAAAAGAATTGCTGCCGGTTTCCTGTTCCCATTGGGATACGATCAATTCTGCAAGAATGTTCTTGATTTTCTGTTCCGCTGCAAAACGGCATGGCAGAACGGATAATCTTGCACTGAGACGGATGATTTCCGAAAAAATTTCTTTTATCCGCAATAATTTTATCGGTGTCAGCGGGAGATAGTGCGGGAGAATCAGTTTTTCACCGCCGTGATCAAGCAGAAGAACTTCTTTTTCTTTGTCATAGGCAAGTTCATCAATATAGCAGGTGATCACATAATTCTCCCGGTTCTTTCCATAGACAAAGGAATGTTTGAATCCGGGCGGGATCAGAAAGAGAGCTGCTTCATTTCTGACTGTTCGGAAAAGACGGTCATTCTGATCATAGACTTTGCTGTATTCCAGTCCGGAAATATTCATCCCGATCTGAACAACTGTGCTTTTCAACATTTCTTTTCTTTCTGATGTCGTATAACGTTTCGCCCACAGGATTTTTATATTCATAAATATTCCTTTTTTATAATTATTCTATCTGTATTTATAAAATAAATCATATTTTTGATATTGCAAGCTGTTTTTTTTGATTTATAATTAGAGGTAATTTCAAAAGTTTTTAATTTTGGGGGGATGAAAAAAGAGGCAGAAGGTTCATTTTAACTTAGGGGTACCAAACCTGGAGGAAAAATGAACGATCTGCCGAAGCTTTACTTTACAATGGAAACATATCTTTTTCCACTGCTGGAAGAAGATATGTGCGAATTAACCGCAAAAATGAAGGAGTTTTTGCGGATTGTTGAAATGATTAAGCCGTCACGATTCATCACCAGCACGCTACGCTGGAGCGGATTGGGACGGCCGATGAAAGACCGGGAGAAAATGCTTCGGGCATTTTTCTTGAAAGCGGTCTATGACCTTCCGACGACGAAGGGGCTGATTGAAAATTTGAAAACTAATCCGAGTTTGCGAAGACTTTGTGGCTGGGAGTATCGTGGAGAGGTTCCGTCCGAAGCAACTTTCTCAAGGGCGTTCGGGATTTTTGCCCAAGAGAAAGTGTGCGATGCAATCCATGCGGCAATTATTCGGGAAACTTATACCGACAAATTGGTGGGACACGCAAGCCTTGATTCAAGTGCGATCATCGGTCGCGAGAAAGCCTGCCGCAAAAACACGCCAAAACTCAAGCCAAAGAAGAAGCGGGGGCGAAAAAGTATAGCGGAGAAAGCGGCGTTGTTCCAACAGGAAATCGCAGAGGTCAAAACCCGGCGGCTTGAGTTGCAAGTGCATCAAACACTGCCGGAGAATCTTGCCGATCTTCCGCAAGGTTGCGACTGGGGCGGTAAACGAGACAGCAAAGGTAAAACATCCTATTGGTGTGGCTACAAACTCCATCTTGCGGTTGGGGACGGGGAAGTTCCACTGGCTGCGATTTTAAGTTCAGCCTCGTTGCACGACAGTCAAGCGGCAATCCCTTTGATACAGATGTCTTCGGCTCGAGCAAAAATTCTGTATGATTTAGCGGATTGCGCCTATGACGCGGAAGAAATCAAGGCTGTTTCGAAAAAGATGGGACATATTCCGGTAATTGATCCCAATCCCCGGCGGGGAGAAACACTTGAATTGCCCCCAGACCGAAAGATTCGTTATCGGGAGCGTTCAACGGTTGAGTGGGTAAACTCGGATTTGAAAGACAACTATGGCGCACGTCATGTCAGAGTGAAAGGGCATTGGAAAGTCCTGTGTCATCTGATGTTCGGCATAATCGCCATTACAGTGAAACAACTGTTCAACATGCTTGAATAGATTGATTTATCTTCGATTGAAAACTGAAAAAATAGGAACTCCCGTGGTGACGGGAAAGGAGATTCATACACAAAAAAACGATTTTTTACGGCTTTTTTGGAAAAAAGTCGTAAGGAATGTGTCAAGATGGGCTTGGCACATGAGAAAACGAGTTATTTACAGGAAAAAAGCCAATCGTTTTGAAATTGGCTCATTAAAAATAAGATTTCGAGAGTTTTTTGTTAAATGTACAATCAAAAAATGAAACCAAGGAGAAAGAAAAAATGTCAAAAAGAAATTCATGTGGGATCCAGCATCAGAGTCGTCCGATCCGGAGAAAAGGTTTTACTCTCATCGAGCTCCTCGTTGTCATCGCGATCATTGCAATTCTTGCGGGGATGCTTTTGCCTGCGCTGAACAGTGCGCGAGAGAAAGCCCGTTCGATTCAGTGTGCAGGTAATCTGAAAGGGATTGCATTGGCGGGAAATCTGTATGTGATGGATTATAAAAATTATTTCTGGCCGGCGTATATCAATACCGGTATCGGTGCTGGTTGTTACTGGCCCGCACTATTCACCAGCAATGACGGCTTGGGTTATGTAAAAAACGGAATGAGTTTCAACTGTCCTTCTGCTCCCGTGTATCTTGAATCCCGCTGGCGGGAAGGGCGCACGATGAATGACTGGGTTTATTCTATTCCCGGATATGGGTACAACTATATGTATCCGGGCGGCGGCTGGAAAAATTCTTCCGGTACATATTCCCGTGGATGGCCTGCTTCCATGAACATTGTCAATTCTCCGACAAATCTTCTTCTGATGGCAGATACGATCGGAGTTTCTTCTGATGGTACGCCGACCTTGACCGGAGAATATGGAAATATGGGAGCACCGTTCCTGCATCCGAAATATACTGAAGGAAGCGCTACATTGTGGATCCGTCACAAGGGGGCATTGAATGTGGCTTTCGGGGATGGGCATGTGGAATCGGTTGTCGGCGGTGGGACAGGTGATCCTGTGGCGGCAAGAAACCGTTTGTATCTGGGTGGCAGACTTCATTCGCTCTATTACAGTGGTGTGACACATGAAGAATCTGTGTGGAGTCGTGGAATCCGCCGGAATAATGAATAAGAGAATCATACGGATGTGAGTGTTTCAAAATGAAAAAGAGATTGATGTTTGCAGCCTGTTCTCTGGCGGCAGTTGTCTGCGGCAGTGAAAATCTTGCTGTAAATTGTCCATACACGATGTTTCCTGAATCGAATTACACGTTGTGTTTTGATGCCGGGGATAAGCGAGATTTAACAGATGGAAAACTGTGTGATCCCGGGAAACAACTTTGGACCCAGAAGTGCGGAGTCGGCTGGAGTGTTGGCAATTTTGCTCCATACAAGATGGTTGAGATCACGTTGGATTTGAAGAAAAATGCGGATTTTGACCGGATCGTATTCAGCACAGCTCTTGATTCCGGAGTATTGCTGCCGACCATGATCAATGCGGAAGTGAGTATGGATGGCAAGGTGTTTCATACTCTCGGTTGTGTCATGGCGAATAATCGGACTTCTGTTCCGTCGGGCGAAAAATACACTCCTGTAAAAATCGATGCCGGATTTCCGGCGGTCAATGCCCGTTATATCCGTTTCCGCTGTGTGCCGCAGGGATATTATCTTTTTATGGATGAGATCGAAGTCTATTTCTCCGGAAAGAAACAGAAAGTTTTGAGAGCCCGGGATTTTCCGAAGTCATTGAGTTCGGATCAGTTCAGAAAATCTATTCCACGGATCAAAATGGAGAACAGTATCCGGCGGAGTTATTCGCGCTTGCTGAATGATATTGTAAAACAATGGGATATACCTGGTTCTTCTTCTGCTGTTATTCAGCTTGAGAAAGAGATCCGCAACTGGAATTCTTCCGGGGATCCTGAGTTGATGAATGTGTACTATCCGATAGACGCTCTGCAGCGGAAAATTTTTGCCTTGAATGGAGCTCAGTTTCGTTCTTCCGGTTATGATTCAGAGTTGATCATACGCCGTGCCGGATCTTATGATCCTGTGCAGCCATATTGGATTCCAGAACGGAAAGAGTTGAGCGGAAACAAGTTGCGGATGATGAACGGGGAAAAACGTTCTATGGCGTTCAATGTGACCAATCCCGCCGCAGAAGATGTGACACTGGATGTATCACTGCTGAGGATTCCGGGAAGGGTTTTTGAGGTGAAATATCTGGATGCCACCAGTTTGGATACCACTGCCACTGTATTGCATCCTCTCCATGGAAAAGTTGTGATCCCGTCCGGTATGACGGTTCAGTTGTGGATCCGGCTGGAACCGCAGGAAATGCAGACAGGGAAACATGAGGGCAAGCTTGTTTTGAGGTCGGGATCATTCCAAAAGGTTCTGCCGTTGATTCTGGAGATCAGTCGTTTACGTTTCCCGCAGAATGTCACGCTGGAGACTGCTCTGTATGATTATCTTGATTTTCCGTCCGGCTCCAAGTTTAATTGGGGATTGCCACGTAAATTTCAGGATCAGATGTATCAACTGAAAAAGGATTATCACGTCAACATTGCACATGGCTATTCCGGTCTTGGCGGCTGCAATAAACCTTTTCTGATGAAAAATGGTATCTTTACCGATCAAGAATTCAAAGAGTTCAAGGATTGGGCGGAACGGAATTCTGATGCGAAAGTCCTGACTGTTTTCATGGGGGTGACTCCTCCAGTGAAGTTTGCGGAAAAATATGCATGGAATGATCCCGGATTTGAGGATGCGGTTGCCAAATGGGCAGCATGCTGGCGTACGGCGTTGAACACCATGAGATCCGTGAAAGACCGTGTGGTTTTTGCGATTTTTGATGAACCTGTGAGTGAAAAATGTTATCAGGTGATCCATGCGTGGGCAAAGGCGTTCAAAAAGGGATTTCCGGAAGCAGTGTTGGAAGTCAATCCGTTGAAAATCAAAACGGATTTTGAAAAATATTTTCAATACATTGACCGGGTGATTTTTCTGGCGGATCTTCTGATTGAAAACCGGAATAATGAACGTCTTCTCCGGGATCGTTTTGCGGCTGCCGGAAAAGAGATCGGGATCTACAGTTGCGGCTGCGGACCCTTCAATTCTGATCCTGCATATTACCGGAATCAGGCATGGTATTCATTCCGTTTCGGTGCGGTATCTTCCGGTTTCTGGGCATTGTCGGATGGATTTTTGAACAGGGATCAGACCGCCAATCAATATCTGCTTTCCTGCATGTATTTTGCTCCGGTCATTTTGAATGGGGATCATTATTTTACGACCAAACATCTTGAGGCGATGCGTGAGGGGATCCAGGATTTTGAATATCTTGTTCTTGCCAGAGCAAAACTCCGTCTTATGAAAGATGATGGCAGTTCTCCGGCAGAGATACGGCAGTTGGAAAAGGTTCTGAAACAAGCTGTTGATACAGTCTGTTCCCAGTCACGTTTTGGTGTAGAAAATTTTGTAAGTCCCTGTTCTTCAGCGGAAAAACAGCGGGTTCGTTTGTTGCAGATTTTGGACAGAGTTCAGGAGTGAAAAGTATTGACTTCAAAAAATGTTGTATCAATGTGTCCGTATGAAAGTAATACAATGACCCGTGCCGGAGTGATTTCTGCACTGCTCAAATCCGGGGGACGGGTCTGTGGTGAGACGCAGAAATATCTGCATGAACTGGCTGTCTCGGATTCCTTACATCCGATTGCACCGGGCGGAATCGGAAATGCTCCGTTCTGGAATATCTGTGCGAAACAGTTTATTTATGCGCCGTCATTTCTGTTCAAAACAGTTCCCGGAGCTGTCCGGTATCGTTTCAATGTGATGGATCCGACAGGAAAAATTCATTCTTTTCTGTCGGAATCTCCCACTGCAACATTATCTGCTGTGTGGGCGGAATTGCCTGTGGGTTTCTGCGTCGTTTCGGTGGATGGATTGGATGAAAACGGAGAGATCGCCGGAGATGCGGGGAGCCGCAAATTTTATCGTGGTGCAGTGTTTACAGGGAATTATCCGGGGGCAATGCGGCCGTATCGTACGAGTGCCGTTGCCGCTTTGGAATATCTGTTTTGTCAGGAATATTTTCAGTCATGGCGTGAAAACTGGGAACAACCGCATCCGGATTATGAATTGTATTGTTATCCGACCAAGATCATGAGCAGTGTGATTGAAAGCATGCTGCTGTATGCTGATTTGGATCCTGTTCATCAGGAGGTCTCTCTGGAGATTGCCCGACATGCAGCGGATTATCTGATTTCGATCAGTAATTCTGCTGAAAGTCCGCTTGCTTTTTTCCCGCCGACCTATCGTGGAGAATTACTGAAAGCGAAAGAGTATGCCGGGCAGCAGATGATGATCTATCCGGCAACAGCGGCATTGCAGTATGTGAAACTCTATGAAGTCTGCGGAGAGGAAAAGTATCTTACCGCCGGACTCCGGATCGCAGAAACATACCGGAAAACACAACTTTCCAATGGAAGCTGGTATTTGAAAGTCTGGAATGAAACAGGTGTTCCTCTGGTTCAGAATATCTGTATCCCGCTGCCGATGATCGAGTTGTTTGAATATCTTGAAAAACATTGCGGGAAAGAAGAATATCATTCCTGCATGGATCGTGCATTGTATTATATTCGAGAGAATGCGTTGCGTCAGTTCAACTGGGAGGGGCAATTTGAGGATATTGCCCCGGCGGAACCTTATAGCAACAATAGCAAACATGATGCGGGGAGTTATGCATTGTATCTTCTTCGACAGGAAAGACTTTCCGCTGAAGATGCGGAGACCGTGCGAACCTTGATCCGTTATGCGGAGGATCAGTTTGTTGTATGGGAAAAACCGCTGCCGTCCCGGGAGAACAATACGCAGGATTGGATTACCCCGTGTGTATTGGAACAGTATGCTTATTATGTTCCGATCGATGCCAGTGCCTCCAAATTATTGCGTCTTTATACTGAAAGTTTCCGGAGTACCGGTTCCGTATTGGATCTTGCGAAAGCCTGTGCGTTGGCAAATGCCATGACCCATGCTCAGATCGCTGAGACCGGGCGTTATATGACTTATTGGGAACATAACGAACGCGGTCAGCGTGAGGGGTGGATCAATTGTGCCACCGATTCTGCCCGGAGTATGTTGAACCTCGCCGACCTGTTGGATTCACTGCAAAGTTGAATCGAATGTGATCAAACGGATAAAAAGAGTGCCGCAGATCCTCACTTCTGAGATTGCGGCACTCTTTTTTTGGGTATGCGCGGCACGCGCATTGACTCGTCGGTGAAAGTCCGATACAGGCTTGTCAGGTAAGTAAGCGCCCAGCCAGCCCCATCTGGATTTGAGTCAGACAGTGTGGTATGTTCTTCCACAAACCGTAATAATGGGAGGACGGCATGGGACGCGAAGGACGAGATTATTGGGAGGCGCAACTGTCAGAATATTGGGATAACGGCTTGACGATTCAGGAATACAGCGACCAGAAGGAACTTCCTTACGAAATTACCCATCGCTGGATCCGAGTGTCGCAGAAGACTTTGAAGTGCATAGATTCTCATATTGCATTCGCAACCGGATAACCTCAGCTGTATATTAAGTGAAAAATACAGCAGCCAAATTGTTGATGGAGCGATTACAATATGAACAGTAAACAGGTCAATGAAACAGTCAATAAACTGTTTTCGTTCATGCAGGATGTGAAAAACGGGGATCTGCGGACAATCCTTGAGAATATGCAGAAAATGAATGACTACATGGCGGAGAAGCTCCGCATCTACGAGGAGCATCTGGCTTCGCTGACGGGCAAGGAACGCCCAATCCTGACGGAATCCGACAAACGCCGATTGGCTCAAAAAGGCAAAGAATTGAATGATTTTCTGCTTGCCGCCATAGAACCGACATGGGCTCCCGGAACAATCCGAAAATGGTATTCGGATCTGGTGGGAGCGAAATATAACAGTGTCAATGACGGTCAGAAGAAGCGGGGCAGGAAGCCCGTCTCTCCGGAAATAGTTGAAAGAGTCCTGCAGCTGGCGAAAAGCAATCCCGATTGGGGATATGAACACATTGCCGGAACAATGCGGTATCTGGGATACAACGTCAGTGCGACAACGATTCGGCATATTCTGGAAGCGAACGGCATCGTTCCTGATCCCGACCGGAGATTACGCGGAGATTGGTCTCAATTTATCGAAACGCAGCAGTATGTAACCGCATCGACGGATTTCGCCCAGGTGGAACGTTTGACTCCATTCGGACTGGTTCGTGAGAGTCTGCTGTTTTTTATGGACATCGGCAGCCGGGAAGTATGTCTGGGAGGTATTGTCCATAATCCTGACAGTGACTGGACTACACAGATTGCCAGAAACATGTGCGATATGTGGGACGGCTTCATGCTGGGTAAAAAATACCTGATCCATGATCGCGATCCGCTTTTCAACAAAAGATTCGATTTCGTTTTTGAATCTATCGGCATAGAGATCAAAAAATTGCCGCCGTTCACGCCGCAGATAAATGCCCGCATGGAGAATTTCATTCGGGCGATCAAGACGGAGTGTTTGGACAAGATTATTTTTACATCAGAACGGCAACTCCGGCTGGCGGTCAAGGAGTATCTCGAATACTGGAACCATTATCGTCCCCATGCCGGGCTTGGCGGGAAAATGGTCAAACCGTATCCTCAGGATATGAATGCCACGGTCAGAGAGGTTTCATTTCTTGGTGGTCTGCTCCATGGTTATCGACGAGAACAAGCGGCGGCGTGAGCGTAAGGAATTTATGCACCCCCGTTACGCGCACGTGAGGATTTTCGCTCTTGTCAGAAAAAATAAGGGTTTTATGACAGTCTGCCAGTCTGATTTTTTCGTAAGCCAGGTCATGTGTAGAGACCGGAAGTTCGAATCTCTTTTCTACCATTTTCGCGATGTTCAAACTCTTTTTTGAGTCAGAATGAAGTTCCAGTTTCTCCCGGAGAATTTTTCGAGAAGTGAAAATGCTCCTCCTTTTGAGACTCGAAAAATTCGCCATTTTGAGGTGGAGAGAATTTTTCTAAAAAATAAAAAAATGCTCCAGGATTTGATTCTTTCATTGGTTCTCCAGATATCGGTTCCGCTGTTCAGGTCCAGCGCTCCGTAACAGCCGGTTCCGATGAAGTATATCCTGCCGTCTGCGACATTGAAAGCATTGGCTCTTTCGCCAAAGCCCAGGAAAACAGGTTTTTCCCATAAGGCTTTTCCTGTAACGGGGTCGAAATATTGCAGATAGCCGGCGCCGTTGCGGAACAGGTGTATCAGCAGTTTGCCATTCACGAGCCGCATCGGAACCTGTACCAGCCTCCAGTAGGCATGTGACTCTTTCAAAGTGCCGAATTCCGGCGTCTGTTTCCGGAGCAGTCTGCCGTCCGCACAATCCAGAGTAAGCAGTTCCCCTTCATTGGTAAGTGCATAAACCGCCTTGCCGTCTGTGACTGCCGACGAAACATTGACTCCCTGCTGGACTCGCCAGAGCTGTTTTCCTGTCATTCTGTCCAGGCAGAGTACGCCGCCGGAGGTCTTGTCACGGTTTCCTGCGCTCAGTCCGAGGAACAGTTTGTCGCCATGGACAGATGGCACAGGATAATGGTGGAAAGTATTGCCGGTGGGATGGCTCCACAGCAGTTCCTTTGGAGAGGATGGAATGGTCTCCGCAGACCATTTTCCCGTTACGGCTTCCACTTCAAATTTCAGCTTTTTCCCCCGGAATGTTTCCGGCAGTTTTGCGGTCCAGATGAATTCCCCGACCTGTTTCAGCTGTATTTTCTGTCCATCCGGAGCGATGCACCGGGCTTGTTCGGGAGCATGGACTGTATCATACAGAAATGCCGTCAGTCTGTTTTTTGCATCCAGAACGGCGTGAATCCGTTTGCGCTGATTGAGATAACGCATCTTTGTCTCCGGAATTCCGTCCCTGGCGGAACATCTGATCAGCCTGACTTTTTTCGTGAATGTGCCGGAATCATGTGATCTGAGCGGTGCATTGTAGAAAGAGGGGATTCCCCCGGACAGGAATGTATTGTCAAAGTGATAATGTGCTCCCAGCCATGCCAGAAGGCGCAACTTCTTTCCGGCAATGCTTTTTTTCATCTGTTCCCCGAGATACAGGGGGTCATGGGTGACGATAATGACCGGTGTGCCCGGTGCAAGAAGCGCAAGATCCGCTTCGATCCATTTGAACTGTCTCTCCCGTTCCGGGGCGGTCAGAAGCCGGACTTCCGAAATCGGGGCGATGAAATGAATGCCGGCATAATTCCATGAATAGTACGGCGCGCCCATGATCTGCGTGAAGTTTTTCAGTTTCGGTTTGGAGCGCAGCCCGTCATGGCCGCCCCAGATCGGGAAATGCGGAAAATCTGCCCGGTCCAGCTCTTCTTTGAGTATTTTCAACTGGTGCGGCTCCCCGAACTCCGTCATGTCGCCGGGAAAGGTGATGAACGCGCATTTGTGTTCCTTGATGATGTCCCGGAGTTCCTCCATGTCATTGCGCAGCTCTCCCCGTTTCTGCTGAAAATCATACTGGATATCGCTGCCGTGGATGAATGTGAATGCATCCGGTATGGAAAGCCTTTTTTTCAAGGTGAAGGAGAACTCGTTTTTCCCCGGTTTCAGAGCTTTTGTGAATGCTCCGTCCGCTTTCATTTCATCCGGGAAATAAAGATAAAGGAATGGTTCACATTCCGTATTCAGCGTGAATTCGCAGATGCCGTCACTTCCGACACGGTGAAACCGTTCGCCGTCGCAGATCATGACTTTTTTCAGATCCGGCGCTGTGATCCTGCATGTGACATGATATTCCGCCGCCCATCCGGAAAGCAGGAAAAGCAGCATTGCGATACCGGAAAAAATTTTACTCTTTTTCATGGTGCCATCTCCTTGTTTTTTTTATATTGTTTCAAGTATGCCTGATTTAAATTTCATCATGAATGATTCATTACATTGCGCAATGCCGTTACAACATCATCCGCCTGCGGTACAACATAATCTTCCAGCACTTCACTGAAAGGCGTCGGGACGTCGCGGCCGCCGACTGCAAGCGGCGGCGCATCAAGCAGGTCGAATCCCTCTTCCGCAATCCGGCGTATGACTTCCGCTGCGACGCCGTTGATCAGCGGAGCTTCCTGCGCGACGATTACTCTCCCGGTTCTGGAGAGGGAAGCAAGGATCAGTTCCATATCAAGCGGCTTGATTGAGCGCAGGTCAATGATCTCAACCGAGATTTCATTGCTCAGCTTTTCCGCCGCTTCCAACGCTTTGTAACGCATATACCCCATGGTAAGCAGCGTCACATCGGAACCGGAACGGATGATCTCGCCTTTTCCGAACGGGATCAGATATTCTTCTTCCGGGACGGGCTGTTCGGTATAATAAACCCTGCGGCTTTCAATAAAAACAACCGGGGTATCAGTCCGGAGAGCCGTTTTCATCATTCCCTTGGCGTCCGCCGCCGTCGCAGGCATGACGACTTGGAATCCGGGCAGATGATTAAACCATGCTTCCAGGTTCTGCGAATGCTGTGCCGCCTCCCTGGTTCCTGTTCCGGAAGCGCACATGCGGAGAACTGCCGGCATTTTCACCTGATTCCCGAACATGAGCTTTGCCTTGGCGATCTGGTTTGCAACCTGATCCATTGCGACGTGGACAAAATCCACATACATGAAATGCACAACCGGGCGGAGACCGCACAATGCCGCTCCCGCCGCCAGCCCGGTGAATCCGGCTTCCGAGATCGGCGTACCTATGACTCTGCGGCTTCCGAAGCGTTCTTTCAGCCCCGCAGTTTCATTCCATACACCACCGTCAATATCCACGTCTTCTCCTATGACAAAGATATTTTCATCACGTTCCATTTCCTCATGCAGGGCTTCGTTCACTGCGTCAATATAAGTCAACAACTTCATTTCATCACACTCCGAATTCTTTCCGGAACACTTCCACATCGGGGAAAGGTGCGTTCATGGCTTGTTCCACCGCCGTTTCAACTGTTTCCTGCGCCGTCGCTTCACATTGCCGGAGATGTTCTTCCGTGAAAATCTCCGGATAACGGCGCGCAAGAACCAGCAGAGGATCTTTTTCTTCGCACCATTTCCGGTGGATTGTTTTGTCTCTGGTGTCTTTGATGATGCCGCAATGCGGTTCCATGCGGTAGGTCCGCAGGTCAAGCAGATAAGGACCTTTCCCGGAACGGATATGAGCCACCGCTTCCTGCGCCGCCGCGGCAACGGCTTCGACGTCATTGCCGTCTACGGTCTTTGCAGGAATATTGTAAGCCGCAGCCAGTTTACCCCGGTCGGCATCGGCAGTGACATGTTCCGTCAGTGTTGTCGCTCCCACTCCATTGTTCTCGCAGACGGCCAGATACGGGAGGCGTAACACACTGCACATGTTCAGTGTCTCATGCAGAACACCCTGATTTGCCGCGCCATCTCCGAAAAAAGCGGCGCCGATTGAAGTTTCCCCATGAAATTTTTTTGCAAATGCCGCACCCATTGCCAGCGGAATCCCCCCTCCCACAATACCGTTGCTGCCCAGGAAGCCCTTGCCTCTGTTGAACATATGCATACTGCCGCCGTGCCCGCGGGAACAGCCGGTTGCCCTGCCAAGCAGTTCCGCCATCGCGCCGTTGACATCATGGGTTTTAGCCAGATAATGGCCATGACTGCGATGTGTGCTGAAAATATAATCGTCATCCCGCAGAACACTGCATACTCCGACCGCAACCGCCTCTTCCCCGATATAGAGATGAAGCGCGCCTTGGAGCATCCCGGTTCTGTAAATGGCTTTTGCCCGTTCTTCGAACCTGCGCAGAATCAGCATCCACTGATAAAATTCAATTCTATTGAAGCTTTTGTGTTCCATTGTTATTCCCTGTTCAGGATTCTTCATCCCAGAGACTGTGATTGAAATTCAAACGGTAATCTTTTTCCAGGCTGCCTGTGCTGTTGATGCGGTAAAGGGAACGAATCGGGTGCTCCGAGCACCCGCAGCTTCCGCCGGTCCAAAGTTTCGGGGTGACGTCTATTTTACTCAGGATTACTCCGTTGATCTTTTTCCGGATGCGTTCGAGGATCAGTTCCGCGCATTGTTCCGCAATCTGATGGATCGGCTGAATCACTGTGGTCAGAGTCGGTGTCGTATATTCTATGAAACTGTTTCCGTCACATCCTGCAACTGCGATGTCGCCCGGAATGTTCCAGCCGGACATGCTGAGGCAGCGCATCACTTTGCCTGCCAGAAAGTCATTGGAACAGAACAATGCCGTAACTTTTTCTTTGCGGAGGATTTCTTTCAGGCGTTCCGCAGAACCTTCCAGAGACTGAAGATCAATGGATATTCCTCCGGCTCCATAGTCCTGCAGGGCGCGCTTCCAGCCGTTTTTTCTTAATCTTGTCCCTGAGTGATGAATTCCCAGATATGCAACAGTTTTATGACCGTGTTCAAGCAGATGCGCCGTTCCGATATAGCCGGTGTCTTCTCTGTTGACGTCGATATCGGAAGCGCCGTCTATGGTGCGGCAGAACACCAGGGGGATCTCCGGCATGAAAAGTTTCGCGGGAGTCCTCGGTGCGCCTGCCACAATGATTCCGTCCACTCCGCGCGAGGCGAGAGACTGGCATACTTGAGGCAGTTCCGTAATTTCCGGTATCAGATCTGTTGCCAGATAGCTGTAACCGCGAGTCCGCAGGACCTGGCATATCTCTGCAAAAACCGCATCAGAGTACGGCATGCCCGGAGACGAGATAATACCGATCGTTTTTGTCGTTCCGCCTTTTAGACTGCGTGCAGCCGCATTGGGGATATAATTCAATTCACGTGCGACTTTCAGAACCTTTTCTCTGGTTTCCTGTGAGACTCTGGTGTGTCCATTGCCTTCCAGTGCGGCTGCGACAGCCTGCCGGGACACTCCGATCAGCGCTGCAATATCTTTCATGGTGACAGGCATAAAAAGACCTCATAAAGTATAATTAGATTGCTCGTGCAGTCATAATTATAAGGAAAAGTCTTTGAAATGCAAGGGGGGCAATCAAAAATATTTCATTTATTTTGCTGTTGAAGCCTGTTTTCCGTGACAGGAACAGGAAAATGCAGCACAGGGACAAACGGAAATCCAACCGCTCCGCGAAACATTTCCATCCCATGCCCGCAGGCGGAAATGCGTTTCCTGATGGCAGCTTCAAAGGTGCGGGCATGCCTTTTCGAAGGCATCCAGGTCACTCATGAGTTTTGCTGTGACAAGCAATGCCGCTCCTACGGCTCCGCATTCTTCATCAGCGCCGCGGCAGATCAGTTTCAGCCCCTGCGAAGCAAAAGGGAAAAGCAGTGTGCGGATACGCTTTTCCAGTGCATGGAAAAAAGTTTCTCCCAATTCTGTCAGTTCACCGGTCAGGATCAGATATCCGGGCGACAGATTGTTGATCTGATTTGCCAATGCGACAGAGAGAAAACGGAGAGGAATATCAAGCAGCTGTTCCGCTTTCCGGTCTCCATTGCGGTAGAGTTCCGCCAGAGCGGGGAAAGTCAGTTCCGGGTCCCGGAACGCTTTCTGCGCTTCCAGCAGTATCGCATCAGTGGAGCATCGTGTTTCAAGACACCCTTTTCTGCCGCAGGCGCATGGAATGCCATCCGGTTCACAGATATTGTGTCCCAGTTCTCCGCCATGGCGTTCTTTTCCATGAATAATCTTTCCATCGACCGCCATTGCCATGCCGATGCCGCTTCCGGCAGAGACCATCAGAGTGTTTCCCTGCCTGCTTTCCGGATGCCGGATCAGTTCGTCATACATGCGGCAGATCATCATATCGGAAAATTCCGGTTCGATCTGGAATTTTGCAACAAAAAAGTCCCGCAGGTTCAGATTGTTCAGTTCCGGAAAGTTGGCGATATCATTCAGATGTGTTCCGGACTCCATGCCCGCTCCGAAGGTGGATACGCCGACTCCCGCCAGTTTATCATCCGCGAAACGGATCAGGCGTCTTGTGATATTCTCCAGCGTTTCCAGAAAAAGAGAACGTGTGCGCTGCATCTGAAAGAACGCCTGTTCACGCACCTTGACTCTGCCGCGCAGATCAGTTACGGTCCCGATGATTCCATTGGGGTCCAGAGCGATGCCGATCACATATTTCCCGTCCGGATTCAGTGTAAGCTGTTCACGGGGCCTGCCGTGGCGCAATTCCGTTTTTCCGCTGGAAATCAGCAGTCCGCGTTCCAGGAGATCGCGTACCGCCCGCGTTACCGTGGTATTGTCGCAATTCATCTTGTGCGCCAGTTCGATCCGGGAAAGGGAATCATGCTGAAGCAGGAGTTCCAGCAATGCCAGCATATTACGTGCTTTGATGTCATTCAGCTTCAGTATTTTTTCTTTTTTCATGGGAACCTTTCTATGCTTTGGCCATGTAAAATACCATAGATTCTGCAATTTGTCAAAAAAATTGGAAAAGACGATTGACAAAAAAGGAAAGACGATATATAATAGATAAGAGAAAATAAATATCGGTTCTATAACAGACAGGAGTTGAAGCAATGAACGATATTCAAAAAAAAGAGTGCCTTGATTTGGCGCGGAAGGTCAGATTGCATTGTCTGAACATGGTTTACCGTGGAAAAAGCGGACACATTGGCAGTATGCTTTCAACTGCGGATGTTTATTCCGTTCTTTACACTCGGGTATTAAATGTTTTTCCGGAGCAGCCGGAAAAAGAAAGCCGTGACCGTTTTATCCTCAGCAAAGGGCACGGCGGAGCCGCTCTGCTGGCAACTCTCGCCGAGCGCGGTTTTTTCCCGATGGAATGGCTGAATGGTTATTATCAGGACAACGGCAAATTGAGCGGTCATATCTCCCATCACATTCCGGGAGTGGAGTTTTCCACCGGCTCCCTGGGGCATGGGCTGCCGGTCGCCTGCGGCATGGCGATGGCTGCAAAACAGGCAAAAAAGACTCACAGAGTATTCTGCATGGTCAGCGACGGCGATCTGAATGAAGGATCATCCTGGGAAGCGATCATGCTCGCCGGCCAGCACCGCTGGGACAATCTGATCATGCTGGTGGACTACAACCGTCTTCAGGCGCTCGGAGCATCGGAGGATATTATTGACCTGGAACCGCTTGCCCCGAAACTGGAAATGTTCGGCTGGAAAGTTGCGGCAGTCGACGGTCACGACTGCGAAGCGATCGAAGACGTTCTGCTGAAACTGCCGCTGGAATCCGGCAGACCGAGCGCCGTCATTTTCAAAACGGTAAAAGGCAAGGGAGTCAGCTTCATGGAAAACGACTACAAGTGGCATTACGGCGGTTTGACCGCTGAACTTCTCGAACAGGCAATCAAGGAAGTGGAAGGTGCGGAATGAGAAAAGCATTTAATCAGGAGTTGCTGAAAATCGCGGAGAAAGATCCCCGTGTGTTTATGATTCTTGCGGATATCGGGTATGGCGAAATCGAAGGATTTGCCAATGCGTTCCCGGATCGTTTCATCAACTGCGGTGTGGCGGAGCAGAATATGACCGGCGTCGCCTGCGGCGTAGCGATGGAAGGGAATATTGCAATCACTTACTCCATTGCGAACTTTCCGACTCTGCGCTGTCTGGAACAGATCCGCAACGATGTGTGCTATCACAATGCCAATGTCAAGATCGTAATCATCGGCGGCGGCGTTGCTTACGGCGAATTGGGAATTTCACACCATTCCACGGAGGATATTGCGGTTATGCGTGCCTTGCCGAATATGGTGGTGCTTGCCCCCTGCGATATTGCTGAAGCCCGTGCGGCAACCCATGCGATGATGGCTTACAACGGACCGGTCTACTACCGCTGCGGCTATAAGAACGAACCGGATATCCATGAACAGCCCGTTCAGTTCAGGATCGGCGGTTCGATCCGTGTCCGTGACGGGAATGCTGCAACAGTGTTCTTTTCCGGTACAGTCGGCATCAATGCCAAGCGTGCGGTGGACGCACTGGCGGCGGAAGGAATCCGCTGCCGTCTGGTGAGCTTGCACTCCATCAAGCCCATTGACAAAGAAGCGATTGTTTCCGCCGCAAAGGAAACCGGCGGAATTATCGTGGTGGAGGAGCATAACCTTTCCGGCGGAGTCGGAAGCGCGGTCGCTGAAGTGCTTATGGATGAAGGCTGCGGCAATATTCCTTTCCGGAGAATTGCATTTCAGGATGTGAATGTGACAAAAGTCGGTTCACAGATCTGGCTGCGCGATCAGTACGGACTTGGTGTCTGCGATATCGTCAACGCTGTGAAAAGCATCGGGAAACGGGGATGAAGAAGATCTGGCTCTTTCTGCCGGCGCTGCTGCTCGGAGGCTGTACTGCCCGGACTCCGGAAATGGCAGCAGGATATACGGATGATCCGGCTGTCATGGAGTCCGGAGACGCCTGGAAAAAAGCCGCGGCTTACGATCTTTACGGAGCTGCGGAACAGTTCAGAGATGCGCATCCGGAAATACGCAGACTCTATGACAACAAAGTGCAGTGTCCGGGGAAAGTGTCCCTGCTGTATGACAGCCGATATCTCTACGTCCATGCAGAACTTCAGGATGATGATCTGGTTGCGGAATCAGACGGCGACCAGGTCATGCTGTGCAATTTCGGGGATGTATTTGAGATCTTCCTGAAACCGGCGGATGCCAACCATTACTGGGAAATCCACATCTCACCGAAAAATCAGAAACTGGTTCTTTTTTATCCCGGGCGCGGATATCATTTCCTGCCCTCTGTCGGACCGCGGAAGAAAAGCCCGCTGCCGGGGCTGAAAAGTTCCGTGCGCCTGAACGGGACACTGAACCGGCGCATGGACAAAGACCGGTCCTGGAGTGTCACTGTCGCAATTCCGCTTGCCGAACTTGCGGCGCAGGGAATCGGATTGAAACCGGGAAGCAGATGGAAAATACTGACTGCCCGCTACAACTATTCCAGTCATCAGCCGAACAGGGAGCTGACAACCTGTCCACAACTGAAGAAACTGAATTTTCATGCTCATGAAGAATATGCAGAGCTTATTCTGAAAGATGCAGAATGAATCCTGCTGCCACTCGTTGCAGAGTTTATCCAGAGGCTCTCTGAGACCCGGCAGGAATCATTGATCTTTTCTGCATCGCAGTTTCCGGATTCCGCCATGGGGCGGGGAATTGATTATAGACGGCGGTTATGCCCCCATGGAAAGGAAAAATCGAATTTATGAAACGTCTTGAAGGAAAAACGGTGCTGATTACCGGGGGAGCCCAGGGAATCGGACGCGCCGGTGCGGAACTTTTCGCCAAAGAAGGTGCAAAAGTTGTAATTGCAGATATCAATGAAAAACTCGGTGCGGAAACGGCACAGGCAACCGGAGCGGAATTTATCCGCTGTGACGTGTCGCGTTCAGAAGATGTGCGGTCCCTGATTGACAGCCTCCCCTCACTGGATGTCATCTACAACAACGCATCGATCTACTGGGTAGGACATGATACCCGGATTACGGATATTGCAGAGGAAGACTGGGACCGGATCATTGCGATTAATCTCAAGAGTGTTTATCTGTTCTGCAAATACGGGATTCCCCGCCTGATGGAACGCGGCGGGTCGGTAATCAATACGGCATCCAGCGCCGGCGTGATCGGTATTCCGGGCTGCGATGCCTATACCGCAGCCAAAGGCGCCACGGTGCAGTTGACAAAATCCATGGCTGCCGAATACGGCAGATACGGAATCCGGGTGAACTGCATTGCTCCTGCGGCGATTATGACCCCCATGATGCGGCAGAGCAATCCGGAGAATTCGACGTTTGATGAGGAACGTTTTCTGAAACTGCGTACTCCGCTGCGCCGTTACGGGACGCCGGAGGAAATCGCAAAGATCGCGCTTTTCCTTGCGTCCGATGAATCAAGTTATCTGAATGGTGCGATTATTGTGGCAGATGGCGGGATCACGATCAACGGAGATTTATCCTATCCGGATCAGGCCGTTTGAAAATGCGGAGGATAAACCGGCAAAGGCTTTATAATGGAGAAATGGTTATGGCTGATAGGCAGTCATAACCATTTCTCTGCTTATATATCCGCAACCATATTCTGACCGGCTCCGGAACCCTGAATACGCAAACCTGCGTCTGGTCGCTTGCAGTAAACTCTGCAAGAGGCGCAGTGGAGATGAGTCTGGCTTATCCGGGTAAGTGAAAGGGATATCTCCTGTCATTTGTTCTGAAAAGTCCTGAATCTCGAACAAAACACCCTGCAAAATTAAGTTCCGGGATCATTTCAGCGTTATATTCAAATACCGGTTGAGTATCATATTTTTTCAGAAAGCAGTTTGAAAAAAATTATTTTTAAGCTATCTTCCGGAATGTTACTTTTAACTGACAGAATATTGAGGGTGATAAAATGACAGCGGGTAATGTCCCTGTCTATATGCAAACATATAAACAGCTGCTGAAGGAGATCCGGGATGGTGTCTGGAAAACTGGTGACCGTCTTCCGGCGGATATGGTTTTTGCAAAAAAACTGGGAATTAACCATTTGACTCTGAAGAAAGCAATGATCCGCCTTGCCGCGGAAGGGTATCTGACCAGAACCCGCGGGCGCGGGACGTTCGTCGCTGATGTGTTACCGAAAGCAAAGAGCTTGGCTTCAGGAAAACGGGTGGCTGTAATTTATGACATTGTACATGAAAGTTCTTTTCAAAGTGATATTTTCCTCAGTATTTATAAAGAAGTGGGAGAAATGGGGCTGAATTTAGAACTTCTTTCTGCCAATCAGAGCCGGACGACACAGTTCAGGCAGATCATTTCACTGTTTTCCGATTCAGATTCCGCAGGTTGTATTGTCTGGTCACTGATGGATCTCCGGCAGTTGGAAAAACTGGCTGCGGCAAAACCTCAGGGCTATCCTCTGATTTTTATTAATCATAAACCGGAACAGGATATTCAAGGATTTGATTTTTCCGGATACGATGATTTTGGTTCCGGCCGCCGGATGGGGGAATATATCAGTTCTCTTGGTTTTAAACATTGTATTATCTGTCAGGCGGCGGATTACAGAAAACGGATTACGAATCTGCAACGGATAACAGGGCTGCGTTCCAGTCTGAAAAATCCCCCAGAGCTGTTTTGCCGTTATGGCGCGGATAAACAGGACCCCTTGCTTTCTTTTCTGCAAGAACGAAAAAAACAGGAGAAAACAGCTGTTGTTTTTATTGCCGATACGGATTATTCCGCTTCCCTGAACAGCCTTCAGCAGACACAGCTGACACCTTTTGTTTTTTTTACGGCATTGGCACCCTGCTGCCGCGGGATACTCTTATCCTGCAAAGAGATGGGAACTAATGCCGTTAAAATTTTGAAGACCCGCCGCAACGGAGACGACAGTTTTTCCATTTCCCTCCGTGCCGCAGGCAAAATTATCTGATTATTCTGCTTTTCTGATTTCAAATGGAGCCAGAGTCAAACTGAGTTTTTTTCCGCAGAACAGGATATGGCAGGTGCATTCTTTTCCCGAAGTATTTTCCAGATACAGGGTTCCGTTTTCATCGGAATGGGCGCGGATCTGCCCTGGCAGATTGGAAATCATGCAGGATTCGGCAGCAAAACCGGGTTTGCTTGTCAACGCCGTTGCATTTTCCCATGCCTGATGAGCCAGTGCAGTACTGAATTTTTCCGGCAACAGAAACAGAGAGTATTCGAAAGTGTCCAAGACAGGGAACCAGGCTGGAGCATCTGTATTGCAGATATTATTAAACAGCATTGCGAAGATAAAGTTGCTTTCCGGTTCAAGCGGTAAACTTTTTTTCCATTGAGCTGTATGAAGTCCGCCGAATTCGATAACAGGAGCGTCCGGACAGCAGAGGATTGCGGAAAAACGATTTGTTTCCAATGCGGTATAACGGGAACAGTAAAACAGATCCTGCATGGCTCCGGGCAACAGTTCGGACAAGGTTGCTGTTCCGCAGTTCTGATCAAAATAAAATTTGCCTTTTTTTCCGGTAAACGGGAATGCTGTATAAAAACAGCTTTTCAGAGGGCTTTCCGGTTTATTGATCCGAATGGAAAAATCAATTCTCGGCAGTTGTTTCCAGACACGGAAACGGATCTCGACTGCCGCATTGCCAATTCTGCCGCTTTGAAGGATTGTGCAGAACAACTCTCCGTCTGCCTCTGTTCTGCCGTGTTTGCCTTCCATTCTCATCAAACTGCGCTGTTTACTTGGCTTTAAACCGCAATTCTCTCCGGCCGTACCGGAATCATGCAGGACTTCACAGAAAACTTCTCCCATAGTAAAACCGGAATTCACGCAATAACTTTTGCCGTTTTTGTCGTGAATGTTATATAAGGTGCCATCATCTGCAAATTCAAATGTGAAATAGGAGGTAATCAATGCCGCCGGTATTTTTTCATCCGGCGGAGTGGGCGGTACATCATACCTGTCGGAAAAAACTGGAGTGCAGCGCCGGATTCCCCATGCTGGAACATTTTCTGCATAAAGCATCCAGCGGTTCAAACCGATGTATTGACGCGGAATTTCCTTTCCACTGCAGTTTTTCAATGAGATCAACTGCGGCGCGTAAGAACCCAGGTAAAGTTCTGTTGTTCCGGATGTCTCATGTTCTGCATGATTTCGGATTACGATTGCTTCCGTTTCACACTGTGCGGCGGAACTTTCAGTATGTAATTCCAAATCATGAGTCATGCGGTTGGCAGATTCCGCGTAGGCAGCCTTGCATGCCCAACTGGTTCTGCAACGGTCAAAACAGGATGCCTGCAACCCGTCAGGACTGTTTTCCGCCAGTTTCTGCCAGCCCCAGTGATTGAGTCCGAACGTATGATCTGCCATAAGCATAAGATTTTCCAGCAGGACTTCGTTTTTTCCATTCCGGATACGCTGGGAATCATATCTTCTTTGAGCGGAGCGATATTGTTTCAGTGAGGAGGGAATTGCATTCATCCGCAGATTCCAGGGGTCCGTCAACAGTCCCTGGATTTCCGGAATGACAGACGCATATTTCTGTTCCATTTGATGAAAGAAGTGACAGGGTGTCGTCAATATGATTTCCGGGAAATCACCTGTGGCATTGATCCGCCGGACTAATTCGGCTGCATGGGGAGAGGGAGCCCGGTTATCACCTCCATATTGAAGCATGATTTCTTCATAAGGATAATTTTCCTGCTGCAAGCGGTCCAGAAGTATTTGAAGAACCTCTTTTGCCCGGAACCGTTTCTCTGGATTTTCTCCGTGCATCAGAGGCTTAATGCCCATATCGGAACAGCCTGTAAATTCAGGCATGCCATGATAAGCGATAAAGTGACTGCCGAGTCCGTATACGGGGAACGGATAGTTTGATTCGCAGGAGTTTTCAGAACGGTCATTTCCGATGTTCCAGACAAGAATGCGCCCGCCGCTTTTGGATTTCAGATAGAACAGATGCGGCAGATCCGCCCAGGGCAGCTCCGTCTGGAATGCACCTGTTCCGGCGATGAGATAACGCAATCCGGCTTCATTCATCAGCCGGGGCAGTTCACCGGCAAATCCGCCGATATCATCAAGAATGGCACATTTCACGGGGAATCCGTATTTTTTACCCAATTCAACAGGGCGCGCCACATTGGCGAGAAGCTCTGCAAAGGAAGCGGTTTCAGTCAGCATTTGCATATCGAATGCCCCGGCTTCCATCTGACCGTTCCGCAACAGTTTCAGCAAACGCTCCCTCATGTTTTGCGGGCGGCATTTCAGATAATTCCTTACCAGGCTGCCGCTTTCGATTGTCCAGTGATATTCCGGATCCGCCTCACAGTAACGGATTCCCTGATCCAATGCATGGAGCTGCTGGGAAATGACTTCTTCTGCCAGATCCGTAAAACCAATATCGAAGTGCGTATGATGAATCAGATGGATCTTTTTAATCATTTCTTATGTTCTTCCTGTTCTGTATTATTTCCATATTGTCCTGTTGAAAATATCCGGTTCCTTCTGCATTATTTTCACAGCAAAATCAATGATTTGACCGCGCTGACTGTCAGCGGCAGAACGGTTTTTCTTTACGCTCCAGAGAGATAAATTATCTTGTTCGCCGCCAAGTTCTGCAAGAACGTTTTTCCGGATGGAATCAAGCAGTTTTGATGCCTCTTCCGCATAGGGGGAATGTTTCTTTTTCAATTCCGCGACCAGTGTTTTCAGTAACAGCATATATTCATAATCTTCTCTGCCTTCCAGCAGTGCTTCTGCCTGGCGGCTGACAAAAATCTGGTTTCCTTCAAAATACCAGGTACTGAAAATACGTCCGGTGTAATCCAGTTCACAAATATCACGGGGAGCAGTGGCAAGATTCCAGAATCCGGCGCCGCAGAAATTATTGAAGAGAATGCCGAGCCGGTAAATCATTCCGAAGTACATGTAAGCATCTCTTTGGCGAACCCTGTTGGCGCAGACATAAAGTCCTGTAATTCCTTTGGCACCGCGCAGTTGATCTGTCTTGATGAATGGTTCAATATCATTCCGGCGGTAAGTTCCGGGGTTCGGTTGAATAATATCCAGTTCCGGATAGGCATAGATTTCTTCTTTTTTTCCGAAAAAAGGATTTCCATAGCTGTAAAATCTTTTTCCGGAGGGAGAGATGGCGCCCCGTACTCCGTTGGACCAGAGACGGAGCAGTTGTTTCTGTTCCGGGGTGGATGCTTCATCAATAAAGTGAATCCGGAATTTGTCTGCCGGAAGTTTGTGTTTCTGTTCAATATGTGCGGCAAGGGCATTCAGGTAGGTTGTGAGGCGTTTTGTAAACTTTTCCGGATTTACTGTCGGTTTGAATCCGAAATTGAGCCGTTTATCCAAATGACCACCACCGAAGACAGCATAATATTGAAACCCTTTCATGGTGTTGAGCCATTCGTCCAGATTTGTAAAATTCAACGGTTTGATCAGCCTGCCGTCGGCATCAAACATATCCGGCGTGACAGGCGGCAATGCAATCTCGTGTCCCCAGCAAAGGTTCATCTGATAGGCTCGGATCAGTTTCATTGCCATATCAAAGTTGCTGGAATCAATCACTTGCCCATGACACTCGGGATTGTTCAGATAATCCCATGTGCCGTATTCGGCAGAAAGTCTTTCCGGGAACCTGAGTGCCGTGGCAGTGACCTTGACCGTTACGGTTTTTCCATCGGCGAAATTTATTTTGACAGGATAGATTCCGGCAACGGTATCCCGCGGCAACTGAAGACGGAAAAAGAGCTGACTGCTTTCCCCGGGAATCAGTTTGAACCTGTAAATCCCCTGTTCCGGCTGTATGGGCAGGAGTTTATTGGCATTGAAAAAGTTGTTCTGTTCAACGGAGGAAATACAGCGATTTACCTCAATTTTCAATTTGCTTTCAATGCTGAAATCGGCATTTATATTGTCATCGGAGGCATTGGCTGTATTGATAATAAAGCTTCTGGTTTCCCCCGGACTCATTTTCAAACCGGCATCAGCGCTTTTCTTTTCCGGGAATGTATAGGAGTTGAACGCATCCCAACGGTTGCCTCCCCAGATGACAAGCCCGTGATATCCGGCATCGGCAAGAAGTTTCTGCTGGAATTGTGCAAGATCAATCTGTGCCTGATTGATTGGAAAATCGCTGCTGTTCCCATGATGTGCAGTGACAGAGGCGGCATTGGCCATAAGTTTTGTTTTCAGAGGTTCGAGAGAACGCCTGCTTCCAGACAAACTGATATTTCCGGCAAGCTGTTTGAGATCAAGTTCAAGCCTGGTCTGTAATTTTGCAAATTTTATAAACTGTTTCGTCGAACCTTTGAATATGGGAAGTCTTTTTACCGGTACCGCATTTTTACCGGGGGCGACGGTAATCTCATCGGCAAAGAAAAAAGTCGAATCTTTGTGCGGCAGGGCAATAAATTTCAGATATCGCGCTTTCACAGGACGGTTTTTTGCCGTGATCCAGAAAATTTTGGGTCCGTCTTCATATTTCGGCAGATCAGGATTGGAAGCGATCATATCATCCAGCATGGCAAATTCATCAGGGGAATTGCCAGCCATGACAAACAGTGCTTCCGGCAGATGGACGCTGCCGTGACCGGTGGAAGTATGGAGCTTGATTTCTCCTATTTCCATTTCCCTGCCGAGATCGAAGTAAAATGAACAGAAAAAATGACCATACCAGCCGACACTCGATTTATAGAAGTGGACCAGCCAGTTGTTGATATGACCGTCAGTCAGATCTTTTGCATCATTTTTATCCGCAGTAAGCCTGTATGCCGGGAGCTGCTCAAAAATTGCGCTTTTTCCGGCAAGAATGTTTTCTGCCGCATTGACATGGAGGAGGAGTTCGGCAAACAATACCGGAGCCAGAACATGTTTCAATTTCATCGTTTTATTTCCTTTATATATTATGATTCTTAATTGCTGAAAATCAGTTTTTGCAATACCACGGCCCATTAAGCAGATAACGGTCCCAGTAACGGTCACTTGTTATATTGTCAACATGTCCATCGGCGTAGGACATATTAGCACGTCCATTATGCCGGGTGGTGTTCATTCTGCAAGAGTCCGTGCCGGCAGTATTTTGCGCTAATTCAGCCCTGTTGTTCGCGTAGACGTCGGCATAGGCGAACAATGTACTCGGAACAGGAATTTTTGTGATTTTCAATAAGCGCGGTGATATCTCATCCAGAGTCTGAGCCAGAAATATGCGGGAACTGCCATAAGAGCTTCCTCTGAAAGAGAGTTCTTTGGACGGGTCTGTAAAATAACCGCCTTTGCCGCATCCTTTGTTTACACTCCCTGCCTCTTTGGCTGAAGATGGACATGTGAGCGCACCTTTCTGTAACGGCAGCTGGCTCCAGGTGTCTTCCATCCTGCTGTCCGGATCTCCCGGCAGGTAATTCAGAGATATCATAATCCGTGGCCAGTAGGCCGCAATGCCGGAATAAGCGTTCTTGGCTTCACTTGTCCTGTTTGGCACTGCATAATCGTTGTAATCCAGACTATACTGTAACGATGCCTGGATTACTTGTTTCAGATTGTTCATACAGGAAGTGCTTCGGGCCCGTTCCCGTGCACTGTTCAGGGCAGGCAGCAACAGTCCCGCGAGAATCGCGATGATCGCTATAACGATCAACAACTCTATCAAGGTAAAATACTTACGCAGATGCATGGTTCCGACTCCTCTGTTTAGATTATAAGTTAATATATTTGATATATGTATTATTATAAATAAAAAAATCGTTTTGTCAAGATGCAGAAATAAGAAAAAATCGATTTTCCTGATACTCATATGGCATTTTCAGGCTTTTCTCCTTCAGACGGAATTGTTGCTGACTATATTCCAGCAACTTTTTGACAGCAGGAGTATACATACAAAATGGTGCAATGTTTCAACAAGGAGAAAAATACTTGTTTTTAAATACATCATCTTGACAAAACAAATCTTTTGTTTATAATATAAAGAGTATATTAAATATATTAATTGCACCGCGGCGAAAGGAAAGATAAAATGCGAATCGGTTATTTTGAACATTGGTCCAGACCAACCTGGAGTTTTATGGATTTTCTGCGTGAACAGGGGTATGATGTGGAAAAGATTGACTATTCCCGCAAAAATTATCTGGAGCAGTATGATGTTGCCCTGATCGAACAGAATGGTTTTAATGATTACATTGAAAATGATGAACTTTATATTCGCGATTGGGTCGGACGCGGGGGGATTTGCCTGTTCATGCATCAGGATTACCAGCGCTGGGCTCCCTGTTTTCTGCCGCATGAACTGGGGTATACGCAGCTGATCCACCGTTATGTGCCGACCATAAACGGAGAAGGTCCTGATGCGGAACCTTATATGTGTTACATGATGCCCTGGCCGGAAGGCGACGGGAAACAACTTTTCAATATCCCGGAAAAAATCACCGTTGATGAGATGCTGGACTGGAAGATACAAGTCCACACATTCAACATTCTGCGCAAGCAGAAGGATTCTGCTGAAACTGTCCGCAGTGCTGCGCTTTCCTGCTTTCTTGCAAATCCTGCATGGGATGTTCTCGGGACTTATATGGACCCTGCTGTGAGGGATGGCGCCCTGATCCTTCAGGGAAAGTACGGGAAAGGCATGTACTTTCTGAACCAGATCCTGGTTCCTGAAATACTGGATAAAGGAGCGGAACGATGTCTGGCGTTCTGGAAAAAATATATGCAGAATCTGATTGCCTGTTTTGAGAATTTCAAAGCCGGGATCAGGCCGGCAATTGCTTCTGCAGGTTCTCTTGCCGCCGGTCGGAGAAATTATAAACTGGCAATCCATATGCATTCTCTTGACTGGTATGGCTGCGACAGCGCCCCGGGGACGATTCATGCGATGATGCGTTATAAAAACTATGATATCTGCGCATTGTCCGTCAAAGACGCTGCCCCCTATAACGGTAAACTTGATCCGGCAAAATATTCTGATGACAAGGTGCTTTTCCTGGATGGTCAGGAATATCACCCTTTCAACTGGAATGACAGGTATGACCGCATCAGTCATAATAATTACCATATTCTGGCTGTCGGGACGGATCACGATGCCTATACGCAGGAGTTTACCCGGAGCCTTTTTTCCGATGAGGAGATCGACGGTTATCTGCATCGGGCTCTGACCTATATCCGTGAGCATAACGGGGCGTCGGTCGCAACCCATCCATGGTGTCCTTACTGGTATGATTATCCCTTTGATGCAGTTGATATGGAGCCGCTGAGGACACTGGAGGGAAGTGATGTGGAACGTTACTGGCTTTCCGGCAGAAGGATTGGCATGATGGTGTCTGTAGATCTGTTCGGTTTTCGGCGGATCATTGATAATCCGGCAGCCAACTTTATTTATCTGAATGGCGAAACTCCGTCCCGTGACAGTGTTGTAAAAGCCGTCAGAGCCGGGCATGTGATTGCAGCTTGCGGGTTTGATGCGGCAGATGTTACCTGTGATGGGCAGATTCCCGGCGGCGAGGTCAGGAAATCAGCTTCCATGAAGCTCCATGTTACTGCTGCTATGGCAGAGAATTACGGGAATATCAAAGAAATCCGTATTTATGCCGATGACAGAATCATTCACCGGGAACTGCTGGATCTGAATAAGGTCGACATGGATTTTACTGTTTCCGGCATGGATGCCCGATATTTTATCCGTGTGGAGATTGCCGCAGAAAACGAACATCGGCTTGCCGTCCCGACGCCATTCTATTTTCAGCGGGGATAAGTCATTCCCCGATGTCAGCGGTTCCTGAGAATACGTCCATGGAGAGTTTATTTATGGACAGGTATCTTCTCAGCCCGGTAATTCATCCTGATAATTTCTGATGGATTATGGTCATTTGAGAAACTGACTTGCAATGCCGCCCATGCAAAATGGGTGCATTGCATAACCATGAATTCATTCCCCTGAACGGCATTGCTTCGAAAAAAACATGGAAGACAACGTATTCCGGTTCTCCATGTTTGAAGCAGCAACTCTCGCTGTGTCGCTGATGCCGGAATTTCGAACTTCAGCGGGATCAGTTGATTTCATTTGATGTTTTTTTTATAAAAAATCAAATTTTTGCGAAAAATACCTTTACTTTATATCAAAATGATATATTTTATATGAAGAAATGAGGTAATCAAATGCGAAAGACGAAATCATATAAGCTGGAATCCATTCTTGAGCAGAGAATCCGCATGGGGAATTATACCTTGCTGAATTTCCCTGCGGAGCGTAGGCTGGCATCCACTTTCAATGTGACTCAGATGACGGTTCGCAAGGCTGTAAAAAATCTGGAAAAACGCGGTTTGCTTGAACGGCAGCCCAACGGCACCGCGACAGCAGCCCGGGTAAACGGCAGCATGGCTGTTTTTCTTGCTCCGTCTTTTCTGTCTTCTCATATCTTCATGTTCCAGCGGATGCTTGCCGCAGTTGCCGGGGAAGCCGGCTGGCACTTGCAGACCATTCTGTATATGCATTGGGATGATGCATGCATTGAAGAGGCACTGGAACGTTTTGACGGTGTGTTTCTTTATCCCGTGAAGGAAAAAATATCCGAACGTCTGACTGAACTGCTCCAGAGAACTGCAACTCCGGTTGTTTGCCTCGGCGGTGACATGAGCCGTTCAGGTGTTCCGTCTTTTCTGGACCATCCGGCAAATGCCGAAGAACTGATCATTGATTTTCTGAAAGACCAGGGCTATCGCAAAATTGATTTTCTGCTCACGCAGCCGCGTGATACGGATAATGCACAGTGGCATGAAAACTGGTTGCGGATGTTGAAGTGCCGCGGGCTGTCAGGTGACTTCCTGGAATATCCTGTGGAATCCTATGGAGACAGTCTGGAACAGGCGTTCCAATGTGTGGGGACGCTCATTGAACAAAACGCATTCAGAAGCAACTGTCTGCTCGGTGCAACGGTAAATGAAGCGATCGGAGCTTGCCGCGCACTGGTGTCCCACGGGATCATGCCGGGACGGGATATTGCCGTAAGCTCTGTCGTTGGAAGCCGGGAGGGCATCGCAAGGTATTTCATTCCTTCCATCACGGCGGTATTTTCCGGAGACTGCCGGGGAGTGCTGGCGGATTATTTCAAATGGATGGAACAATCGGGGAAACGCTGGCAGGGTGGAATGGTATGTCATGGAAAAGACGGACATGTATTTGCCGGGGAGTCTGTAATTCCCGCGGGGCTGTTGAGACGCACGGAAGAAGAAAGGCGATGCAAGGTGATTGCAGAATGAGATCAATAGGCTATCAGCGCAATCTGCAGGTCCGCCGGGAGGTGGATGTCATGGTTGCAGGCGGCGGTCCGGCGGGAATCGCGGCTGCGGTTACAGCCGCCAGGATGGGAGCGAAGGTGTTTCTTGCCGAGAGCCTCAGTGCATTCGGCGGCATGGGGACATCAGGAGGACTGCCTTTCTTCTGTCGTCCAACCGATGGAATCAACTTTCTTTCAGCCGGTTTTGGGGAAGAGGTCTATCACCGGTTGTGGAAAGAAAACGGCGCCGGGGTGGAAATGGTGCGTGGAGAACATCCCGAACAGATCGGCGGTTTCATCTACAACCCTGAGGTGCTGAAACGTGTTTACGACAGGCTCGCGGAGGATGCAGACATTGATTTTCTTTTCAACACCTCTCTGGTTGATGTCATGGTGGAAGACGGGACAATTACACATGCGGTCTGTTCTGCTAAGAGCGGGCTTTTTGCCGTATCCGCCAAGGTTTTCATTGATGCGACCGGCGACGGCGATCTTTGCGCCATGGCTGGCGCTGAATATGAAAAAGGCGATGAAAACGGAAGAATGCAGGCGGGAACGCTGTGCAGTCTCTGGAGCGGAATTGACTGGAGCCGGATGAAAATCTGGCATGATGGCGCGCGAATGCCGGAAGCGATCAGAGAAAATATCTTTTCCGTTCCGGATATCAGTCTGCCGGGAATCCTGCATACGGTATCGGATTCGGGATGGGGAAATGTCGGGCATGTCTTCGGCGCGGACGGCACCGACGAGCAAAGCGTAACGCTGGCTGTGCTTGATGCCCGTCGCCGGATTCCGGAGTATGAAACCTACTATCGCCGTTTTGTTCCGGGGGCGGAGAATGCTGTCATGCTTTGGACTGCCGCCTATCTGGGACTTCGGGAATCCCGCCGGATTATGGGGGACTATGTGCTTAATGTCGAAGACTTCAAACGGCAGGCGGTTTTCCCTGATGAAATCGGGCGGTATGCCTATCCGGTCGATTTGCACGCTCCGCACCCGATGCGGGAACGTGCAAAGGATGATGTTTTTCAGAGATTGCGTTACCGCAATCCGGGAGAAAGTTACGGTATTCCCTATCGCTGCCTGATTCCCCGTTTGCTCAAGAATGTGTTGGTTGCAGGGCGTTGTGTCAGCACTGACCGTTATATGCAAGGATCATTGCGCGTCCAGCCGGGATGTCACATCACCGGACAGGCTGCCGGTTGCGCTGCTGCTTTTGCGGCTTCGCAAAACGGAGTGGTGCGGGATGTCCCGGTTATTGCGTTGCAACGGAAACTGACAGAAATCGGCGCGTTTCTTCCGAATTTCAATCATGAGGAGGGAAAATAAGAAAGAACGTTGTGGGGCTCGAATGGAATGGAAGGGAAGGGAAACGGGATTTCTCTGATTTATTGGATTCATTATTTTAAGCGAATGGAGGGAAAATGAGATTTCTGGGTGTTATTGCGCTTTTTTGTTGTTTCTTCATGGCGGGGAAGGCAAAAGATATTGACTTGAACGCAAACTGGCGTTTTTCGGACAAGGATGACCCCGGCTGCTCCGCTTTGGATTTTGACGACTCCGGCTGGAAGAAGGTCAAAGTTCCCGGATACTGGAAACACTGCGGCTTTTCAAATGTGCGGGGAATCGGCTGGTACCGCTGCCGTGTCATACTTGATTCTGCGGCCAGGGTTCCGCGGCAATTGGTAATGGAGGGCGTTGCAAGATGTGATGAAACTTATTTCAATGGAAAACTGATCGGCAAGACCGGTGATTTCTCGGATGATTTTTCAAATCAGAAATATCGGATGCGGATTTATGAGATTCCGCCGGAACTGATCCGGCGGGAGAATATCATTGCCGTAAGGGTCTTTCCGGGGCGCGAACTTGCCGGAGGAGGGCTTGTCCGCCCTGTCCGTATCAGAGAACTTTCGGAACAGGACGCTTTTTGTGTCAAAAATCGAATCGATGAATTTTATTATGCAAAAGGCGGTTCATTCGCCTGGCAGCCGGAAATATTCAACAGAACGACGGATGCCAGATCAGCGGTGCTCCGTACGGAACTCCGGGATTTCAGCGGCAATCTGCTTATGTATAAGGAATGGCCGCTCCGGCTGAACGGCCGGGAAAAATTGCATTTTGAATGTTCCGCTGTTCTGCCGGAGACGGGAATTTATACGGTAAGAAGTTCTGTTCTGGTGAATGGCGAGGAAAAAGATTCTGCTGTGTCGAAGGCGGCGGTTCTTCCGACTGTCAAGCCTGCTGTTTTGCGCGATTCCCGCTTCGGCGTTGCATCTCACCTGAACTGGTGGGACGAAAAAAGCGTCCTGCGTTCGCTTGATCTTATGAATAGAATACAGCTTGGCAGCGTCAGGACTGGATTCATCTGGCGTGAAATAGAGCCTGTCGCCGGCAAGCCTGATTTCAGCCGGACCGACCTGATTGTCAGGGAGGCAGCGAAACGCGGGCTCACCGTCCTGCCGATTATTTCCAGTGTTCCTTCCTGGGCAGCCGCGGGGAAGGCGCACAACAAGGCATTGCCTCTGGTTCATCCTGCCGAGCAGCGGAAATATCTTTCCCGCCTTATGAAACGCTATCAGGAGACGGTAAAGATTTGGGAATTCGACAACGAACCGAATCTCAACAAATATCTTCCGCAGGAGTATGCCCAGGCCTTGCGCGGTGCTCTGGAAACGGCGGAAACGCTTTCTCCGAAACCCGCGGTTCTGGTTGGAGGACTTTCATCTGTTCATATCCGCCGTCCGGGAAGGATTGCAGCCCCACGTTATCTGGCTGCGTTGTACGAAGAAGTGAAAGGCTTTTCCGGCGTTGCGTTTCATCCCTATATCGGTTGGCCGAAAACCAATGGCCGGATTGCGGAAAATTTTCTGAAATCGATTGATTCCGTGATTAATGTAATGAAGGCGCACGGTAAAACACCGGAACTTTACCTGACGGAGTATTCCACGTCCATCAGGCCTGATGAAGGGCGCACTGAAGTGGATCAGGCGCGCTTTCTGGCCGTTACGACGGTTTCAGGATTGACAAGGAAAGAGGTTCGCGGATTCTACTGGTACAATTTTCGTAACAAAGGGGTGCATCCGACTGACGGCGAGATGAACTATGGACTGCTTAACATGGATTTTTCTCCTCATACGGCGTTTGTTGCCTATGCCGTGCTGATCGATCAGCTCCGTTTCCTGAACTGGAGTGGTATGCAGAACGTCGCGGAAGGAGTAACGCTGCATGTTTTTGAAAACGCTTCCCGGAAAGTGCTGGTAGGCTGGACGGATTCGGGAACAGTTTCCGTCAGGATTCCCGATGTGGAGCAGGTTGTCGATCTGGTCGGAACGCCGCGCGAAAATAAAGGGGAGGTCGAGTTGTCGACTCTTCCTGTGTATATAACGGTAAAGAAATAAGGGAAAGAGAATTCCTGCATGGGAATAAGCCGGATATGGCAATCCGGTTCTCTGTGACGGCAAGGAGAGAGAAAGTGGAGAACTTGAAAAATCGAGCTTATCTGCAGCCGCGGGGGTGCAGAGGGCATCCGTTTGCTGACGGAGGAAAAACAGGGGGTGCAGAAAAATGATGTGCAACCGTACTTTTTCATTCAATTGAAGCTTGGAATAACTGTTGAGCCGGGCGATTTTCCCGTTCGGGGAGACTCTTGAATGAGTGTCAGGCTGAAGACTTTTGAAAAATAATGCTTTGAAGTTTCCTGATGAAAAAAGAAAAGGATGTTAAAACGATGAATAATGAGACTGTGAAACCGATAGAGAAGGATTGGGGGAAAAGGGCGGATTTCACCCTTATCGAGTTCTTGATCGTGATTGCGATCATCGCGATTCTGGCTGCAATGCTTTTGCCTGCTTTAGGCAAGGCCCGTGAACGTGCAAATGCAATCAAGTGTCTCAGCAATGAAAAGCAGGCAGGCGTAGGTACTTCCATGTATCTGGCGGACAATTCGGATTTCTTCATGCCGTATCAGCTTACCGCAGCTCAAGCAGGAACAACGAACGGGCGGGTCTGGGCGGAGATGCTGAGCGATGTCAAATATGTGAACCGCGCCATTTTTGCGTGTCCGACATTGAAATCCCCTAAAGTTCAGACGAACTACACGCCGTCCGGAATGACTTATACCGGATACGGATACAATCATTACAACCTCGGGTCGAACATGGCTGTGAGCTCCAGCGACAAGAGCACGGCAAAGATGAGCCAGTTGCGTTACCCCTCCATCGGTTACGTGGCTATGGATACGAATCAAGGACTGGGGTCGAATCTTGGTAATTTCTGCGTGCTTGATTTTGAATCATCCAATCCGGCAAAAAACGGAAGGCCTGACCCGCGTCACGGCGGCGGATTGAACATTCTCTATGTGGATGGACATGCCGGATATAAAAAAGTATCGATCGGAAAGCCTTATCAGGATCTTACCGAAAGGAAAAACGGCATTGTTCCGGATCAATGGCGGTGCGGGCGTTGACCGAGATGTTTTCAGCAGATGTTTTCTTTTGTGTTGAGAAGCCTTCTTGTCTTTGGGAACAGACAATTTGCTGTTCCTGGCAGGAAGGTTTCAGTTTTCAGCATTCGAAAATTTCTCCGGCAGGCATGGGCGTGTATTGCAGATGATGTTTCCATTGTGTGGAGTATGATTGAACAGAATGGCGGACGTGTCTCCTTAATGATTTTATTTCCTGAACGGTAATCAGATTTCTTATCCGACAATCATTGATTTTTGGTAAATGTAAGATTTCCGAGAATCTCCTGACGTTGCCCATGATCTTTTAGACGGTAATTGCGGGGAGAACAGCCTGTAAACTTGCGGAACTGACGCGAAAAATACAGGGAGTCTGAAAAACCGGTCGCTGCAGCAATTTCCGCGATTGTCATATCTGACCGGATCAGGAACTCCATCGCCCTGTGGATCCGTAACTGCAGCAGCCACTTCATTGGCGGCATCCCGAATTCATTGTTGAATTTCCGGTAAAATGAGCTTTCTGAAAGATTCGCCATCTTGGATAACTGGGGCAGATGAAGGATGTTCTGATAATTGCGCAGCATGAATGAGACAGCCGGCGCGATATCGCTGTTGCCGTGAATCATTTTTTCTTGAGACAGTTTCTGAATGATCAAAACTAAAACATTGATCAGATGAGTGGTCAAAAGAAGTGAACTCCATGGCATTTGCCGCCAGCTTTCCATTGCCATTGTATTCAGGAGAATGTCCAGTTCTGCAATCGTTGCAGAGTCTACATGGAATTCACTTTTCGGAGTGCCGCGTTGAAAAAGCTGCTTATATCCGGGTAAATCTGCAAGTCGCCTCCGGAAAGAACGCAGACTTGTGGAATCAAACATGAAATTCAGCAAAGTCAGCGGACTGGAATATTCATAGTGGTGGTATTCCCCCGGACAAAGCAGAAATATGCTGCCCGGACGAATTTGCATTTTCTGATCAGCCACGATATGAAAGCCGGCTCCGCGAAGAACAATTGCCAATTCATAAAAATTATGCGTATGATTTTTTGTACAGGAAAAACTGTCCTGCTGCTTGTCCATGAAATGTACGGATTTCAAAGTCGCAATATGATACCCATTCGAATAAGTATTAAGCTTCAGGGCAATATTCTTTTCAGACTTTTTCATTTTTTGAGAGAATCGTCCATATTTTTGAGAAAACAGCACCTTGTCTTTTTTTATTCATTATATATAATATATACCAGGGAAAATTCAAAATCAAATCATGTGCAGGATATGCAGAAAGGAAATAAAACCTATGTAAATTTGCCTTTTAGCCTGGGAACGGCATGGTCATGCCGGATATGTATGATGTAGCGTGAATGAATAATAAGACAAAGGAAATTACTGAAAAATGAAAAACGGTAACCTTTATGTTTGCGGAAATAAAGCAAAAATGCAGAAGATAAATCAACAGAACTTTCATGGATTTTTTACCTTGATAGAACTCCTGATCGTGATTGCGATCATTGCGATTCTCGCGGGGATGCTTTTGCCTGCCTTGAATAAAGCGAAGGAAATGGCAAAAGGGGTCAGCTGCACGAATAATCTCAAACAATGCACGCTGGCGGCTTCTCTTTATGCTGACGATCACGACGGAGCTGCGATTCTGAAAAAATACGGCAATGGTTTTCAGACTTTGCTTTGCAGCATGGTCCTCGGCAATTATGTCGGAGAATGGGATATCAATGTCCTGGCGAAGCGTCTGCCGTCATTCAAAACTATTTCCTGTCCTTCAGGGAACACGAATGCCGGCCTTTCCAATCCTGCCGGAATGGAAAATGAAGGCAGAAGCTTTACCGAATTTTATGGCGTTCCCGCAAGTGCTTCATGCAATGATACAAACAGCTATTATTATACTCCGAATTATGCAGACAATCCCGATGCTTTTCTCTCAAGGCCTTCAGATTGGAGTGAAGGGACGATTATCACTTTTAAAAGGATGAAAAGCCCTTCCGATTTTCTCATTTTTGCTGATACTTTGGACAACAACAATAAACAAATCGGCTGGTTTTCCTTCGGTGCGGGCGGTGTCCATATTGATCTGCGGCACGGTCGCAAAGCCAATATCGGCTGGGGTGACGGCCATGTGGATGGAATACATAAAGGCACGATCGGAGAATGGGTGGCAAAAGGAAAGGTTTTTGAAGGCAGATACCGGGTTAACGGGAAGCTTTTCAGTTTCTGAGGAGCCGGCGCGGAACGTTTTGTATATTATCCTGTTAGAGACAAATGAAAAGAAAGATGATTGTAATGTTTGACTCCTTGAAAAAATTTGCTGTTTCCCTTCTGGCAATGACCGCCATCCTGCTGACGGCAGCGGAATGGCGGGTGGAATCCCCCCGTCCCGGCGTTTTGGAACTTGCCAATGACAACAACAGCTGGGGCGGGCTGAATCCTTTCGATGTCCTGCCCTGCAACGGCTCCGCCTGTATCGCAGCGAAAGTATTCCCGTTGAAGAAACTTCCAGCCGGAAGCCTTGAAAAGGCGGATAAAGTCTATCTGAAGCTGCATATCGGCGTATTTGATTACAGCACGGTAATCAACAAAGAAGCCCCGAACGGTCTGACTGAAAAATTCCGTATCCGGTTCGATGGCGGAAAGGAGATCGTGCTCAACACCTCCGATCCGCGGCTGCCTGCACGCAGTGCGACTTCCAACAGGCTTAATGACTGGGTTGAGATTCCGATCGACAAATCTCTGCTGCTCAACCGCGAAAAGATTTCAGTCACGATAACCAAAGTCGATGATGGTGACGATTTCATCTACCCCAGCGTCGACCGGAGCGTGGGGAATACCGCGAGTTCTGTCAGTCGCGATGGCGGCAAAACCTGGAGCCGGGACTGGAACCGCGCCCAGCATCAGCACAGTGGAGAGTTCATGATGCGGCTCAAGCTCTCCAGTGTCGGCGAACAGGGAACCGCTGAATGGACGGCCGGGGACGGCATCGTCGGCGACTCCGAAAAGCTGTTCGCTTATGCGGCGGACGAAGGGGAGTGTTTCCGTTTGGAATTACGAAAACACTGGGATAAATCCCAGCCGCTGGTCCTTGAATTTTCCGCAGACCCGGACACCATTTTTTCCGCTGTTGACGAAAAGGGTAACTCTGTCGATTTCATCCGCAGCGGGAATAAACTGAGCTTTAAAACGGGGCTTCCATTCGCTGTCGAATGCCGCAATGGCAGAGTTCAGTCAGTAAAGGCATCGTTCACACCTGCGCGGGAATGGCCTATTGACCGTCCCGATATGACGCCTGAAGTAAGCGCTCCGGCAGGTAAACGCAGCAGCATTGTTCCCACCTGCCGGATCAACGGTCCGGCAGCCATTCTTGAAAATGAGGCGATTCGGGCGGAATTCCAGCTTGCTCCCGCATTGGCTCTCAAGAGTCTGTTCTGTGCGGAAGTCAATAAAAACATCCTGAAAGCCGCGGATGAAAACCGGATTTTCCGCATCCATGCCGACGGCAGGACCTACGATGCCCGGGACGGAAAAGTGACGTCGGTCAAACCGCTGTCGAACGGTTTTCAGGCGGTCGTTCTTCTGGAAGAACCCAAACTGGAATGCACGGTTTCGGTCATTGCGGAACGTGACGAACTGCGTTTCAAACTTGATGTCGTCAACTGTGGGAACTCCGTCGCCGATTTTGCACTTGCCTTTCCGCATCTGGACGGGATCACGCTGTCCACAAAGCCGGAAAATGATTTTTATCTTTTCCCCTTTGGCGGCGGTATCATCGGCGGTGAAAACTGCCATTTCCGCAGCGCCTATGGTCAGAACGATGCATGGTGGCAGATGGTTGATCTCTTTTCGCGCACTTCCGGCGGTGGCGTTTACCTGCGCAGCGACGACCCGGAGGCTTCCTATAAATTTTTGAACCTGCGCAAGGGAAAAGGGGTGAAACATCCCGACCTGTACCGTCTCTGCACCGGCACCACGCCCGGATTTTTCGAGTCGGAGCATCACTGGCCCCATGCCCTTTCCGAGGGCGACTATGCGGGTATGGCGATCGACTATGCCGAACGTCCTTATGCTCCCGGCGTGAAAGTCACTCTGCCGGACGGTGTGATCGGCACTCATGCGGGGAGCTGGAAAACGGCGATGAAACGATATGCTGACTGGGCGGCTGGAGTCTGGTCCCGTGCGCCGTTTCCCGGCAAGCTCACCGGGCAGTGGAACTACCGCGCCGGCAGGGGACTCGGCTCCCCGCTCTGGAAAGACGGCAAGTACGACACATCCTATCAGGGGAAACACCACAAACGCCCCGCCGACATCTGGGAGCTGTGCAGCTGGTGGACTCTCTCCAAATCGCTCTACTGGAAGCTGCCGTTTGAGGAAATCGGCAGGTTTGCCAAAGACCCGTGGGTGGAAAAGGTCCTGGTCTGGCGCGATCCCGCCACCGGGGAAAAAGTGCTTTCATATGCGCTCGGCGATTATGACGGCTACAATCCGCAGTGGGGCGGGCTTCCCGCTTTCCGGCAGCATATCCGGGATCTCAAAAATGCCGGTCAGGTGGCGCTGCTCTATTATGACGCGGTGCTGATGGATGCTTCTGCGAAAAACGCGAAGATGGTTCCTGAATTCGCGGTCATCAACCATCAGTACAAATGCGCTCCGGCGCACGATGTCGCCAATCCGACTGCACCTCCGGGAATTGTCGCCAAATATCACCAGTATGCCATGTGCGTCAATGCCGAAAAGTTCGCCGATTACACGATCAACGATGTCGTCCGGGTCGTAAAGGAAACCGGCGCCGACGGTGTGCGTCTTGACGAATTTGGTGGCGGCGGTCATCTCTGTTACAGCACCATGCACAAGCACATCTTTTCCAATGAAGGCTGGGGCAATCCGGTGCTTCAGGCAGTTGGCTGCATCCTGCGCGGCATTCGGGAGAAGCTGGGGCAATCCGGCAAAGAGGTGCTGCTGCTGACCGAGTTCCCCGGTCACGATATGCTGGTTTCTGCGCTTGACGGTGCCCTGTGTTATGACGGCATCAGCCGCCGGAGCTTCGCCCGTCCCGCCCAGATCAATCTGTTGCGTTTCTATTTCAGGAACTGCAAGCTTTTTGAAATCGTCGAAGATGCGGGCGACCACAAACCTGCTCCGTGGGATCTGTGGCTGTGGAATGCGGTCGGCGTTTACAATTCCGGCGAATACCCTGATCACATCCGCGCTCTGCTGCTCGACAACAACGATGCTTTCGATTATGGCGAACTTGAACCGCTGGTCGATACCGTCTGCGGCGGCGTCTATGCCAACCGTTTCACTTCCGGAAGAAAGCGGATCTGGACGCTTTTCAATGCTGCCGGACACACTGTCAACCAGCCGCTCCTGAAGCCGGAACATGACGGCGATGTCCATTATGTCGAGCTGACGACAGGCAGGGAACTGGCGTTGAGGGACGGGATGCTTTCCTGTCTGATGCGCCCGCAGAGCGCCATAGCCATCGGCGAATATCCCCGGTATATTTCCATGAAGGACGGGAAACTTCAGGTGAAAAATATGCCTGCCGGGGCGAAACTCATTGCCACGGACGCGGATGGCAGGAGAAGTGCGGAACTCACTCCCGGAGAAAAATTGCCGGTACTTCCCGGAATCGACCGGATCAAACTCCTGGATGCCGATGGAATCCTGCTGGATATCCGTCACAGGGATTCTCTATGAAGCAGCAAAGGCGCTGAATAGTTAAGCCGTAGGAGGAATTCATGATGCTTTCTCGAACAATCTCGGAGTGTTTGTCGAATCGAACCGGCAGTTACCTGATTCCGCTGCTCTGGTATACGGGAGAAAGTGCGGAACTGGTCAGAAAAGAGATGGATGCGATCCGTCAGGCGGGGATTTCGGAGTTTATCTTTGAAAACCGCGGCGGCGGCTGGTTCTGTACGGAACCGTGGATGCGGCTTTTCGAAGAAATTCTGCAATACGCGGCAGAGTGTCGGATGCGCGTCTGGCTGCTGGATGATTCCCATGTGAATACCGGCAGCGCGAACAACTCACTGAAACGCCCGGAAAATGCGCCGTTCCGCCAGCAATGCCTGCGGATCGAACTGATGGATGTCGTCGGACCGGTCTCCGCCGGAGCCGTGTTCCTGCCGGAGCATACCGCTGCCGAAACCATTCTCGCAATAGCTGCCTATCGCCGCGACGAACAGAGCGGCGAATGCACCGGCGACCCTGTCGACCTGAGCGGCAACATCAAAGACGGTCTCTGCATGCTCGATCTGCCGGAGGGCATCTGGCGCATCTATTTCGTGATGACTGCCGATCCCTCCCGGCAGGGGATGTTCGCCAACTATATCACAATGGTTTCGGCAAGTTCCTGCCGGCACTTGATCAATGAAATCCATGAAAAAATCTATGGCCGTTTTTCCGCTTATTTCGGTACGGTTTTTGCCGGATTTTTCTCCGATGAACCGGCGTTCGGCAATTGTGACGGCAAATATGGCGATGATTATGCCGGGCACAAAATGGGACAGCTCCGGCGGCTTTATCCATGGAGCGCCGATGTGGCGCGGCTCCTTGCGGTCAGGTGCCGGATGACCGAAAGCGAACTGATGCTCCGGCTGCCTGCACTGTGGGATGCGGTTTCTCCCGGCGACACTGCCCTCCGGCTTGCCTATATGGATTTGATTACCAGCCTCTGGCGTGAAAATTACAGTTGCCGGCTGGGAGACTGGTGTGAACGGCACGGCGTCGAATACATCGGGCATGTTCTTGAAGACGAAGGCGCGCATATGCGCACCGGCTGGGGATGCGGGCACTTTTTCCGGGCGATGGCGGGGCAGCATATGGCAGGCATTGATACCGTACTCGGTCAGACGATTCCGGGGATCACCTCGATGCCCCACGCGCTGAATCAGGGGACCCGGCTCAAGAATACGCTCTTCTATCAGTATACCATGCCGAAGCTTGCAGTCTCGCTCGCCCGGCACAAACCGAGAATGCGCGGACGTTCGGTCTGCGAAATTTTCGGTGCCTACGGCTGGAATGCCGGATTGTCGTTCATGCGCGCGATTCTGAATTTTCACCTTGCTTCCGGCGTGAATCATTATATCCCGCACGCCTATTCAATGTGTCTGCCGGAGGTGTTCCGTGGGGACACGGGCAAACGCAGGAGCGGCGGAGGCTTCACACCGCCGGGCTATTGCATGAGTTACCTCGCTCCGACATTTTACGCAGGCGGCTTCAATCCCCAATACGGGATTTTCTGCAAACTGATGCGTTATGCCCAGCGAGTCTGTCATCTGCTTGCCGACGGTGAACACCTGACCGATACCGCACTCTATTACAATGCGGAGGGAGACTGGGTCAATCAGGGTGTCGCCACATCGCTGGACGAGGTCTGCGCGGCACTGACGCGGAGCGGATTCGATTACGATATCCTCCCCGCCGATACGCTGCTGCATGGCGGCGAAGTGGAAAGTTCCCGTCTGCGGATCGGCAAAGCAAGTTACGGGGCACTGATCGTTCCCGGCTCGACGGTCCTGTCGGAAAAGCTGTTGAAACGGTTTGAGATTCTGGCGGCGCAAGGTGTTCCCATCCTGTTCGCCGGAGCATTGCCGGAACGGACCGAGGAACCGGATTCCGCAGCAATAGCTTCCCTGCCCGGCAAACTTCGCGCCGTTCCGGTTCCGGAGCTGGCGGAACGGCTTGGCGTGATCTGCCCAAAACGGTTGCGGATATCTCCGGCGATACCGGAACTGCGTTACTTCGGCATACGCTGCGAAGACGGTGCAATCTGTTATCTCTTGTGCAATGAAGGCAGGACGGCTGCCCGGTTTCAGATTGCCGCGACGGAGAACGCCGTTCTTTACGACCCGTGGAAAAACCGGCTTTTCCGGCTGCCCGCAGGGACGGACGGTATTCGGCTCACTGTAAGACCGCAGGAACTGCTTGTCGTCGTATTCAACCGGGACGAACCCGAACTGCCGCTTTTCCGTTCCGGGGAAAAAGCGATGCGCAAACTGCCGCTGCATTATCGCATTTCCCTGCGCGAAGCCGGAAATTCCGGGGCGTTCCGGATCATTCGCGAAAACTCTGGAGCGGTCAACCTTACCGTCGAGGAGAACCTGACCCGTTTCTGCGGAGAAATCCGTTATGAAGCCGAATTCGACTGGACCGGCGATTCCGCAGAAATGCTGGTGATCCCCGAATGCGGCGATTGCGCGGAACTCTGGCTGAACGGCAGTTATTGCGGCGCCGAAATCGGACCGCAGTGCCGTTTTGAGATCGGCGGGAAGCTGAAAACGGGGCGCAATACACTGCTGATCCTGACGGCGGACAATCCTGCCTATGCCGACCGGCCGATGGATGGCGGCGGTGTGCCATGCGGCCGGGCGCTTCCTCTGAGCAAACACGGATTCACCGGTGATGTTTTCATTATATAACAAGTTTATCTGCAAAGGACTCATATCATGTACGATGTTTTCAGTCTGCCTGATTTTAATTTCCCGGAAGGATTTCTCTGGGGCAGCGCCACTGCCGGTCATCAGATCGAGGGCGACAATATTCACAGCGACGCCTGGCATCAGGAACAGAAGGATCAACGGGACGAACCCTCCGGGAAAGCCTGCGACAACTGGCGGCTTTTTCGCGAAGATGCGCTTCTGGTCGCTTCACTGGGGCATCAGGCTTACCGCTACTCCATTGAATGGAGCCGTGTGGAACCGGAGGAAGGGCGTTTCGATCAATCGGCGCTTGATCATTACAAAGAGATGAGCGAGCTGTTCAGGCAGCTCGGCATCAAAACGTTCGTTACGCTGAACCACTTTACCGTGCCGCAATGGTTCGCAGCAAAAGGCGGCTTCTGGAAACGGGAGAATCTTCCGTATTTTCTGCGGTATGCGGAAAGAGTCGTGAAAACATTGGGGGGACTGGTTGACTTTTATCTGGTGATCAATGAATCCACCCATACCAGAATCGACACGCAACTGGGCTTCAACCATTTGGTTGCCCATGCCAGAACCTACCGGTTGATCAAATCGCTGTGTAATGTGCCGGTCAGTTCGGCGCATATGGCGACACAGACCTTCCCATACCGCTATTATGACGAGCTGGACCGGGTCATGGCGGCATACCTGGATTTCCAGTACAACGGCTGCTTCCTGCACGCGATCGCCACCGGCGAACTGATTTCACCGTTCGGCGAAGCGGAGGAGTGTCCGGAGCTCAAGGGCGCGGCGGACTATTGGGCGGTCAATCTTTATACCAGGGAACTTATCGACTCCCGCCGGAAAGAGCTGTCCGCTCCCCGTTTCCCGCATAAGAAACTGCGGATGATCGACAAGGATTTCTATCTGGAGGAGATGTACCCCGAAGGCATGACCGCCATGCTGGAACGTTTCCGCGATAAGCCGGTTTACATTACGGAGAACGGTTGCAGTTGCAATGACGACCGCTTCCGCATCGTTTACCTGGCGCTTTATCTTTCTGCGGTGCATGACGCGGTCCGGCGGGGCATGGATGTGCGCGGTTATCTTTACTGGTCTCTGATGGATAACTATGAATGGAGCTCCTTTTTGCCCCGCTTCGGTCTCGTGGATGTGGACTTCAAGACTTTTGAACGGACTCCGAAGCCGAGTGCCGCGTTTTATCGGGAAATCATTGAAAACAACGGCTTTTCGCAGCAAATACTGAGAAAATACCTGCATGAGCTGCCGATGCTGGAGGCAATCCGGTTCCGACCGGAGGTTTTCTCAAAGCGATGTTGAATCAATGTGAGGAAGCGGGAAGACGCGGCGGACGCAGAATGTAAGGGAGAATGTTGCCTTGCACGGCACACATTCCATTTATCCGGTTAATTGATCGAATAAGACAGGGGGCGGAACATCAATTCTCCGGATGCCTTCATCAATCTTGCAATACATACTTGAAAAATCGCATATTGTGAATACATTTATCCCTGATTGAGAAACCAACGACAGAGGAGGATTTATTATGACGATTGTAAAAAAATACGGGAAGATGTTTCTTGTTTCCGCAGCACTTCTGACGGCTTTTGGGTTTTGCGCCGGGTGCAGCAGTATGGTCGATGGCGATACGGTCAAGGTGGCGGCGGTCAATGCAAAGGCGTCGGGGCTGGTTATCCCGGGGCCTCAGGTATGGGTTGTCGCAGATGAGGCCGTGGCGGATGATGTGCTTTCGGAACAGTGCAGAAAGTATGTTGCCAATGCGGTCCGGCATCTGGGGCTGAAAGAGGCACCCGCCGCGGATCAGGCGGATCTGATTGTGCTTTATTCCTATAAAGAGGAGAAGCCGGACGGAAAGAAAACCAGGACCTCTGTCACATTGAATGCGACTCAGGCGAAGACACGGAATCAGGTCTGGCAGGGGGAGGCATTCTGTATTTCAAAGCAGCCGAACCTGCCGCAGTATCTTCCGTCTCTGGTGGCAGCCACGGCTATGTTTCTCAATAAGAATGTGAATGACGAGATCGTTCTGGAGAAGTATCCGAACATGATGAAATCCGTTGCCGGAAACGATGCAGAATGACGAAAACGGCTTTCATTACGGGCGCCAGCCGGGGGATCGGCAAAGCGGCGGCGCTGCGTCTGGCAAAGGACGGCTTCGATATCATCGGCGCCTGCCGGAGTTCTCTTGAAGCTCTTGATGAGACACGGAAAGGTGTCGAGGCATACGGGCGTTCCTTCAAAGGAGCTGTATTTGATGTCGCCGACCGTGTTCAGGCTTCAAAATGGATGGCGGAACTGTTCGGGGATTCCGCGCCGGACGTGGTGGTATACAATGCGGGAATTGCGCGTGACAATATGTTCGTCTTCATGTCTCCGGAAGAATGGGACAGTGTGATTCATACCAATCTTGACGGGTTCTATCATACGGTTCAGCCGCTCCTGTTCGGAATGATCGCGCGCCGGAGCGGGCGCATCATCGTCATTACAAGCGCCTCGGGACAGAGCGGGCAGGCGGGACAGGTCAATTATGCGGCGTCCAAGGCGGCGCTCGCCGCGGCGGTCAAATCGCTGGCGCGTGAGGTCGGGCGCAAGGGCATTCTTGTGAATGCGGTTTCACCGGGCGTGATTGAGACGGATATGACTGCGGAGCTTCCGAAAGAGCAGATTCTTCCGATGATTCCGCTGAAACGGTTCGGGACGCCGGAGGAAGTCGCGGGCGTCATCAGTTTTCTCTGTTCGCCGGACAGCACGTATCTTCACGGACAGGTGATCGCGGTCAACGGCGGGCTTCTGACATGAAACTGCAGTATGACGATCTTGTGATGGGAAGCGGTGTCAGCGGCATGACGGTCTCCCTGCTGCTTGCCGGAACCGGGCGCAGGGTTCTGCTTCTTGAAAAAAGCAATGCCGTCGGCGGCAGTATGCAGCGGTTCCGCCGGAACTCGGTTCCTTTTGACACGGGATTCCATTTCACCACGAATTTTACCGGATGCATGGGAGACATGATCCGTATGCTGGGGCTTGAAGATGAGCTCGAATGCGTTCCCATCGGGACGAATGTCATCATCGGCGGCAGGAGACTGCGGATTCCGCGCGGACGCGACCGTGCATGTGCTTATCTTTGCGGAGAGTTTCCCGGAGAAAAGGAAAAAATCCGCCGTTATTTCGAGACGGAGAAAAGAATTTACGACAATACCGCTCTGTTCGATCTGCGCACCCCCGGCGGATTTACGGCGGCGCAGTTTCTCGACGAGGATTTCATCTCTCTGGCGGATTATCTGGATTCGCTCGGCGTATCGGGGGAACTGCGGGCTATTCTGGCGAGTTTCGCCACCTGCCACGGAACTCCGCCTTCGGAGATTTCTCTTGCGGACCATTGCCGTGTCAGCTACGGACTGCTTGACGATCTGGTTCGCGTCAAAGGCGGAGGCGGGGCTTTTGTCGAGGCATTTCTGCGAAAGGCGTGGGAGCTTGGAATCACGATTTTGACTGGCACCACAATGGATGCGTGTCTTGAGCTGGAAAAGAAACGCTGTCACAAGGTGTTGCTCACCGACGGTTCCGAGGTGTCGTTCGAGAATTGTTTCATGACGATTCATCCGCACGGCATCGCAAAAATTCTGCCGCAGTCCGTGCAGTCCGAAGATTTCAGGAAGCGCATCGGGGAGTTCGGGGAAACCTGCGGATTTTTTACGGTATTCTGCACTCTTGACCCGCCGGTTCCGGAGTTTCACCAGGAACTCTCCTCCTGCTTTTCGACGCCGGATGTTGAAATGATCCTTTCCGGCAGGCACCCGGAAGCGACTGCGACCGCCGTCATGCTGACATGGGAAACGGCATCCGGGGGCGAACAGCGCCAGACTTTGACTGCGTTCGAGACCGTATTTCCGGAAGAAACGCGCGAGTGGGAAAACACGGTTCACCGGAACCGTCCGCCGTCCTATTCTGCCTACAAGCAGGCGAAAGCACAGGGAATCATAAAGAAGGTTCTGCAGGTTTACCCTCAGTTTGAGGGACATCTGAAGCTGGCGGAGACGGCTTCCATGCTGACTTACCGCGACTATCTTTCCCCGTTCGGTTCCGCATACGGAATCCGCCAGAGGATGGAACAGCACAATCTGTTCGGCAGGCTTCCCATACGCAATTTTTATGTGCTCGGGCAGAGTGCGCTTCTGCCGGGGGCGATGGGCGCGATGCTTTCGGCGTTCGTCATCTGGCGCAAACTCATCGGAGAGGAGATTTACAGGAAAATGCCGGGGTTGAATTCATGAATGGGAGACGGGTCGTCATTACGGGGACAGGCGTTGTGTCGGCGCTCGGCATGTCGCGTGCGGAACTGTTTGAGAATCTTTTGAACGGCAGGTCTGCAATCCGGCGCATGGAGGAGTGGGGACTGAATCTCAACGGCGGATTTTCTCCCGGAGCTCCGGTTGTGCTCGGCGATGCCGCGAAAAAGAAAATTCCCCGCCTGTTCCGGCGTTCCATGGGTGACTTGAGCATCTTCGCCTCTCTTGCGGCGATGCAGGCGCTTGAGGAGTCGGGGCTTGAACCTGAAGCTGTTTCCGGCGGCAGATGCGGCTGTGTGATCGGTTCCACGATGGGCAGTTCCAAAAGTATTGCGGAGGCGTTCCGCATGATTCTCCTGGAACACGGAATGGCGGATATGCCCGCCGCCCAGTTTTTCAAATGCGCTTCGCATACGGCGTCTTTCAATGTGGCGAATCTGCTGAACATTACGGGGTGCGTCCAGTCCGCGTCCGCGGCGTGCGCTTCAGGGCTTCAGGCGGTCGGAACGGCGCGCTGCCTGATCGCATACGGTGCGCAGGATATCATGATCTGCGGCGGTGCGGATGAGCTTTCGCAGGAGGTGACGGGCTCCTTCGACCTGCTTTATGCGGGAGCGTCGGAATATGAAAATGCCCCGGAATGTTCTTCCCGTCCGTTCGATGCGCGGAGAACGGGACTGGTCTGCGGCGAAGGTGCCGGAATCCTCGTTCTGGAGGAGTATGAACATGCAAGGAAGCGCGGCGCGGAAATCTTTGCGGAGATCGCCGGTTATGCCACATGCGGATGCGGATCGCAGATCAGCCAGTCCGATGCGTCTTCGATCCGGCGCTGTCTGGCGCTCGCCTACCGTGATGCGGGAATCGCGGCGGATTCAACGGATTACATCAGCGCCCATGCGACTGCGACGGTGCAGGGCGATGCGGAGGAGGCAAAAGCTCTCCGGGATTTTTTCGGAGCGGATGCGGTTCCGGCAAGCAGTCTCAAGGGGCATCTGGGGCATACGCTCGGCGCTTCGGGCGTGATCGAAACCATTGCCGCGCTGGAAATGATGAATCGCGGTATTCTGCTGCCGACCTTGAATCTGGAATCTGTTGCGGAGGAGTGTTCGGGGGTGGATCATGTCAGAACTCCGAGGGAACATAAAGTTGATGTTTTCCTGAAAAATTCTTTTGCTTTCGGCGGAATCAATGCCGCGCTGATCTGTGTTGCAAATGAGCAATGAGCAAGAAAGAATTCCCGGTCTGATCTCTGTCTTATTTGCCCTGTTTGCTTTCTGTCCACCGCGAAACGATTTTCTCACAATGTTATTTTTTCACAAGTTTTTTTTGCTTTTTTGAAAATCCCCCCTTGCGCTTTCGCTTTTTTTGATTATAATTAACATAGGTTAACGAAAAAAGGGGTTTTGTCTTATGATCAGTATGAAAGAGATTGCGGCGGAAGCCGGAGTAAGCCGGACAACGGTTTCTTTTGTACTGAACGGACGGTATGAGCGGGATCTGAAAATTTCAACGGAAGTCGTGGAAAAGGTAAAGCGGACCGCCGAGAAACTGGGATATGTCCGCAATGAGCTTGTGCAGTCGCTTGTCAAGGGCAAAAGCAAAGTCATTGCCATCATTGCACATTTCTCCGACTTTATGATGCCGATCATCCGAGGCTATTCCGAAACCGCGGCGAAGTACGGCTACTCCATCAGTCTGATCTCCCTGAATGAAAACTGCACGCTGAATCAGGCGCTTATGACCGCGGTGGAATACCGTGTAAGCGGGATCGCGGTCATGACGTTGGAACCGGAGGAAAAAGCGCAGGTGAATCCCGGTTTCTTTCAATACGGGATACCCGTCTCCGGTCTGGATGCCAATGGGAAAAGCTCTTTTGATCAGGAAGGTTCCGCGGAGGTTGCCGTAAACTATCTGGTTTCGCTCGGGCACAGGAAGATTATCTGCCTGGGACAGCAATCGGTGGTTGCCGGACAGCGCATTCAGGGGTATTTGAATATTATGGAGAAAAACGGGCTGCCGCCCTGTATTTTAGAGGACGACAGCTCTCATCTCAGTGTGCATGAGGCGGTGGTGGAGGCGAATCCCGATGCGGTTTTCTGTGTGAACGACCCTCTTGCATTGAGTCTGCTTCAGTATCTTTATCACCGAAGGATTTTTGTTCCCGATGCATTTTCCGTGGTCGGATTCGGTAATTTGGGAGCGGAACTGGCTTCACCGTCCCTGACGACGATCAGAGAGCCTTATTACGAGACAGGTTGCCGGGGATTTGAGAATCTTTATTCCATTATCAGGGACGGACGGAAATCTCTGCCGGAGAAACATTTGGTCGGCGAATTGATTATAAGAGAATCCACGGCAAAAAACAATAAATATGGAGGACAGATGTGATGCAAACTCGTAAAAGATTCACATTGATCGAGCTTTTAATTGTTGTTGCGATCATAGCAATTCTTGCGGCGCTGCTTCTGCCGGCATTGAGCAAGGCACGGGAAATGGCAAGAAAGATTCAGTGCGCGGCGAATCTGAAGCAGCATGGACTTTGTTACATGTTATATGCCGGAGACTGGAAAGACTATCTGCCCCAAATCAGCGGAGTGGCGGACCAATATCAGATCCGTTATATTTTTATGGACTATCTGAAACTCAAGCCGGGTACGCCGATGCCGAAAGTCCTGTATTGTCCGTCACGCAATATATCTGGCGAACTTTCGCTTGTTTACCCGAATAATTACCTGATGTGTTATCTTCCGAATCTTGATGCGGGTTATACCCAAAACGGATCGACCACAGGTTACTGGTACCGCCTGAGAAAGCTTACAAATATCAGAAATCCCTCAAAATTTGTGTTTTTGGCGGAGTATAATACATTGATAGCAGCCAGTTCATGGCTTTTCTATTTTAACTGGCTATCCGATGGCGGCGCCAGACAAATCGGATTTGTCAATCACATCCGGACTTCAAATTTCCTGCATGCGGACGGTCATGTGTCGCAGATGTATATGCAGGATGCGCAGAGAGGCAAGATGGCTGGCAATCAATATTTCTGTGTCAATGGGGAAGTCGCGGCAGGCGCGGTACAAGAATGAAAGGATATGACATGAAGAGTTTACTGATTCTATTGGTGTTTTCAACGGTTTGCGCATTGGCGGAAGGCTCATTTACAGAACTCAAGAAAGAAGCGGAGGATGCCTGGAAGCGGAATGAGCTGCAAACAGCGCTCATGAAATATGAAGAAGCGGAACGTTCAGCGAAGACCTCAGCCGAACGGCTGGCATGCATTTTAGCCAGGAACAAGCTGTTGCGGACGCAAAAACGATATGTTCAGGCGGCGGCACTGCTCAAAGGGCATTTAGAGGACGAGAAGCTGGAGGACCGGGAGTTGAAACGTCTGGTGAATACATATGCCGCACAAATCATGTGGGGCGGGAAAAAATCGCAGGAAGAAGCATTGTCGCTGCTTGAGCGGGCACAGCTGCTGAAAACCGATGTTCAAAATGATTTCTACAATTCATATTATCTCGCGGGTCATATCCGAATGGCATGGCAGCAATATGAATCGGTCATTGAGTTGATGCGGAATATTATCAGTGTCAAAAACATGCATCCGGCGAATCTTTACAGTGCCTACCGCCTGTGCGGTTCCGCCTATGAAAAGCTGGGACAGAAAGACCATGCGTTGGAACACTACAAAAAAGCCGCAGAATATGGAAGAAAAGTCAAATATAAATTTGATTATTCCGCTGCGGATAAAGAAATAGAAAGGCTTTCAAAATGAAAAAAAGGCTTTGTTCCTTCCTGTTTTTGGCTGCACTGTATGTATTCAGCGGAGATTTGACGCTTGCGGAAAACGGGATTGCCCAGGCGGGAATTGTAATTCCGGAAAAGGCAAAACCTGTTGTGCTGTTTGCCGCGAAAGAACTGAAAACACATCTGGATGCCATGACCGGCGCTGACTTTGTCATTGGCACAAAAACCAGCAAACCCTGTTCGATTCGTCTTGGATTCGGCAATACGGAAAAGTTTATTCCAGATGAATATGTAATATCCGTAAAGGAGAGAACGGTTGAAATATACGGACGTGACAGCGACAGAGGAGTCATTCTTTTTGATCTTTTTTATGATAATCCGTATAAAGGTACTCTTTCCGGAGTTTACGGTTTTCTTGATTCTCTTGGGATACGCTGGCCGGCGCCGGGAGCTGCTCATGTGCCGAAGAAAAAAACTGTTTCCATCCAGGAGGGATTTGTCCGTTTCAAGCCGGTATTTAAATCCAGGGAAATAGCAGATGCGTGGAATTTTATTGCTGTATATCCTGATGCGAAAGAATATGTGCAGCATACAGGCGACATATATCTGTGGGGACTGAGGAACGGAGCATCCACACGCAGTTTGGTCCCCGGATGCCATTCCGAACATGCTCTCGGACTTTTCAGAAATTCGGAACGGATGAAAGAACAAGACAGTTGGAAACTGGGAAAAGATGGCATCCGCAATAAAAACTATTCCTGCTGGACGTCTCCCGCGACCAAAAAATACTGGCTCAAGGCCGCAGATGCCTATTTCTCCGGTATTTCTCCGCAGAATGCCGGATTTGATCTGAAAGGTTATCTGCATTCAAAATGGCCGATGCCGTTTATCATTTCAGATGAATTCATGATAGACCCCATGGATCACTCATCTGACGAAGATGGCCGCTGCTGGTGTAAACGCTGTGACGATTTCCGCAAGAAGTACAAATGTGCCGATGACACGGAAATAATCTGGAAAGTGATTTCGGAAATTGCAGTGGAGATCGGCAGAAAACATCCGGGAAAATATATATCGACACTGGTTTATCCGCCGAAATGCGGATTTCCGGAATATTTTCCGCCGCCGCCGAATGTACGTGTCAGAATATGCCTTGCCGGTCCACGCAATCTCAACTTTCCGAATTGTCTTGCGGGAGATATGGCGCTTCTTAAAAAATGGACGGATGTTCTCGGTCGCGACAATATTCCACTCTGGTGTTATCAATGCACTGCCTCATTTGGCCGCAGCCTGCCTGGAATCCCGGATACTTATCCGCATCTGATCGCCTCATATCTGAAAAAAATCCAGCCGTTTTGTTCCGGCATGTTTCTTGAAAACCGCAATCTGACGCATACTTTCCGGAATTTGGACGTTTATATTTTTCTGCGCATGGCATATGACCCATCGCGTAATATCGAAAAAGAACTGTCGGATTATTTCAGGGCCTACTATGGTCCGGCGGCGGGAGAAGTTCAGACATTTTTTCAGAGTCTGGAAACAAACTGGAATGCCATTGACAAACTGATCCGAAACGATGATTATGAAACCGGTTCGCTGGGTGTGAGCATTAAAAACAAAAAGCAAGCACAGAAGCTTGTGTGGAGTCGGGTTTATACACTAACAGAGATGGATCGTCTTGATACAATATTGAATCAGGCGGAAAACACGGCGAAGAATAGCACATGCGCATTGGAACGAGTAAAAAGACTTCGAAAATGGCTTTTCGAGATAATGAAAGCGGAACGTCTGGAAGTGATGTCAAAGGAAGACGCGAGAAAGAATATCGTCATCAACGCCGGATACACCGAAGCGAAAACATCTCCTGCCGAGAATGAATGGAAGACAGCGGAGGAATATGCTCTTGTCCAAGCTGTGCGCATGGCTCCCGAAATCAGAGCAAACGGTAAATTCCGTATGCTTGCCTCGCAGGACAGAATCTTTATTCGCGCGGAACTTTTGGAACCTGAAATCGCCCGGTCCGCAACACGGATGGACCGCCGTTCCGGAGACAGGGAAATATGGAAAGACAATGGGATTGAATTGTTCTTTTACTCTATGCGAACAAAAAAATTCTGGCAGATCATCGTTAATGACAACGGCGCCTGGGCATCCCAAACCAGCGGACGCATTCTGAAGAAATGGACTCAATTCCCGGGATTAACGGTTCGGACATTCCGGAAAAGTGCGGCGTGGCATGCCGAAATCTCAATTCCTCTTTCTGAACTGAAAATCAACGGAGGTGAATTGCGTTTCAATTTAACCCGTGAACGCAATATAAAAGGAATAAAACCTGAATTTTCTACGTGGTCTCCGCTTGCCATGATTGGAAATTGGCATGATCCTGAAAACTACGGTACAATCATATTAAAATAGAGGGGATTTACTTTATGGATGCAAATCTGAAAATCAATTTCTACAAAAATATCGGCGAAATCCGCGCATTGAACGGCGTCAATCTCGCCCCGAAACTTCACAATCAGAAGAACCGGAACATGAATGAGGCATACCGGGCGCTGAAAATTCCTTATGCGCGCCTGCACGATGTCCCGCTGGACAATCCGGGGATGCGACTGGTGGATATTCAGCATATTTTCGGAAACCGGGAGGCGGATGAGAACGATCCGCGCAACTACTACTTCAAACAGACGGACGACTACATCCGCAACTGTCTCGGGCTGGGAACGCAGGTCGTCTACCGTCTCGGCACAAGCATCGAGCATTCGCTTCAGAATTATTATGCGTTTCCCCCGGAGGATTTCGACCGATGGATCACAGTCTGCATCAACATCATACGCCATTACAACGAAGGCTGGGCGAACGGTTATTCATGGAAAATCGTCTACTGGGAAATCTGGAACGAACCCAATGCCAAACCGCACATGTGGAGCGGTGACGACAAACTGTATTATGAGCTGTATGCACGCGCCGCGAAACGGATCAGGGAGCGTTTTTCCTATGTGAAAGTGGGAGGCCCCGCATTGAGCTGTCCGGTTCAGTACGATGCGCCGTTGAAATATACGGATGATTTTCTGGAATACTGCCGGAAGGAAAACGCTCCCCTTGATTTCTATTCATGGCACTGTTATCCGACCTGTCTTGAGGAGATTGTCGACGAACCCGCCCGCGTGCGCAAGGTGCTTGACCGTTTCGGGTTCACCGAAACCGAGCTTCACCTGAACGAGTGGCATTATGTGCCTACGTGGGAATATTCCGCCAAAGCCCGCGCCCGTCTCTCCGACGCCGAGAGTGCCGCGTTCACGACGGCGGTTCTGACCTCATGGCAGGACTCCCCGCTGACGATGGGCGGTTTTTATACCGCCAGTGTCATCTGGGGGATTTATGACGCTTACGGCGTTTTTCTCAAGACCTATTACGCTCTGCACGCCTTTGCGCGAATGCTGGAACATCCCCGCCGTGTGGAAGCCGTTTCCCCTGAAAAGAATGTCACGGTCCTTGCCGGAATGGATGCGGACGGCAAAGCGGCGGTGCTGGTCAGCGCATACCGGAGTCCCGCAAAAACGATCCGGCTCGAAATGAAGGGTGCGGAGGAGCGCAGATTCAGGATATCGTGTCTGGACGAGTCCGGCGATGCCCCGTTTGACTGCGGCGAAGAAGATGGCGGGCTTATTTCTCTGGATTTGAAATCTGAATCGGCAATCTTTCTCCTGACGGAGGTCTGAAAGTTCCGCCGGACGTTCTCTGCGGGGAACAGGTTGAATTTTGAAAAAGAAGTGCTAGATTCCTGTTTCAGTATTTTTCTTTGAATATACCCTGAAACAGATAGGACACTTGCGATGGAACATTCATTCTTCTCCGTGATTGTGCCTGTCTGCCGCTGCGGGAAGTATGCGGAATGTCTGGTGAAATCTCTTTTGCGGCAGTCGTTCGGCGATTTCGAGGCACTGATTCTGGACGACGGTTCCGGCGACGGCACGTTGGACGCTTACCGCCGGCAAGCCGGAGGAGAGAAGCGGTTCCGTTTTTTTGAGCTGGAACACGGCGGCACGGCGTCCCGTTTGCGCAATGCGGGCATACGGCTGGCTCAGGGACGTTACCTGATTTTTCTTGACGGAGACGACTGGCTCGAAACGGATGCGCTGGAGCGGATCGCCGCGCGCCTGAAAGAGCTGGACTTTCCCGATGTCCTGGCAATCGGGCTGCGCGAGGCGGTGGAACAGCCTGACGGTTCCCTGTGCGACGGAGCGTCTGCGGCAAATTTCCCTTTTCTGACCGGAGCGGTATCCGGGTGCGAGGCTCTGGCGCTTGCCGGATGGAACGGCGTGGAGTTCAAGGGGTATTCCCCGCTGAATGTCACGGCGGGGAAGTTCATTGTGGAGCAGGAGCTTTTCCAATGTGAGGATATTCTGATTCTGGAAGACTCGGAATGGGTCCTGCGCCTTTATCTTTCCGCGCGGCGTGTCGGTGCGCTGGACGGGGTATGTTACCGTTACCGTCGGCATTCCGGTTCCGCCACGCGGGGGAATTCCGGGCGGACGCTGCCCGACGCCGCGCTTGCTTTGCGCCGGATGACGGATTTCTGTCTGCCGCGCCTTGCGCAGATGAGCCCGGATGCGCGCATTTTCTGCGCGAAACATATCACGGGGCATTTTTTCACATTTTTCTTTTATCCGGCAATGGTTGCAAAAAGTGATCCGGCGCTGAGGCGGAAGGCGTTTCTCGACTGTATCGGTCCGCAAAAACGGTTCCGTTCCTATTGCCGGATCTCGCGCCATGCCCCGCTGATGAGGCGTCTGGTTCTTCCATTGCTGTGGCTGGGGCGGTTGCCGGGAATGATGTTTGTCCCGACCTGTTTTTTCCGTTATGTCTATTATCCGCTGGCGCTGCGCCGCGGTGGAAAGGCGTGAGATGAGTCGGAATACTGAATTCAGCATCATTATCATCGCCTGCGATGTGGAGCCTTATATTGAACAGTGCATCGCATCTGTCCGGCGGCAGACCCTGCCGGATTTCGAGGCGGTTGTCGGAATTGAGGCATCTGCGGACGGGACGGGAGAAGCGGCGCTCCGGGCGGTCGGCGGGGATGTCCGGTTCCGGATCGTCGACCTGCCGCGAAGCGGTTCCGCCTCCTGTGTGCGGAATTATGGAATCCGGCACGCGACCGGGGAATATCTGTTTTTTCTCGACGGGGACGACTGGCTCGCGCCGGATGCTCTGGAACAGTTTCATGCGGCGCTGGCGCGATATGGACAGGCCGATCTGATTCAGGCGGATGCCGGACTGTATTGGCAGGACTCACCGGACGGGGAACCGGAGTTCGTGGAGCGGATCACCGACTGCCGCTGTGTGCCGGAGGGTGTGATCACAGGACGTGAAGCCGTATTGAGGGGAGAGTTTTTCGGCCGCTTTTTCATGGCGACATGGATGCGGTGCTGCCGCCGGGAGTTTCTTCTGTCGGAACAGTTGTTCCAGCCGGAGGGACGGCGGCATCAGGATGTGGAATGGACTCCGCGGGTGCTGTTCCGGGCGGGGCGTGTGATCCAGCTGCCCCGCGTGGTCTGCTGTTACCGCAAGCGTCCGGATTCCGTGACAACGAAGCCGTCGCTCCGCTCGCTTTACGACGAGGCGGAAAACACGGCGGCACTGTTGAATTTTTACTGTCAGGGCGCCTGCGGCAAGGAAGATGAGGCGGAGAAACTGTTCCGTTTCTGGCTGAGTTCGTTCCTGATGCTCTTTTTCATCCGGCGTGGATATCCGTTTGCGGATCGTGCCGGGGCGATCGCGATCATAAGCGGGACTCCGGCGATGCGTTCCACATGGCGCAGAGTCTGCCGCGACTGCGGTCCCGCGCGGAAACTGTTGATGGAACTCGCATGCATGGGGGGGAGGGGCGGCTTGTTTTTCCGTCTGGCGGACCTGCTGTTCATCTGTGTCTATTCTCCGCTGATTTTGAAATTATGGCCCCTGTTGAAAAAAAAGAAATGAAGGAAGGGAAAGAGTATGGGTTACAGCAATACGGTTGTGGCGGCAAGCGATATGAATTATTTCTGGGGCGTTTTCCTGATGATCGCCTCCATGCGCTGTTACGGCATGAGGGAACCCGTAATCGTGCTCGGCACCGGATATACGCCGGAGGCGGGGCGGCTCCTGTCCCAGTTCGGTGATGTTACGGTTCATGAGGCTTCGCCGAGCAGCCGCTCCCTGACCTGCCGGAAGCCGGAGGCGCTGTTGCTTGCGGAGACGGATTATGCGACCTGGGTGGACTGCGACGGCTTCTTCAGCGGCAACTGTTCGGCGTTGCTGACTCCGCCGGATCAGGATCATATCCGTATCCGGCGGCGTTCCCTGCGGGAGAACCTGAATGTCTATCCCGATGCCGGCGGGCGGATTCCCGATGACGTGCTGGATGTCTGGCGGCGCGATGTCGGGGAGCGTGCCGAGGCGCGTCTGGATACCTGCTGTTCCGCCTGTTTCATGTCCGTTCCCGGGAAACACCGGAAGTTCCTGGAACGCTGGAGGGACCAGATGGCGCGGGTGCTTCCCGACGGCGACGTCGGAGTTGTGGATCACCGCACCGCGGCGTATTTCCAGACGGATGAATCCGTTCTGAACAGTCTGCTTTGTTTCATGGAGGATGCGCCTCTGGTGACGGAGGAATACGGGCTTGACCGCGATCCCGATGCCGTTTTCATTCATTTTGTATGCCACCCGAAACCGTGGCGCGCGTGGACACCGTACGCTTTCCGGCACTTCGACCGTTACCTTGCGGTTGTCGATTACCTGCTGGAGCAGGGGTATGATCTGCCGGAACCTCTGCCGTTCGCACTGCGGCGGGAAAATAAATCCTGGTGCCGTCTGCTGGAATATCCGGTGTTGATGCGGCATAAGTTCCAACGTCTGCGCCGCCGCCTCGGACTGTAAGGGATGCCATGGAAGGATTTGAAGGACGAAAAGGGGACAGAAGGACAGAAAGATTGAGCTCAATCTTATGAGTTTCTATTTCTCAGGATGGTTCTGTTTTTCCTGTTTCCGGTTGTTTGTCCGACGCATTCGTATTATTTTTTTTCATGAAAAATCATTTTTTTCTTTATTTTCCCTATTGACAAAATCTTCCTTTTCGACTATAATTATAACAAAGCATACTAAGGCATACTAATGATAAAAAACAGTTTTGACTTGAAAAAAGATATTCTGGTGAAGGATTTGCGCACCCGCATTATGGGCGGCGATTATGCGCACGGCGAAAAACTTCCGGTGGAAGTCGTCCTTGCCGGAAAGCTGAATGTTTCGCGCGATACTCTGCGTGAGGCATTGAAAATCCTTGAAGCGGAAGGACTTCTGGTTCGTATCCGCTCCAAGGGGACTTTCGTCAATCTGCCGTCTGCCGGAAACGGAAAGAAGATTCTTGTGCTGCTGAAACCGTTTGCCGAGAATGATGCTTCGTATCAGAGCCATTACCTGATGCCGGCGATGCAGCAGACGGCGCAGGAGTATGGCATGTCTCTGGAGCTCTGCCCGCGGACTTATATCGACGATCAGAATCTTGAAGATGCCGTTGCCACGCTCCGGAATGACCGGGAGCTTGGCGGCTGTGTGATCTTTGAAGGATTGTATACGGGAGAGGAGAATTACATCCGTGCGCTTCAGCGGTCGGGTTTTCCGGTGGTAATGGCTGTTTGCCATCCGGGCGATGTGCAGACCACCGGATTTGCCGGGGTGCGGGTTGACTCGAAGAAGGCGTGGCAGGATGGGGTTCTGGCTTTGAAAGAAGCGGGGCACCGCCGCATCGCGTTTTTTCATCCGAACTGGATTCAGGGATATTATCATGATCTGGACGCGGCTTATGATTTTCTGCGGTCACAGGGGATTTATGCCCCGGAACTGATCTGTAATTGCCCGATAGAATATTCCGTGATCAGGAAAGAATTGAAACGGCTGATGGCGCTTGGAAATCCGCCGACAGCCGCAATGTGCACTTCGGACTTTTTTGCCATGTCCGTGATGAAAATTGCAAATGACTTGAAGATACAGATGCCGGAACGGCTTTCCGTGATGGGATACTGCGGTTATCCGGGGGGCAGGTTCCTGACACCGCCTCTTTCCACGGTGGATCTGCATTATGATGCGATCGGGCGGAAAGTCGTGGAGGTGCTTGCACGTGCAGACCGGTGGTTCGGGAGGAAAAATGTCGCTGTACCGGAAATCATCATGCCTCACGATGTTGTGATGCGGGAAAGTACAATGGTAAAACGGGTGGAACCGTTATTTGTCTGATATGAAAAAAAGGGAGAAAAGGATGAATCCGTATTTTCGCAGGAGAATTGCAGGTTTTACATTGATCGAGCTTCTGATCGTAATTGCGATCATCGCCATTCTGGCGGCAATGCTTCTTCCGGCGCTGGGCAGGGCGCGGGATAAGGCGCGAAGCATTGCATGCATGAGTCAACTGAAGCAGATGGGACTTGCAACACAGTCCTATATCAATGATTACAACGATTATATCCCGTATGGACGTGAAGTAGACAATTCCCTTTTTCTTGGTTATGCAACACCGCTCAACTGGGCTTGGTATTGTCGTCTTGCGCCTTATGTCAATTATAAGGCTAAAGATTTTTACCGTTTGGAGACGGCTTACGAGGGAAAACTTTTCACTTGTCCCGGCGGAGAAAGTGATGTGTCACGAGCTTCGTGCTACAGTGCAAATCTGTATGTCGCGACAAACTGTCCTACGCAAAACACTGTAAATGGAGTTGTGATAAAAAATCCGAAAATCATAGAAATCAAGGTGCCAAGTAAGAAGATTTTTGTAATTGACGCATGGCGTGACTCAAATTTTTTTAATGGTGCAGTGAAAACGAATATCGTAACGCGGCACACTGGCAGCAGTAATGCCATGTATTTTGATGGAAGTGCAAAGTGGGAAGATTACTCCAGAATGCTGTTTTTCAGTGCGAATACATGGGGATATGCCTATGGAGCTTACAATAGTATTTACTGATTAAAAATTAAATGAAGGAGAAAATAAGATGAAACCACTTTTTTCATGCGTACTTTTGTGTATGTCAACATTACTTTTTGCCGCCAATCTGATCCCGAACGGGGATTTGAAGAACCCCGCAGGGGAAAAGCCGTATCTGAGGAAATTCATGAAAGGCGGAAAAGACAGTCCCAATCTGAAAACTTCTTTCGTTGTAAAAGAAGACGGCGGGAGTATTTTACTGGAATCATCGGAGGCGGACGGAATTGCCGAAGTCAATTACAGCCGGCTTCCGGGCGTGGAGGCGGGAAAGAAATATTATCTCTGTTATCAGTTCACGCCGGTCTCTTTCGGCGCCGGCGCCCGGACTTCCTGCCGCATTGCGTTTTTTGACGCGGCGGGGAAACATCTGAAAAACGATTTCAGCCCGGCGCATGCCGTCAGAGAGGCGGAACGGCAGGATTTCATCCATTCCTTCACCGCACCGGCGGGAACCGCCAGGGTGAATCTTACGCTCTGGTTCAGTGGAGTTCAGAAGACCGAGGTGAACCGTGTTTCACTGGATACGGCTCTGCCTGTCGGAGCGGACGGCAATCTGCTGATGAACGGTTCGTTTGAGTCTCCGACGATGGCGGATTATTATATTGTCCCGAAACTTCATGGAAAGATTTACAAGGCGCAGGACCGCAAACTGTTTACGGAGCGGAGCATGCTCAAAGCGAAAACGGGAAAATATTCCCTGCTGTGCTCCTCGGATTTCGAGAAAGCGACCAACGAGATCAACCTGAATATGCTGCCGTTCAGAAGCGGGGCGAAATATCGTTTCACGGTCAATTATTTTGTCGCTTCGGGCGAGGGCAAGATGAGAATTGCCGGGCGCATCACTTATTGGAACAAAGAGAAAAAGGTGATCGGCTACCAGTTCCCGGAGGGAGATGCGACTCCTGGAAAATGGCAGAAAATGAACCTGGAGTTCTATCCGCCCGTCGGTACCGCGCGCATTACCGTCACTCTGTGGCTGAGCGGCAGAATGCAGGTTTACCTGGATGACCTTTATTTCGGCGAAGTGCGGGAGAAAAAGGTTCCGGGGCGAAACGCGGGTGCTTCGATCCTGTTCCGGAACAGCAGTTTCACCCTCTGGAAAGAGGCGCCTTATCTCAAAGTTCCGGCAAATGGAATTCCGGAAGGCGTTCAGGCGGGGGAGCGGATTGCTGTCTCCGCCGCGGCGAATGAGTCCGAGCCGTTTCAACTGGTTTTGTCCCCGCGGGAGGATTTCGGGAATGTGCATCTGGTTTTCAGCGACCTGAAAGGGGAGAACGGTGTGATTTCCGCCTCGAATCTTTCTTTTCGCGTGGTCGATTTCGTGAATCTGAAAAATCCGGACAATCCGTCCGTGAAGGGCTGGAACGCCGATCCTCTGCTGCCGGATGTGTCGGCGAATGCGGAGAAAGGGAAGAATCTGCCTTTTTACGTAATGGTCAAAGTCCCGAAAGAGCAGAAGCGCGGGATTTACCGCGGAACGGTGCGGGTCATGAGCGGGACAAGGGAGTTGGCAAATGTTCCGTTGAGTGTGCGTGTCCGCGGATTTGCGTTGCCGGATACCGCATTTCTGCGCACCTATTTCTATGCCCAGCCGATTCCCGCCTACATGGAATTCGACCGGAGGCCGCGCGCCGTGATTGCGGATGATCTCCAGCGCGTGCTTTCGGAACACCGCATGAACGGGAATCAGGCGCAGTGGACGCCGCGCCCGAAGTGGAAAATCGAGAACGGGAAATTGACCGTGACCGATTGGAGCAGGTTTGATGCGCAAGTCGAAAAGTGGCATAAGGAGTATGGCATGGTCAATATGCCGGTTCCCTTTCTTACCATGATGGGCGACAACAGCGGCTGGTGGGGCGGAGACCGCAGCAAGCCGGGAAAAAGTCCGTTCGGCAATTTCGGCTGGCTTTCTCCGGAAGGGCTCAAATACGCCGGAGAGTTTGCAAAACAGGTCACGGAGCATGTGAAGGCGAAGTTTCCCGATGTGAATTTTTATGCATATCTTTACGATGAACCGCCGGCGAAAGTCCATGCGGATCTGGCAAAGATTACGAATGCGCTTCATGAAGCCGCGCCCGAATTGAGGATTTTCGTTCCGAAACAGGTGAATGACGAGATCGGTTATGTACAGACGTTCTGTGTGCCGATGGCGCCCGGCTACCTGAATCCGGAAAAGCAGAAAAAGGCTCTTGAGGCAGGGCGTGACATCTGGTATTACAACTGGACTGTCCGCATCGACAACCATGACTACATCCGCAACCGTCTTTTTGCGTGGCAGATTTATGCCGCGGACGGCAGCGGCGGGCTGCTCTGGAACACGATCATTGCACCGAAGGGAATCAATCCGTGGAACGATCTGGACAAGACCCATTCCTGCGGCGGGGCGACGATCTTTTATCCGCCGCGGAAAGATGGCGAAGGCGTCATTTCCTCCCTGCGTTCCGCGCTGATCCGCGAGAGTATCGACGACTTCGATTACATGCGCATTCTTGAGAAGAAAATCGACGCCCTTTTCCCCGGGCAGGGCAAAAACAGAGTGAAGGAGATTGTCCGCACGCTGATCCCGGAGGTTCCATTCGGATATCGGAATGACCCGCATCTGCTTTATGCCCTGCGCGACCGGATTGCGGACGAGATCGAATCTCTGGATCAGGCGCCGGCAGTCATCGTCGTCTCCAATCCGCCGGATCATGCCGCAACGGAGCTTTCCGAAGTGAAATTCAGTGTGTTCGGGCCTGCCGGGAGTGTGGTCCGGATTAACGGCGGAACGGTCGGGAAGATCGGCGTCGGAAAGCGTCTGGATGTGCCGTTCCTGCTTGGAAAACTGGGGAGGAACGAGGTCATACTTGAAGTCATGCACGGGGGAGGGAGAAAAAGTTTCCGCCGCGCCTATGAATTGAAGCCGGACCCGCAGTTGAAGGAATTGCGCGGGCTCCTTGCAAAAGCCCGTTCCAACGGTGTTGATGCCGCCTCGTCCGAAGCGTTTCTCAAACGGATCGAACAGGGTGGAGCTTATACGGACGAGATACGGAATGAGGCGCGGAAGCAGATCGAATCGCTGAAGTATGCGATTGTCGTGAATGCCGTCCGTGACAGAAAAACATTTGCCAATCCGCTGGAACATGCAATGTTCGAGCGTGCGAAACGTGCGTTTGAACGCAGGCAGTTTGAATGTGCCGAGTATTATCTGAATCTTTGCAGGAATGCGGCAAATGCGGGCGGGATGAAACACTTCAAAGTCTCTGTTTCTCCCGTCGATTATGAGGGGCATCCCGCCTTTGTTCTGAATAACGGGATTATTTCCGCAACGGTGCTTGAAACGGGTGGGCGTATCATTTCGTTCAAGGTGCGCGGCGTGGAATGCCTGGCGCCGGGGTCTTTCGGAAATGCGCTCTCCGTCTCCGAGCGTGCGGCGCGGAAAGTCACAAAGGATATGGTGACCCGGTTGCACGGTTACGGCGGTTATGAAGACGCAGGCGGGGGCGGTGTCTGGCCGGTTTCGTTTGTGGATTGGGACGTCCGTTTTCTTGAGCTCAAGCCGGATCGTGTCGCATTGTCGTTTGAAACACGTCTCCCGGATACGCCGTTTCTTTTCCGCCGCACGCTTTCGATGCGTGCGGGAACTGAGGATCTGAAGATGGATTATGAAATTGCGAATGTCATGCCGCCGGGAACGGAATCCGACGACCCGGAACACTATCAGCTCGCATGGCGCGGCAGATTTGTCCCTGCGATCGGCAACGCGGAAGACGCACAGGAAAATGACCGGATTGTTCTCCCTGTAAAGGCGGAGAACCGTCTTGCCGAAACTCATTTCTCCTCTGCGAAACCGGCGAATTATGAACGCCGTTCCATCCGTCTGACGGCTCCTTATATGGGGGCATTCGACCCTGCGTTGAAGACGGGCATCGCCATGATCGGCGGTCCGCTGACGACTCATGCCTATGTCTGGTTTAACTCAAAAGGCGATCACAAGGGCGGCGGCAGGCTTTACACTCTGGAGTTTCCGCGCAGCTTTTACGGGAAGGTGTTCAATGATCCCGAAGCGAACAGCCCGCTCTCCGTCAAGCCCGGCGAATCCGTAAGTTTTACGATTACTTTGCGCGGCGTCGGCGGAGTTGCCACGGAACAGGAGTTTCTGGAAAAAATACGCTGATTCGGCGGAAACGCCGCAGCCGGCAGGGCGGAGGGGCGAAGCGTGAGCTCAGAATAACGGGACTTCCCGGTATTCCTCCGTCCGGCATTGCGTATCCCAGCAGATTTCCTTTGCGCCCTGTTCCCGCAGGAACGCATTGATTGCGGAAAACGGGCGGCTGCCGAAAAATCCGCGGTAGGCGGAAAGCGGCGACGGATGTGCCGAGGCGATGATTTTGTGCCGGGCTTGATCGATGAGCGCCGTTTTTTTCTGCGCCGGATCGCCCCAGAGAACGAAGACGACGGGGCGGTCAAATCCGTTGACTGTGCGGATCACGGAGTCCGTAAATGTTTCCCAGCCGTGCTTTCTGTGTGAATTTGCGGCGTGCGCCCGTACAGTCAGTACCGTATTGAGAAGCAATACTCCCTGTTTTGCCCAGGATTCCAGGGAACCGCTTTCCGGGATCGGGACTCCGATGTCTGTGTTCAGTTCCTTGAAGATGTTGCGCAGAGACGGCGGATGCCTGACGCCGGGGCGCACGGAGAAGGCGAGCCCGTGCGCCTGTCCGTTGTCGTGATACGGGTCCTGTCCGAGAATTACGGCTCTGACCTGATCGGGCGGCGTCAGGCGGAACGCATGGAACAGATTTTCCAGCGGCGGAAAGATCTCCTGTTCCCGGTATTCCTGATCGAGAAAGAGTTCAAGCTGTTTGAATGATTCCGTGTTCAGCGCATCATGCAGCAGAAGCCGCCATTGATCCGGAAGAAGTTTCGCCAGTTCCATATTCCCTCATGATTTCGAGTTTGTTTTTCGCCTCTGCCATGCAGCAGACAGAGTAACATACTCTGCAATGGAATACTTATCAAGCGGGAAAGGTCAATACTTCGCCCTGCGTTTTCCGTGCCTCTTCTTGCAGAGTTCAGGATTGCAGACAATGGAAAGGGGGAAGTGATAAGTGCAATGTTCCGGTTGCGAAGCAGTTCCGCAGGCTGTGCTCTTTTTTCTGTAAGGAGTCTTTTTCAGAGAAGAGCCATGACTGTAAAATTGTTTTATCATGAATCAGCGGAGAGTCGGTTCCTGCGGGGTTCTGTTGACCGGATAAATCCACAGTTTTCCGGTATGCCATTCCGCACAGAAGACGTCGGGCAATTCCGTTTTCTGTTTCTTGAGTTGATCTTCAAGCCATTTTTCACTGAAGTCCAGCCGTTCAAGATTGTCTGAGACGATTTCACCGTTTTCTATGACGACTGTTGCCATGGGTTCTTCCCCTTTTCTGACGACGGTAAGCTGTCCGTTGTATTCATACCAGACATCGTTGAGTTCGTTAAGACAGGTATAGCCCCTCTGATGGAGCAGCATGATGAAGTCCCGTACGGAAAGCCCGGCTTTGGTGAAATTGTCATTCATCAATTTGCCCAGCCGCATCAGCGGAATGGATTTGCCGTCGACAACATCTTTCATTTTCCGGTGCCGGTTGCTGAAATACCGGACCAGCAGCAACAACGCCGCCCATAAACTCGCGATGGTGATCAGACGGATAATACCGACTTCCGGATTGTAGATCGTTCCGCCGATGATGGCTCCCAGCACGACATTCCCGACCTGATCAATGGTTGAAATCGGCGCCAGCGATCCTTTCCCCGACAGATGGATGTAGATCATCATGATCAGAAATGCCGCAACCAGTTTCGGTACGATCTGAATAAAGATATCAACCATGTCCCCCCCTTGTTTGATTTTTCCCCTGAGAATATCATATCACATTTCATGCCGAATGCAAGGAGTGTTTTCCTGATTCTTCCGGGATTTCATACTCCGACTCGTTGGCTTTGAAACGGAAGAATGTGTGAGCATTCTTTTCAAGTCAAGGGCTCTGCCCTTGTCATGGGTAATTCATTCCGCAAACGGGGTGGTGACTTCCTGTTTCCAAACGGCGGCAGGGCGGTTGATGGCATATTTCCGGTGGAAAGCAAAATAGAACGTCGCTTTTCTGCCGGGCAGGAGCCAGTATTTCGTCTCCCGTTCCTTTGCGGATGCCGGATCGCCTTCAAGAAGAACCGCCGTTTCGGGCGGTTTTCCTGTTTTTACTGCGGTCATGCCCGGACCCGATTCCGGCGGGTAACCGGAGCGGATCCATTGAAATGCCAGTTCTTCCGCTGCTGTTTTGTAATTGCCGCCGGAGAGAAAATCCAGTAGAAGCAGGAACCGTTTTTTCAGATCATAGAGACGTTTCAGATCAAGTCCGTTTGACAGGAAGAATTGCAGGAAATCCGGCAGGAAGTCCGGTCTTTCCGCATGAATGGTGCGAAGAACCGGACGCAGTGCAGGATGGTTGTAGGTAAGATCAAGCAGACGCGACAGTTTCCGTGCCAGCAGAATATCTTCCGTGGACATGGTGTTTGTCTGCATGACATCGTAAGGCGGTTCCGGTGCAAAAATCAGCCCGAGACTTCCCGCCTGAGCACGCAGCGGGGTACCCGGCAGCACCTTGAGCACTTCAAGCTGAATCTCGGCGGTTCCGGCTTCCATCAGACAGGAGACATCGTGAAAGAGGTGATCCGGGGACTGTTCCGGCAGTCCGGCAAGCAGGTCCGCATGAGTCTCGAAATTCGGACAGGAGCAGAGAAAACGCAAACCGTCCAATGCATCCTCGGGGCGGCTCCGGCGGCCGATTGCGTTCAGCACACTTCCCGCCAGACATTGAATTCCAGCCTCAATATGAAGCTGTCCCGGGAGAGCCGCCTCCAGTTCTTTCCGCAGTCCGGCGTTCAGGAATTGGGGGTGGATCTCAAGATGAAAACGCATTTCCGGAAAGTTGTTTCTGAAAAGACGCAGAAGTTCTATCCCCCGTTCCTGCGGATAATTGAATGTGCGGTCGAGAAGGCGGACCTCTCTGATTCCGCGCCGTTGCAACGCCGCCAGTTCCTCCGCGACTGCGTCCGGACTTTTAAAGCGCAGTTTTGTCCTGCCGCTGGTGCAGTAGAGACAGCCCATCGGACAGCCTCGCGAAGTTTCCATCTGTACGAATGGTTTGTCTGTCCGGAAGAAATCATCCTCCGCGGGCGGCGGAGCCGCTTCCCACTTCTCATAAACGGCATTACCCTTTTCCGGGATGATCTGAGTTGTTCCCTGAGACGGAAAGCGGTTCAGAAAATCAGGGAACAGACCTTCGCTTTCCCCCCGGAAGACAGTATGGATGAATGGATACCGGGCAATCAGATGTTCTGCGCCGCCGCCCAGACATTCCGGTCCGCCGACTGCAATATGGCAGGCGGGATTGAGAGCATGAAAACGTTCCAGAATCTCAGTCACCGTATTTCTGTTGAACAGATAAAGAGTCGTGCAGAGCAGACAACCCTGCAAAGCGTTCAGGTGTGCCGCCACTTCCGATGGATCGTCCGCGACGGTTGTTTCCAGAGGAATCCATTCCCAGCCGGGTATTTTTCTGCATGCGGCATGAAGCAGCGGCAGTGCCAGAGAGGAGTGTGAGTAGGATGAATTCACCGACAGCCAGATCAGGCGCCGTTTTTCATTTCTGCGATGTTCTGAAATACCTGTCATATTCCTCTTTTTGTTCACGGAAGAATTGTCTGAATCTATTTATGAACCCGCAGACAGAATGAATTGAGAACCCTGCGGATATTATGTTCATCTTCAGGCAAGATTTTCCTGGACTGCAATGGTGGGCGCTGAGGGACTCGAACCCCCGACATTCACGGTGTAAACGTGACGCTCTAACCAACTGAGCTAAGCGCCCGGAATCTGAAAAGATATGAAATCTACTATAGGATTATACTTTTTTCAAGTTTATCAATGAAAAAAATGCAGATTTATTCAAATTACTCCGATTTATTCGCATTTATTATGAGAAATATCCGGGATATTGTGTTATATTACAAAGTGTTATTTTAAATCATCATGCATTTTTGACAAGGAGATTATCATGCATATGTTCAGAACACATACATGCGGAGCGCTCAGAAGCTCCGATGTCGGTTCTAAAGTCAAGCTCTCCGGCTGGATTCACAGCGTGAGGGACCACGGCGGAGTTATTTTCATCGACCTTCGGGACCATTACGGAAAAACACAGGTCGTCATTGATCCCAAAATGCATTTCTATCAGGAGCTGGACAGATGGCGCGTCGAAACCGTCGTCTGCTTTACCGGCACTGTCGTGGCAAGGACGCCGGAGACGGTCAATCCGAAGCTGGTGACCGGAGAGATCGAGGTGGTCGCGGAGGAAATGGAAGTCCTCGGGGAAGCGGATGTCATTCCGTTCCAGATTGCCAAAGATGAGCAGGCACCCGAAGCATTGCGCCTGAAATACCGTTTTCTTGATCTGCGCCGCGAAAAACTGCATGAGAACATTCTGCTGCGTTCCAAGGTCATTTCCGAAATCCGCAGGTTCATGTGCGATATGGGATTCATGGAATATCAGACCCCGATCCTGACCAGCAGTTCGCCTGAAGGCGCACGTGACTATCTCGTTCCGAGCCGTGTCCATCCCGGCAAGTTCTATGCTCTGCCGCAGGCGCCGCAACAGTTCAAACAGTTGCTTATGGTTGCGGGATTCGACCGTTATTTCCAGATCGCACCCTGTTTCCGCGACGAGGATGCAAGAGCGGACCGTTCGCCCGGCGAGTTCTATCAGCTTGACGTGGAGATGAGTTTTGTGACGCAGGACGATATTTTCGCCGTCATTGAAAAACTGCTCTGCCATATCTTCAAGAAGTTCAGCAGGAAAGAGATGGGGGACGCTCCGTTTGTGCGTATCCCGTATCGTGAGGCGATGTCGAAATACGGCACCGACAAGCCCGACCTCCGCAATCCGCTTCAGATGATGGATGTTTCCAGCGTGTTTGCCGACAGCGGATTCAATGCATTTGCCTCGACCGTCAAGAACGGCGGCGTAGTCCGCGCGATCAAAGTTCCGGGAATCGGCGGCGCACAGCCCCGCAAGTTCTACGACGATATGATTGCGTTTGCCCAGAGTGTCGGTGCAAAAGGCATGGCTTACATCATCTGGACCGCGGAAGGGGAAAAGAGCCCGATCGTCAAGTTCATGAAACCTGAGGAACTGGCTCGGCTGAAGGAAATGGCGGCGATTCAGCCCGGCGATGTAATGTTCTTCCTTGCCGATAAGGAGGCGAAGGTGCTTGAGATCGGCGGACAGGTCAGAACCGAGCTCGGAAACAGGCTCGGGCTCATTGATCCGAATGTGTTCAAATTCTGCTGGATCGTGGACTTCCCGATGTTTGAACTGGATGAGGAGACGAACCAGATCATATTCAGCCACAACCCGTTCTCCATGCCTCAAGGGGGAATGGATGCGCTTCTCAATAAGGAACCGCTTGACATCTTCGCCTATCAGTATGACATTGTCTGCAACGGCATCGAGCTCTCCAGCGGCGCAATCCGGAATCACCGCCCGGACATCATGTATAAGGCGTTCGAGATTGCCGGTTACAAGCGCGAGACGGTGGATGAGCGTTTCGGCGGCATGATCCGCGCGTTTAAGCTCGGTGCGCCGCCGCACGGCGGCATTGCTCCGGGAGTTGACCGCATGGTGATGCTTCTGGCGGACGAGCCGAACATCCGCGAAGTCATTGCATTCCCGTTCAACCAGCAGGCGCAGGACCTCATGATGAATGCGCCCGCGGAGGTCGATATGAAGCAGCTTCGCGAGCTTCGCATCGTTCCTCTGGAGCCGGAATTGAAGTTCGAGGAGACTTTCAGGAAATTGAAAGCGGAAGCCGCCAAAATCCGGGAAATCGAACAGGCGGCGCAGGATGCGGCAAAGGCCTGATCCGGAGGAGTGACCGATGGCGTATGGAGTCAGGAAAGAACGCAGGCGGAGAGGGCGGAAGGCTCAACTTCTGGTGCTTCTTGCGATATCCCTGATCGCCATATGCTCGGTGATCGTCATCTGGAAAGTCGGCGAGTTTGTCTATGATTATTATGCACGGTTTTCCAGATACGATGAATTGATTGTGAAAGCGGGGCAGCGGAATAATGTGGACCCCTGTCTGATCAAGGCTGTCATCTGGAAAGAGAGCCGTTTCGACAAACGGGCGCGCGGATTGAAAGGAGAGGTCGGGCTGATGCAGATCATGCCGGATCTTGCCGCTGCAGACTGGGCGCGGATCAAGGGATTTCCCGCGCCTTCCCGCGGCGCCTTGTATGATCCGGAGTTGAATATTGAGATTGGATCATGGTATCTGGGACGCGCTCTCCGCAAGTGGAGAGCCTACCGTGAGAATATCCCGATGGCGCTGAGCGAATACAATGCCGGCGCCCGGCGTGTCAACCAATGGAAACCCGTCAGCCGTGACGGTGCTTTCCGGGAGCGCATTGCCATTCCGTCCACACGGGACTATGTGGATGAGATCATGGTGAAGTATCAGGATTACCGCAGGAACTGGAAACCGTAATAAATAAAGGAGCTTTACGTGAAATTCAGCACACAGATCATGGCGGCGCTGTCCGGCGCTTTCTTTTTCTTCGGAACCTTGTCCGCAGCGGATGCGGCGGGCTGCAAGATTGATTTTACGAAGACCATAAACGATAAGGACGGTATTACCGGATGGGTCTACAAGGGAAAACCCGGAACTGACCGTGCGAAGTTTTCGGTTGTTACGTTAGACGGGGCGAAAGTTCTGAAAGCGGAGGCGGTGGATGCTTCCGGTTCTATCCTGTTCGATATTTCCAGAATTGACTTTAAAAAATATCCGGTCATGCGCTGGAAGTGGCGAGCCGATGTGTTGCCGGCAGGGGCGGACGGACGTTTCAGCGGCAAAGATGATCAGGCGATCGGCATTTATGTCGGCGCGGGACGCTGGTCCACGACCAGTGTGGCTTACCGCTGGGAGACCGATACCCCGAAAAAAGCCGAAGGAGATGCTTCCTATGGCATGGGCATGGTTTCCGTGAAATGGTTCTGTGTCCGTAATAAAGAGGATAAAACCGGTGTCTGGTATGTGGACGAGTGCAATATTTATGAGGCGCTCGATAAACTTTTCAAGGGCAGAATCCCGAAGAAAAATCTGGCGTTGAGCATTTCCTGTAATTCACAATATACAAAATCCAAAGCAGTGGCTTACCTCGAATATGTCGAGTTCCTCCCGGAGCAGGCAAAAGGCAAAGAAGTCAAGTAAGGAGTTGCAGATCATGACTTTTATGGAAAAACTTTCGGCGGCGTGGAAGAAAAACAATTCACTGGTATGCGTCGGGCTTGATCCCGACCTGAAAAAGATGCCGGAGTGCGTCACCTCCCGGAAATATCCTGTTTTCGAATTCAATAAGGCGATTGTCGATGCAACGGCGTCCGATGTCTGCTGCTACAAGCCGCAGGCAGCTTATTATGCCGGTCAGGATGCCGACGACCAACTGCTTATGACGATGGAATATCTCAGGAAAAATTATCCGGAGATTCCCGTGATTCTGGACGCCAAGCGTGCGGACATCGGCAATACCACGCAGATGTATGCGCTGGAGGCTTTCGGGCGTTACGGAGCCGACGCCGTGACTGTGAATCCGTATATGGGCATGGATGCTTTGAAGCCGTTCCTTGATTACGCAGACAAAGGCGTTGTGGTTCTCTGCCGCACATCGAACAAGGGGGCGAAGGAGATTCAGGAACTGAAACTGGAAAACGGGATGGAGCTTTATAAGCATGTTGCGGCATTGATTTCCGGTCCGTGGAACTATAACGGGAATACCATGCTGGTTGCCGGAGCGACATTTCCGCAGGAACTGGGCGAGATCCGACGGATTGTCGGCACGACTCCTCTGCTGGTTCCGGGAATCGGCGCGCAGGGCGGCGATCTGGAAGGGGTTCTGAAATACGGATTGACGGAGGATAAGACGGGGCTTGTGATCAACTCCTCCCGCGGAATCATCTATGCTTCTTCCGGAAGTGATTTTGCGGAGAAGGCCGCGGCGGCATGCCGGGAGCTGAAAGACGCGATCAACCGTCATCGCTGAGCCTGTCCGGGGCAGGGGGTGCATCGGAAGATATCTCTCTGCGCCCCTTGTTTTGTTTGAATATTCTATTGTTCCGTTCTGCCCTGTTTGCGGTAATCGCGGGGGGAGACGCCGAACTGCCTCGTAAACATTTTGGAAAAATAATTGCTGTCGAGAAATCCGCATTGATGGGCGATGTCCGTAACGGAAGCGGAGGTGGAGCGCAGTTCTGCCGCGGCTTTCTCCAGGCGGAGATGAATCAGGTAGGCGATGGGGCTCCGGTTCAGGGTAGCCTGAAAGAGACGGCTCAGGGTGGGGACCGACTTGCCGAATCTGGCGGCGAGTCGGTCCAGTGTGAGTTTCTGTGGATAGTGGTCGTTCAGATACCGTATGATCTGTGTGATTTCCTGTGTCTCATTGGACTGTGATCTTCCCCAAAAACTGGACAATCGCACTTTCAGTTCTAATCACGGTCTAAGACCGTGGCTTTCGAAGTTTTGAGTAAACGGGAATAATATTTACTCTTTCATCAAGATTTGAACTTCATAAGCATTCAAACTAATTTTTCTCCGTTCATTAAACACCATGAGATCAAAAGAAACTGTTTTTTCTTCAGAATTAATAAGTGCCAAAGCCGTTTTGCTGCCAGCATTTTTTATCCAATACTTTACAGCAGAAGGCAATACCAATTGGAGGTTTACGTCGCGTCCTGTAAGAAAAGGCATTAGTTCATTAAGCTCTTTACTAACAGCGCAAACCTCTGCCCATTGGATTGGTGCATGTATTCGAAGATCATAATATAACTTAGGTAACCAATAAAAAATAATACCACGAGCACCACCTGCAATTGCAAGATGAGTCATACAACGAATCTTTCCGGCTTTAGGTTCCACATTCTCCACTTTTTTATTTCTTACTGCAGACCGTTCCGGATCAAAGACTTGAATCACACTCCAAATTGCTTGAGAAGGTGCCACCTCAGTTGCAGTCATTGCATCTCTACGCACTTCATCAAGAGCATTTCCCGGAACAGGATAATTATCATGCCAGAAAATATCTCCCTCCCTGCCATAAAAAGCAAGTAGAGGATCTCCTTTTTTTATCGGTGTATGAAGCTGAATTACAGGGGTTTGCGGTACAATCTCTTTGATGGTACGGTAATATTCTCTTACATAATACGGACTGATCTTTTGCCAGTATGGTTCATCAATCAAATACCAAAGAAAAGCAGTATCTTCACCAGAAAGTGCCGCACAAAATGTTTGAATAGATTTAAAATCACGGTTACGCAGGCTCTTACGGCTGATTCCAAGAAAACTAAGAACACCATTTTTATGACAGGCCGCCAAATACTTTTGCGCCATCTTAACATCAGGAGCTTTTTCCTCAAAAACGTAACTATGAGTCATATTGAAGCCGGCCTCTTTGACTCCCGTAAAAGTATACAGCTTATCCGAAGGATCTCGGTAGGTGCCGATAGGAAAAAATGGTTTTCCATCCAATATCATGATTTTATCATCACGAAATGTAATTGTATGTTTTACTGCACGATTATTATAAATAAACTCATATTTTCTATTTCCGGCTGTCAAATGAATTGGATAGGTTCCAGAATTTAGCTTTCCTTCTTGATTTATATGGAAATAAATTGCCTGATGATTACGCCGGAAGATAGGTATATTTTTTCCATTACAGGTAAGTACAATTCTTGAATTCGCCGGTAGCATAGGATAAAATTGAATTTCAAGTTCGGGATCTGAACAATAGACACCATTGGGAAAACATGCTTTCGCAGTATAAGCTTCCGGTAAAGGTAAAGTTTCTAAGGAAAAGGTTCGGACAGTTTGAAACAGAATAGACTTATAAGAACTAACTGTATAAACTGCTTCCCATATTCCTGGGCGCAAACCATGCGGTAAAGTAAAGTCATTCTGGTTAATGAAAAATAAGAATGACTCTCCGGAATCTTTTTTATGCAGTTCTAGAGTCACAGCAGTTTCAGCAGTATGAAAAAGAGTTTGAGGAATATCAAATTTAAATGTAATCGGATTGTTTGCAGTATTGATCTCAAAATCTTGATTTAACTTCACTTCACAAAGGTTTAAATCCCGAAACCAAGCTTTTCCAGAACCTTCAATACCAAGCCATATCTGTAAATATTTCACAGATGGATTGTCAATCTGCACTAACGGCACTACAACACGTTGCCAATCAGATGTTTTCGTGAGCCCACGTGGAAAGCCTCCTCCGGTCACCCATTTTCCAGTAGAGTCCAGTAACCCAATGAAAATTGTGGCACCACGCTGGTTATGGTTCCATGGCTTAACATTTTCTGTCTTTATCATCACTTCAGCATTATAGAATTTTCCATATTTACAGGGAATTGTGCGTTTAATGAATGTTTTTTTACCTTTTTTGCTATCTCTAGGGACATCCACTTCCAAACCATTTACAGTCATACATATTCGTTTTTCCATTTTATCCAACAACCAACCTGTTTCTTTAAGATTTATATCAGGTTGATTAAAATTCTCCGCAAAGAGAATCTGTGAGAATACCGTTACAGAAATAAGTGATAATACACCAATCAGATAAAATTTTACCATTGTTACACCGTTTCTTGAATTTGTCATTTTTGTTTCCTCCTTGTTTACAGGGTAATGTGATTGTTGTCTTTCAATTTTTCAGCCCTCTATGGGATTGCTGTGAAAATGAAATATATTAGTATTTGATCTTATACTGTGAACGAGTCAGATTCTGATTGGCAATTAATAAATAATCCGGCATATTTCCCGTTCCGAGACCATCCTTATGCATTTTTTTTATTTTTGAAATAATTGTATTATGGTCATGAGCATTGACATGACCATCTACAAAAGCAAGGTTAACATGTTGGTTGTGCCGAGAATGCATAAAATTTCTCCAGTTCGTAGACTTGACATGAAGAGTCATACCCTGAAACCAATTACCCTCATTCTTTTTAATAACTGTATCACCTAAGATGAAAAAGTCTGATGGAGATTTTATGGGTGCAGTTCGGATATAAGTCCAACGTGGTGTACCTGAGGTTTGGATATGTACCCCCTCATCAATGGATATATCATTCAAGGCACCATAACAATATGACTGGTTGACAGTTGTAATAGGTTTGAATGATGGGCACATGGCATTTTTGACATTTTTGTCAGTCAGATATTTTAATTCCATCATTTTTCTTGCCCATGAATATTCGTTCTTCCCATCATAAAAGTATGTATGTAAAAAACCTTGATAATCCATCTCATACATATTCATTGCAAGCATTCCATGCCTAAGACGACCAAGGCATTCAACACCTTTTGCTTTCTCACGTGCTACTTTCAACGCTGGCAACAATATTGCTGCTAAAATTGCTATTATAGCAATAATAATAAGTAGCTCTACCAAGGTGAAATTTATATTGATATTCTTACTATTGCTTTTATTGAATGATCCAATTTCAAAATGATTAGTTTTTTCTCTGTTGAATTTCATGGGAATTATACTCCTTCAAGTTGCAGGTTTTATTTTCCGATATTACTGACCGATAAAAATTTTCGCGACAGTGCTTCCCAGGCAAGTTTGGGAATCCGGTATTCCGTCACAAGTCCTTTGTTATTGAAGCCGCGCGGACGGTGAATCGCCCTGCCGTCGGAATAGGTTTTCGTATCGGAAAAGTGCCAGAACGCCACACCGGACCATCGTTCATCGCGCCAGACTTCGTCCAGAACCGTCTTCAGAAGTTCCGCCTGATACTCTTCCGACCAGCGCAGTCCGCTGTGGTCGCCCGGCAGTGCGGCGGCTCCGATTTCGCTCAAAATGACTCCTTTGCCGCGATACTTTTCCTGCGAGGCGAATTGAATGATTTTGCGCAGGGCGTCAAGCACTTCCTCCTGCGGAAACTGCTGGGCATCCTGCTGGCCGTACCAGCCGGGATAGGCGTTGAACGAGACTACGTCGAGGGAATCGAGACAGAGATCGTTGAAAATCTGATTCGAGGCAAACGTGACAAGGCGTGACTGATCCTCGCTGCGGATCGTCTGTATCAGCGAGTTCACGAGTTTTCCGGCTTCCGGCTCGTGGGTGGAGGCTTCATTCAGAAAACCCCACAGGATAATGCACGGATGGTTGATGCTCTTGCGGACCATCTGCCGGGTCTGTTCCTGCTGGTAGCGGCAGAAAACCGGATCGGTCATGCTGGCGATGCTGTTTCCCCAGCCGAGAGACTCATCCCAGACAAGCAGTCCCAGTTCATCGCAGATTGAGAGCATCGTCTCCGACTGTGTGTAATGGCATCCCCGGATGAAATTATATCCTTTTTCACGGATCATCTCCAGATCGTTTCGCGTAATTTCCGCGGGGATCGCATAGCCGTAATCCGGGTGGGCGTCATGACGGTTGAATCCGATCAGTTTGACTGGTTCCCCGTTCAGAGTGATGCGTCCGTCTTGCAGACCCACCTTGCGCATTCCGAAACGGATTTCCTTTTCATCCTGTCCTGCTCTGAGGTGCAGACGGTGCAGATTCGGTGTCTCAACGGACCACAGTTTGTGCGAAGGAACTTTTTGTACAGTATGTACAATTTTATCAGGCACAGGGACAGATATCATCTGACCGTCATCGAAGCTTAATTCGATCATGTTGAGGGATTCCCATTTTCCGCCGATTTCAAGATGAATTTCAACGGTGCCTTCCTTCAAATCCAGCGGAGTGATGCGCTCATAGTCAAGATAAACTTCGGGCAGTTCCGTGACTGCGACTTTCCGGTAGATCCCTCCGTAGGCATAGAAGTCGTAATAGGGATGAAACATGGACGACGGTTCTTTGTCAAGGGTGTTTTCCGTTGCGATGACGAGTTCATGAATTCCTTGGGGACCCGATTCAAAAATAAAAGATTCTTTGGAAAAAGGCTTCTCCATGGACCCGATTTTTTTCTTGTCCCAGAATAAATCGGCACGCAGTCCGACCGCCCCGACATCCAACCGGATTTTGCCTCCGCAGGATAGCGTTCTGCGATAGATTCCGGTTCCCCGGAGGTAACGGAATTTGCCTTTTGCGTCAAAACATCCCGGCACGGGCATCTTATCTTCATAAGAAATATCCGCCGGAACTATTTCATTCAGTTTCTTTTTTGTGAAATGAAAATCCCATTCCCCGTTCAAATCTTGCGTTTTGAGCATAAAAAAGCCTTTCCCTCTGTTATTGATTTGTATTTTTGTTCCATGATCTTATATTTCCTATAAGCATTATAATCAGTAAAATAAAAAGAGCAATAATAAAATTGTAACATAGTATTGGAATTTTGTAACCGGTGGCAGGGGGCGGCGGAAAGCGTTTGAGGTACTGGAATGAAGATGTTTGCAAATTACTGTTTCGCCCCGTTTCAGAAGAGCGAATTTGATTTTTTTGTCCGCTCCGTCGGGCATTTCTGTCTGGCACGGATTGATAAGGGGTCATGGAAAAAAGCGCATTTCGGTGAAATTTTCTGGGGAGTGGATGGGGCCGGATATTTTGTGCTGGACCGGAAACAATATCTCTTGAAGCCGGGATATGTCTGGTATTATCCGCCGGGTTCACAACACTACTTTTTCCCCGCCGGAGAATTTTTTGAATACCGCTGGCTGACGATTGACGGCAGACAGGCTCACAATCTGTTTCAGGGGCTTGGAATCAGGGCGGGAGTTCATTATGCGGGGGAATGCCCCGGTGCGCTGTTTAATAAATTGGAGTTGGAAATCTCGTTTCCGGAGCGGAAGCGGCGCCTTGCCGCGCTTTCTCTGGCATTCTCCATTTTGACTCTGGCTGTTTCCGGTACAAAACGGACGACGAGAAGAAAGGGATGCGCGGAAGAAGCCAGACTGATGATTGATGAAGATTTCTCCGATCCGGAACTGAACATAGAGCGCATTGCTGAACTGCTTCATGTGAACCGGGTTTCCCTGAGCCGCAGTTTTTCGCGTCTTTACGGCACCTCCATATCCGGTTATTTGAGCGGGCGTCGGATTCAGGCTGCTCTGGAGTATCTGAAAAATACGGAACTTTCCATTGCGGAAATCGCAGGGATGTGCGGTTTCTCCTCTGCATCCTATTTTTCCCGTGTGATATCGGAAGCGACAGGACGTCCTCCGGGAAAAATACGTTTCTGAATTAATACAAATGTATAAAAAAATGACTGTGGCGGTGTATTGAGTTGAATATTCGAACCCGGATTATGAGTTTTTAGTTGTGACAGGCCTCCGGAGCGCATAATGACCACCGGAGAAACGTGTGTCAATCAACAACGTATTCTGGAGCTCGGGACAGAGAATGACGGCTTTCTTCAGATGGTACAGCACATTCTGTTTTTTGCATGAGAACATATCCGCCAGTTCCGTATAAGTGAGGAGGGGATTGTACATCTTGGCTTCAAGGAATTTATAGGTTTCCGGATATTTCACCTTCATCTCGGTCAGGATTCGGATTGTCCGGGCAAGCGAACGGAAAAGTCTCTCCTTGATCTTGAATTCGATTGAACCCTCACCCCCTTCCATATAGGCTGGATGCATGACTTGAAGAGTCGGAAAACCTGCCGGATCGTCCTGATACTGGGACTGAGGCATTGGATTTTGTTCTGCCCTGCATGTTGCGCATGGCGAATGCGCATAGGGTGTGTTCTTCTTGATTTTCTTTCCGCAATTGTGACAACCAAACATAATCAGGTCCTTCCTTGTTTTAGGTTATTCATAAGTATTCAAGCGTCAAACAAAAAATGTAAAAAATATGGCTTTTATGTAGTTTATTCTGCTTTTATTGGTTCATTTTTATTTATTCATATGTTTTTGCCGTGTTTACTGAAATGCGAAATCCAGTTTTTGAATTGTTGCTGATTCAGAGTTGAATTTGTGCTGAAATAGAATAGCTGTTTTATTTGTTTGTTATAAACGTGTATTTTATTTGCATTACAAACAAAATCAAATATCAAAATAAAATAAAGATAAAAAATATTATGAGGCTTGTAAAAATAATGTTTATTGCTATTTTAAGTACATTGACAGGACGGTTTGGAAGGAATTTTTTTTCGGAGAGGTGTTATGCGTTTGATTGATAATATGATTCGTAAGTCTTTGGTTGAGGCTGTGGAAAAGAGCGGCGGGTTGCTTGCGTTCAGTAAACGGATCGGGGTTGCGCACAGTACTGTTCTATTTTGGCTGAATGGAAAAACAAAAAGCATCAACAGTGATCTGTGGCGTGGGCGTGTGTATCCTGAAATAGAGTCTTATCTGGCTGGAAATCTTCCGAAAATGGAGCTGAACATGATTCGAGAGAAGTACTCGGATTGTCTGAGTGGCGCGTTTGCGGAGAATCGTATGGTTTCCGTACCGGTTGTTCGGGAAAGTGATATGATGCATTATGATGCGGTTGTGGAATCTGTGGAGGTGTTCGCTGAAAAGTTTTCTGCTGAAAATGTGGTATTTATCTGTGATGTCCGGAAAAAACATTTCGGAGTAAGGTTGGAGTATTGTGATCGCAGTTCGTTTTATCCGTCCGGAGCAATATTGCTTTGTGTTGCGGATGAGCGTGTGAGAAATGGTGATTTTGCTGTGTTGCGGATGAGAAATGTGGATGGACTTCAGGTTTGCAGGTTTTTTTGCGAAGGAGATTGCATTTCTTTGGTGTCGCTTTCAGACTCAATGAAAAAAGTTGAGTGGAATTACCGGAAAGACAGAGGACGTGTGGAGTGGATGTTTCCTGCTGTTTGGTTCAAAGTGATTTGTTCCGGTGTGGAGCGGAAATATCATGGGCAGGAGATTTTGTGAGATGCGGTGAAGACTTGTGTCTTTTGTTTTCGGGCAGATTCTGCTCCTGGGGTTTCTGGTTTGCCGGAAATGAAAATGAAAAAATATAGAAAAAAGTTTGAACTTCGCTTGACAAATCGAAGAAATGGCGTAAAGTAAAGGCTGTTCTTCGTTAAAAGAATATAACGAAGTGCTCGGGTGGCGGAATGGCAGACGCGCTAGCTTGAGGTGCTAGTGGAGCGATCCGTGGGAGTTCGAGTCTCCCCTCGAGCACCATTTTTTCTTCATTTCATCTTCATCTTTAGTTTTTGTGCTGTTTTTCCGGTTTTTTCTTCCCCGGCATTCCTATTTTATGAAAGCATCTTTTTTTGAGAAAAATAGAAAAAATCATAAAAAAAGATATGAAAATCATTTGAAATGCAATTTGTATGAGCTATATTAAAGGCTCTGCTATTGCTGATACTTTGCGGTAAAACGTAAAGATTTGTTAGTGTATAGGGAAAAGGAGTGCCCACGTGGCTCAGTTGGTAGAGCACGTCCTTGGTAAGGACGAGGTCACCGGTTCAATCCCGGTCGTGGGCTCCATATTTACTGCTTGATTTTGAATTTTAGAAATAAAAAACGGAATTAACAATATAGTAAAAGGCAATGCCATAGGCGAAGTCATCAAAAGGAGGACACGAGATGGCCAAAGAAAAATTTCTTAGAGAGAAGCCTCACGTTAACGTAGGCACAATCGGTCACGTTGACCATGGTAAAACGACGCTTACAGCGGCGATCACCCACGTGCAGAACCTCAAGGGTCTTGCAGACTACATCCCCTACGACCAGGTTGCAAAAGCATCCGAGTCTCAGGGACGTCGTGACTCCACGAAGATTCTGACAATCGCGACATCTCACGTCGAGTATCAGAGTGACAAACGTCACTATGCTCACGTTGACTGCCCCGGCCATGCGGACTATGTGAAGAACATGATCACCGGTGCTGCTCAGATGGACGGTGCAATTCTTGTTGTCAGCGCTGTTGACGGCCCGATGCCCCAGACTCGCGAGCACATCCTCCTTGCAAAACAGGTCGGTGTTCCGAAAATCGTTGTCTTTCTGAACAAAGTTGACCTTGTGGATGATCCGGAACTTCTCGACCTCGTCGAAATGGAAATCCGTGAACTTCTCAGCAAATATGACTTCGACGGCGATAACACTCCGATCGTCAAAGGCGCTGCTTATCCGGCTCTTCAGGCGACTGATCCGGCTGCTCCCGAGTGTAACTGCATTCAGGAACTCATGGATGCAATTGACGCATGGGTTCCGGAACCCGAGCGCGAAGTTGACAAGCCCTTCCTGATGCCGATCGAAGACGTCTTCTCCATTGAAGGACGTGGAACGGTTGTTACCGGAAGAGTCGAGCGCGGTGAAGTCAAGGTTGGCGATACGGTTGAGATCATCGGCATCAAGCCGACGGCCAAGACCACGATCACCGGTGTTGAAATGTTCCGCAAAGAGCTTGACAAAGGTCAGGCCGGCGACAATATCGGATGCCTTCTTCGCGGCACGAAGAAAGAAGAAGTTGAGCGCGGACAGGTTCTCGCAAAGCCGGGTTCCATTACCCCGCACACGAAGTTCACTGCTGAAATCTACGTTCTGTCCAAAGATGAAGGCGGACGTCACAGCCCGTTCTTCTCCAACTACAGACCGCAGTTCTACTTCAGAACAACGGACGTTACCGGTATCATCAAGCTTCCGGAAGGTGTCGAGATGGTTATGCCTGGTGACAAAGTCTCTATCGAAGTTGAGCTTATCGCCCCGATTGCAATGGAAAAGACCCAGCGCTTCGCTATCCGCGAAGGCGGTCGCACCGTTGCTTCTGGCCGCGTAACGGAAATTCTTGCTTAATAGAGTTTCGATTGCGCGATCGCAGTTCTCCGGGAGACCGGAGACTGCGGTTAACAGCATGAGTTTTGAAAGAGACTCTGCAAGGTGAATCAAGATGCGTGAAATTATTACATTGGAATGCACCGAGTGCAAACGCAGGAACTATACGACAACCAAGGAGAAAAGAAATACTCCCGGTCGTCTCGAAAAGAAGAAATACTGCAAGTTTGAGCGTAAGCACACAGTGCATAAGGAGACCAAGTAAGGTCGCCTGACGCGGTCCCGGCTGCTGCGTTGAAAGAGCCGGAACTCGCAGGGGTGTAGCTCAGTTGGCTAGAGCAGCGGTCTCCAAAACCGCAGGTCGTGAGTTCGAGCCCCACCGCCCCTGCCATTTTTTTGCCTGAGCCGGATGCAGGCAATGAAAAAACTGAAAGACCGGGAAAGGATCATGCCGATAATGGGCGTTTGGATAGACAAAATTAGATCTTTCATTTTTGATACAGTGGAAGAGATGAGAAAATGCAACTGGCCTACGAGAGATCAGCTTTTTGAGTCAACCATTCTTGTTATCGTTGCACTTATTATTACTACGGCGTATTTGGCCGGAGTGGATCAGATTCTCTTCAGAATTATCAGATTCCTTACTACTTTTTGATGTTGCAGAGCAATACGGCAATCCCGTTTAATAATATTCATACTCCCAGGAGCTTAGCTTAGTATCATGGACAACACTGCAGGACAATGGTATGTTCTCCACACGCTTTCCGGACAGGAAAACCGCGTTCGGGAGAATATCGAAAAACAGATCAAGATGGAAGATGCTTCACTGCCTGTTTATGAAGTCTTGATCCCGACAGAACAGATTACCGAAGTGAAAAACGGAAAGAAGACCACTGTAAAACGCAAGTTCTTTCCCGGTTATGTTCTGGTCCGCATGGAGCTTTATGATGCAGACGGAAAACTGGATGAAAATACATGGCATTTCATTCACGGGATTCAGGGAGTGATCAGTTTCAGCGGCGGTGGCGAGAAACCCATGCCGATGTCGCAGGAGGAAATTGATATCTGGATTAACCATCCTGCCGAGCAGCCGCGTCCGCCTGCGGCTGTTCCTGGCGAAGTCGGTGAAACCGTCAGAATCAAAGACGGTCCGTTTGAGAATTTTTCAGGTGTTATTGTTGAAATTGATCCGGAAAGAGGGAAACTGAAACTCATGGTTTCTATTTTCGGGCGTTCCACACCGGTTGAAGTTGAGTTTTGGCAGGTTGAGCGCGAGGAGTAATTCCGAGGCTCGAATAACTCGTTCATATAATATGACGTCGTAAATGTGGGAGGAATCCTGCTTTTCCGCACCACGATTACGAATACGGAGGAACAAATGGCGAAAAAGGTAACAGCGGAGATTCGTTTGCAGATTCCCGCAGGTGCTGCTAATCCGGCACCTCCCGTCGGTCCTGCCCTTGGTCAGGCCGGCGTGAATATCATGGAATTCTGCAAGCAGTTCAACGCCGCAACACAATCGCAGGCAGGGACAGTGATCCCCGTCGTGATTACCGTTTACCAGGATCGTTCGTTTACGTTCATCACGAAATCTCCGCCGGCTGCTGTTCTTATTAAGAAGCTGGCGGGTCTTGCAAGCGGTTCCAAAGCTCCCGGCCGTGAAAAAGCCGGAAAGATTACCCGCTCACAGATCAAGCAGATCGTGCAGACGAAAAAGAACGACATCAACGCCCGCAGCGAAGCGGCCGCGATGAAAATTATCGAAGGCACAGCGCGCAGCATGGGAATTGAGGTGGTAGATGGGTAAGAGAAGTAAACTTTATAAAGCTCAGCTTGAGAAATTTGACAAAGCCGCACAGTATCAGCTTGCGGAGGCTGTCAAAGCTCTGAAGGAGATGCCCCAGCCGAAATTCGACCAGACGGTTGAACTTTCATTCAAGCTCGGTGTGGATCCCAAGCAGACAGATCAGACGGTCCGCGGCGCTCTTCCGCTTCCGAAAGGAACCGGAAAACAGGTCAAGGTCTGTGTGATCGCTGATGATGACGCCCGCAGAAAGGAAGCTGCGGATGCCGGAGCGGATTTTGTCGGATATGAAGATATCATCGGCAAGATCAAAGAAGGCTGGGTTGATTTTGATGTCCTGATTGCGACGCCCTCTGCAATGTCTCAGGTCCGTCCTCTCGGTCGTCAGCTCGGTCCGAAAGGACTGATGCCGAATCCGAAGACCGGAACGGTGACAGACAAAGTCGGTCACGCAGTCGCGGAGGCGAAAGCCGGCCGTGTAGAGTTCAGAGCCGATAAAGGCGCATGTGTTCAGGTCCCTGTCGGAAAGCTTTCTTTCAAGGCTGAAGACATCGCCGAGAACTGCGTTGCCGTCATCAAGGCCCTCATCAAGGCAAAGCCTGCTTCCGCCAAAGGTGTTTACCTTCAGAGCTGCACGCTTTCCGCCACGATGACTCCCGGAATCAAAGTTGACACACGTACGATGGTGAAGGAGTTGGCATGAAGACTCAAAAAGCGATGAGATCTGAAAAGATCCAGATGTTTGATGACGTTGCCGGCATCATCGTTGGTGCTGAGTATGTGTATTTCGTGACCTACAAGGGGTTGAAATCCAAAGAGATCAACGCGTTCAAGGATGAGCTGGCGAAGTGCGATGCACAGTGCCACGTTCTCAAGAACCGCCTCATCAACAAGGTTGCCGAGAAAAACGGCATGGCCGGTCTTGCTGAAACAAGACTGACCGGCGATACTGCGGTCATTGTCGGTAAAGGTGATGCGGGGCAGGTCGCGAAAGTGATTGAGGAATTCAGCAAGACCTCCAAAGGTGTTCTTGCTCCCAAGGCCGGATATATGGAAGGCAGAATGATGAGCGACAAGGATGTCCTCGCGATTGCCGCCCTTCCGTCCAAAGATGCTCTCAGGGCTCAGTTGCTCGGATTGCTCAATGCCGTCCCGACTGGCCTGGTTAGAGTTCTCAATGCCAAGGTTACAAGCATTGTCAATGTCATCAATGCGTATAAAAACAAACTTGACGAAACGCAAAATTAAAACAAATTTTCACATAAAAACGGAGGTCTATAATGACTGAAAACGCTAACGTAGAAGTCTCGGCTGAGATGGAGCAGTTCATCTCTTATGTTGAGAAGCTTTCTGTTCTCGAACTTTCCAAACTGGTCAAAGCTCTGGAAGACAGACTCGGTGTCAGCGCTGCAGCTCCTGTTGCAGTTGCCGCCGCAGCTCCTGCAGCAGCCGCAGCCGCAGCTCCTGCCGAAGAGCAGACTGAATTCACAGTCGTTCTCGCTGAAGTTGGCGCGAACAAGGTCAGCGTCATCAAGGAAGTCAGAGCCATCACCGGTCTCGGACTTAAAGATGCCAAGGATCTTGTTGAAGCCGCTCCCAAGCCCATTAAAGAGGGTGTTTCCAAAGACGACGCCAAGAAGTTCAAAGAACAGCTTGAAGCCGCCGGCGCAAAAGTTGAAGTCAAGTAACTTGACGTTATTGCCGGCAGCATAATGCCGGCTGGATATGCGGGGACTTCCCCCCAGAGGGGACGCCCCCGCTTTCCCGTGTTTTTATTTATTTTTTTCAAATCCGCGGTTGAGGCCGCCCGCGGATTGCGTGGCCCGAGAAAGGCGACGTTGTGCAAAGACAGCTCATGCCAACCACAATGACAGGGTGGAATAATGCCTGAACGCGTGAATTTTGGAAAATTGAGAGACGTGCTGGATATCCCGGATCTGATCGGAATTCAGATTGAATCTTATAAATCATTTCTTCAGTTGGAGACAGATCCGAAAGAAAGAAAGAATCAAGGCCTCCAGGAAGTTTTTAACGAAGTGTTTCCGCTGGAAAGCTTCGACAAGCAGATGGTCCTGGAGTTTGAATCATATACTATTACGCCATCCAAGAAAGATGTCGTTGATTGCATCAAGGATGGTATTTCCTATACCGGAGCCCTCAGTGTTGATTTTAACCTGAAGGTGAAAGATGCCGTATTTCATGAAACCGTCTCTCTCGGTGATATCCCGTTGATGACGGACCGGGGGACTTTTATCATCAATGGCGCTGAACGTGTCATCATCAGTCAGCTCCACAGATCCCCGGGTATCTGTTTTGAAAAAACAAGACATTCAAGCGGACGTATGCTTTATTCATACAGGATCATTCCCGACAGGGGGTCCTGGATGGAGGTTCAGTTTGATATCAATGATCTTATCTATATTTATCTTGATCGTCAACGCAGAAGAAGAAAATTCCTCATCTCCACTTTCCTCCGTGCCGTCGGCTACGAGACGAACAGAGATATGCTTTCTGCCGCTTATGAAATCAAATCCATGACTCCTGCTCAGCTTCTCAAGGCTGAAGATATTTCCGCGTTCCATACCATCGAACCTGTTTATTCCGCAGATGGCGCGCTCCTGATCGATGAATTCATGAAGCTTGATGAAAGCCTGGTAAAACTTCTCAGTGACTCCAAGGTCAAGCATGTTGATCTTGCTTTTATACCTGACGGCGACTCCTATCTGATGAACTGTCTTACAAGAGATCCGGCAAAGACTCCTGAAGATGCCCTGCGTGAAATCTACCGCAGAATGCGTCCCAGCGATCCGCCGAGCGTCAATAATGCAAAGCAGCTTCTCAAGAGGCTTTTCTTCGACAACAAGAGATATGACCTTGGGACTGTCGGCCGTTTCAAACTGAATGAGCGTTTGAATCTTGAGCTTCCCCTGACGGAAAGAATTCTTGACAAGACAGACCTGATGGAAGCTACCAAGGCTTTGATGAAACTCAGAAACGTTGCCGGACAGACGGACGATATCGACCATCTCGGCAGCAGGCGTGTCCGTACCGTCGGCGAGCTTCTTCAGAACCATTGCCGTGTCGGGCTTTACAGAACAGAGCGCCTCATCAAAGAGAAAATGTCTCTGATTAATGCTGACGAGACCGGTATTACACCGAACAAGCTGATCAATCCGAAAGCTTTTATCGGCGTCATCCGGGATTTCTTTGCAAGGAATCAGCTTTCCCAGTTCATGGATCAGACCAATCCTCTGTCCGAACTTACCAACAAGAGACGTCTCAGTGCTCTCGGTCCCGGCGGTTTGAGCCGTGACCGCGCAGGCTTCGAAGTCCGCGACGTTCATACAAGCCATTACGGGCGCATCTGCCCGATTGAGACCCCTGAAGGTCCGAACATCGGTCTGATTTCTTCCATGTCCCTGTATGCCAAGATCAATGAATTCGGTTTCCTTGAAACACCTTATCGCCGTGTGCTGGATGGTGTCGTCACGGACCAGATTGATTATCTGACCGCGGATAAAGAAGAACATTTCGTGATTGCACAGGCCAATGCCCCGCTGGATAAAGAGGGCAGGTTCATCAATCCGACCGTTATGTCACGTTTGTATGGAGATTCTGCCGAGAGACCGCGTGAAGAAGTCCAGTACATGGACGTTTCCCCGAAACAGTTGGTCAGTGCCGCGGCAGGCTTGATCCCGTTCCTTGAGCATGACGACGCGAACCGTGCGTTGATGGGCTCGAACATGCAGAGACAGGCAGTTCCGCTTCTTGTTACGGAATCTCCGTATGTCGGAACCGGACTGGAAAAGAAAGTGGCTGTTGACTCGCGTGCCGTCACCTGCGCAAAAGCGGATGGTATTGTTGCGGAAGTTTCCGCCGCCGAAGTCGTTGTCACGACGGACGGCAAGCCGCGCAATGAAACGGCTGATCCGAATCCGATGGTTTACCGCATGGTCAAGTTCCTTCGCAGCAACGCCGGAACATGTATCAATCAGCGGCCGACGGTTCACAAAGGGCAGGTCATCAAGGTCGGAGATGCGATTGCCGACGGGCCTGCGACAGCTCAGGGAGAGCTTGCGCTCGGCAAGAACGTGTTCGTTGCTTTCATGCCGTGGTGCGGATATAACTTCGAGGACGCTATCGTTCTGAGTGAGCGTCTTGTGAAAGAAGATGTTTATACCAGTATTCATATTGATGAGTTCGAGATTACGAGCCGCGATACGAAACTCGGTCCCGAAGAAATCACCTGCGATATTCCGAACGTCAGCGAGGATCTTTTGAGAAATCTCGGCGTCGACGGAGTCGTCAGACTCGGCGCGGAAGTGAAGCCGGGCGATATTCTCGTCGGTAAAATTACTCCGAAGTCCGAGACGGAACTTGCTCCGGAAGAGCGTCTGTTGAGAGCCATTTTCGGTGAAAAGGCAGCGGATGTAAAGGATTCGAGTTTGTATGTCCAGAGCGGCAAAGGCGGTATCGTTATGGATGTCCGTATTGAATACGCGAAGGACCCGAACCGCCAGAATATGACCAATACGGAGCGCAAGCGCCAGTCGAAACATGCGAAGGATGTTTTCAAGGAACAGAAAACGGCTCTTGTCGAGGAACTTACGGAAAAACTTTCCGAAATCCTGCTTCAGCAGAAACTGCCGTGCCCGATTTATGACACGACTTCCGCAAAACAGGATGCCATCCTCATTTCCTCGAACCGCAGAGTAACGCGTCCTTCCATTGCAAAACTTGCTGCTCAGTATGACTCTTTCCGTATGGATGACTGTCCGACCAAAGAAGCGATCGTGAAGATCATTGATACTTTCAGACCGCGTTTCCAGATTCTTGAGAAGAACCGCGACGAGCAGTTGAATGCGCTTGCCAACGGTGTTTCCGATGAAACCGGTGCGATCAAGAAAGTCAAGGTTTATGTTGCTTCCAAACGCAAGATTCAGGTCGGCGACAAGATGGCTGGACGTCACGGAAACAAAGGTATCGTGGCGAAGATCGTTCCAGTGGAAGACATGCCGTTCCTGAAAGACGGAACACCGGTTGATATCGTTCTGAATCCGCTGGGCGTGCCCAGCCGAATGAATATCGGGCAGGTTCTTGAGACCCATCTCGGATGGGCGGCGAAGATGCTCGGATTCAAGGCTGCGACACCGGTGTTTGACGGTGTTCAGGAGGAGACGATCGTCGATATGATGAAGCAGGCCAACCAGAAGATCGCCGAGAAGACCGGTGAAGACTTCAAGTGGGGCTTCCGTATGCGTGACGGCGTTGAGGAGTATGACGGCAAGACCGATGTTTATGATGGCAGAACGGGCAACAAGTTTGATCAGCGCGTCATGGTCGGTCAGATTTATATGCTGAAACTCGACCATCTTGTGGCGAACAAGATCCACGCCAGAGCGGTCGGACCTTATTCTCTGGTTACGCAGCAGCCTCTCGGCGGTAAAGCCCAGCACGGCGGTCAGCGTTTCGGAGAAATGGAAGTTTGGGCTCTTGAGGCTTACGGAGCGGCACACACGCTTCAGGAAATGCTTACGGTCAAGAGCGACGACGTCACGGGAAGAGCACGAATCTACGAGTCGATCGTAAGAGGACAGAACATACTTGAGGCCGGCCGGCCCGAATCGTTCAACGTTCTTCTGAAAGAAATGCAAAGCTTGGGCCTCGACGTCCGCACGATCAAGCGGACAGAGTCTCCGAAATAATAGAATGCGGAGGAATCCAAAGTGATTGACAATAGTTTTAACAGCAAGGAAATGCCCGCACAGCAGCAGACTCCGGGAATGAGCGCCTTTGAGGTGGTATCCATCAAGGTTGCATCCCCGGAAGTGATCCGCTCCTGGAGTCACGGTGAGATCAAGAATCCCGAGACGATCAATTACAGAAGTTTCAAGCCTGAAAAAGGCGGTCTCTTCTGCGAAAGGATTTTCGGACCGCAGAAGGACTGGGAATGCAATTGCGGTAAATATAAACGGGTAAAGAACAAAGGCATCATCTGCGACCGCTGCGGCGTCGAAGTTACACAGTCCAAGGTCAGAAGAGAACGCATGGGGCACATCGAACTTGCGGTTCCGGTGTCTCATATCTGGTTCTTCAAGTGCATGCCCAGCCGTATCGGGCTCATGCTTGATATGACGGCGCGTACGCTTGAACGCATTATCTATTATGAGGATTGGGTGGTTGTGGACCCCGGCGATACGCCTTTGAAGCTCGGTGAATCTCTTGATGAGATGAATTACCGTCAGGCGAGAGATGAATACGGAGACGCATTCAAGGCGGAAATGGGAGCTCCTGCAATCCGTACGCTGCTTCAGCAGATTGATCTTGAGCCGCTTCATGCGGAACTTGAAGTTCTGCTGACGAGCACGAAAAACAAGGCAATCCGCAAGAAACTGTCCAAAAGACTGCGTCTTGTCGAAGGCTTTTTGAAGAGCGCTTCCCGTCCCGAATGGATGATTCTCGAAGTTCTCCCTGTGATTCCGCCGGATCTGAGACCTCTCGTTCCGCTGGAAGGCGGACGCTTTGCGACATCCGACCTGAATGATCTTTACAGACGTGTCATCAACCGTAACAGCCGTCTGAAGAATCTGCTTCAGCTCCGGACGCCGGAGGTGATTATCCGCAATGAAAAAAGAATGCTTCAGGAGGCAGTTGACGCCCTGCTGGACAACGGGCGTCACGGACGTGCCGTCACCGGAGCCGGGAACAGGCCTCTGAAGAGCTTGAGCGACATGCTCAAAGGCAAGCAGGGACGCTTCCGCCAGAACTTGCTGGGTAAGCGTGTGGACTATTCCGGACGTTCCGTTATCGTTGTCGGACCTGAACTGAAACTCATGCAGTGCGGCCTTCCCAAGAAGATGGCATTGATTCTGTTCGAGCCGTTCATCATCCGCCATTTGAAGGGCAGGGGCTTTGCCCATACAGTCCGCGGCGCCAAGAAAATGATCGAGCGCGGCGAACCTGTGGTGTGGGATATTCTGGAAGAAGTGACCAAGGGGCATCCCGTGATGCTGAACCGTGCGCCTACGCTGCACAGACTTTCCATTCAGGCGTTCGATCCGATCCTGATCGAAGGTTCGGCTCTGCGTCTGCATCCCCTTGTCTGCACCGCTTACAATGCGGACTTTGACGGAGACCAGATGGCTGTTCACGTTCCGCTTTCACCGGCGGCGCAGCTTGAGTGCAAACTGCTTATGCTTTCCACGAACAACATCTTCTCGCCCGCCAACGGCAAGCCGATCACGACTCCGACGCAGGATATTACGCTTGGCGTCTATTATCTGACGATTGATCCGAAAAACAAAGAGAGAATCCGCATCTTCAAAGATGTCCATGAGGTTCTCTTTGCTTTGGATTCCGGTTATATCAAGATTCATGATGCAATCAAACTGCCGAATCCGGATTATGGAATCGTAACTCCGCGCGGAAATGCGACGGACAAGTTCATCATTACGACCCCCGGACGCTGTATCTTCAACCGGATCTGGGACAAGAGACTTGGATTCTACAATGGTCCCGCCAAGAAGAAAGACCTCGGCAGACTGATTGCGGAAGCCTACGATTATATCGGTCATGACAAAACTATTGAGCTTCTTGATAATCTCAAGAATCTCGGATACGAATATGCCACGGTTGCCGGTTTCTCCATTTCCGTTGCGGACATGCTGATTCCGAAGAGAAAACCGGAACTCATCAGAGAGACGCGCAAGAAAATTGATGAGATCAAAGAGAAGTATGACAAAGGCTTCCTGACAGTCGGTGAGCGCCACAACCAGGTTGTCGACGCATGGACCAAGACGGCGAATACCGTTGCGGACGAGCTGACGAAAGAGGTGGAAGAGGCCAGTAGAAAGGAAATCAATCCTGTTTATGCCATGCTTGACTCGGGAGCCCGAGGCAGTAAGGACCAGATCAAACAGCTTGCCGGTATGCGCGGTCTTATGACGAAACCGTCCGGCGAGATTATTGAGCGTCCGATTTTGTCCAGCTTCCGCGAAGGTCTGACGGTGTTGGAGTACTTCATCAGTACCCACGGCGCCCGCAAGGGACTGGCTGATACGGCTTTGAAGACAGCCGACTCCGGTTACATGACCCGTAAGCTTGTTGACGTTGCGCAGGATATCATCTGCCGTACGGATGACTGCGGAACTCTCAAAGGCATTTATGTGGAGGCCATCATAGAAGGTGATGAGATCATGCTTCCGCTCAAGGCGAGACTTCTCGGCCGCTACAGCGCACAGGATATCCGTGACCCTGCCAAGAGCGATGGCAGCTACATCATCCATGCCGGTGAAGAGTTCACTCCTGAAAAAGCGGATCTCATTGAAAAACGCGGCATTACCAAGGTTCTGATCCGCTCAGTCCTGACCTGTGACGTTGAACACGGAGTCTGCGTCAAATGCTACGGCAAGAATCTTGCCACGGACAAGGATGCGGAACTTGGCGACGCTCTCGGTATCATCGCGGCACAGTCGATCGGTGAGCCCGGAACGCAGTTGACCATGAGAACGTTCCACATCGGCGGAATTTCTTCCGGCGGTGGCAAGGAACCGGTGATTACGGCACGTCAGGCCGGAACGGTCCGCTTTGAGAATCTTCGTCTTGTCACTGACAAGAACGGCAATACGCTGGTCGTGAACAAGAATGGCTACATCATCATCTATGATGAGGAAAAGGCGAAGGAGGCCGAAGCGAAGGCACGTGAAAGAGTCAGGCTCGAAGCTCAGGTGATGGGTTCCTCCTATGCCCATGACTATGACTTCTGGTCAGATGCCGTCAAGGATGCGGAAATTGACAGATATCCGGCGGAAGTCGGCGCCGTACTTTATAAGAAAGACGGCGACAGAGTCAAGCCGAAAGAGAAGATTGCATCCTGGGATGCCTATCAGATGCCGATCATTGCGGAAGAGAACGGTGTTGTGGAACTCCATGATATCGTCGAAGGTGTCACCCTGAACCGCAGTGAGCGCGGCGGTATTGAAGAATTGACCGTCATGGAGCACCGCGAGGACCTGTTGCCGCAGGTTGTCGTCAACGATGCGAAAGGCGAGCTGATTTCCAACTATCCGTTGCCGACAGGCGCCCTGTTGATGGTGAAGAGAGGCGAAAAAGTCGTTCCCGGTATGACGCTCGCCCGCGTTCCCCGTCAGCAGCAGAAGAACAGAGACATCACCGGAGGTCTTCCGCGTGTTGCCGAATTGTTCGAAGCCCGTATGCCGAAAGAAGTGGCGGAGATCGCCCGTATCGACGGTATTGTGGACAGAGGCAAGAATGTAAGAGGTCGTCAGACCATCATCATACGCGATCCGGATAACAAGGATGTTTTTGAAGAGCACAATATTCCGACGTCAAAGCACCTTATCGTTGGTAAAGGCGACTATGTGCGCAAGGGACAGAAGCTCACGGTTGGATCCATCATTCCTCAGAAACTCCTTGAAATCTGCGGACCCCACGAGTTGCAGCGCTATATCGTAAACGAGATTCAGAAAGTTTACAGGGCGCAGGGTGTGGAAATCAATGACAAGCACATTGAAATCATCATTCGCCAGATGATGCAGAAGATCCGCATTGTCGATCAGGGAGATACACAGTTCCTGACCGGTGAGCAGGTCGATCGCTACGACTTCATTCATGCCAACGAGGAAGCCCGTAAAAACGGCAGGAAGCCTGCCGAAGGCGAACCGGTTCTTCTCGGTATCGCGAAAGCCTCTCTGGAAACGGAAAGCTTTATTTCTTCGGCATCGTTCCAGGATACCACGAGAATTCTGACCGATGCCGCTACCCTCGGCAAGATCGATGTTCTCCGTGGATTCAAGGAAAACGTCATTACCGGACATCTGATTCCTGCGGGAACCGGATCGGAGAAATTCCAGCATCTGCACCTGGTCAAGCTCGGCGAAGAGATTCCGATCGAGAAACCTGTGGTGGAATTGCCCGAGCAGAAGAAAGAGGAAACGATCGAGAATATCGACTTCGGCGACGATGACGATATCGACGATATCTTCGCAGACAAGGAAGTGGATGACGATTTCGCCGACCAGAACGGAGACGAGGCTTTTGTCGATGACGAGTATGAAGATGACAAGGATGAATTCGATGATGAGATTGATGACAGCGAGTTTGATCCGAGTATCGATTACGAGAAGGAATGACGGGAAAGTCAATAAAAACTGAAAAAAATTAAAATATACAGTTGAAAAAGACAAACGGGAGGATACATTATCTACCCGTTTGTCGTACATAACTGTAACAACGCGAATATGTGAAGAGGAGATCATGCCGACAATCAATCAGTTGGTGAAATCGGGCCGCAGGACAAAAGTGGCGAAGAGCAAGTCAAAAGCACTCTCGAAGTGTCCCCAGAGACGCGGTGTCTGCCTGCAGGTTACAACAAGAACGCCCAAGAAGCCGAACTCGGCTATGCGTAAGATCGCCAGAGTGCGTCTTACGAATGGATATGAAGTGACCGCGTACATCGGCGGCGAAGGGCATAATCTTCAGGAACACTCTGTTGTGCTCGTGAAAGGCGGAAGGGTTCGTGACCTCCCGGGCGTGCGTTATCATATCGTGCGTGGAGCACTCGACAGCCTCGGCGTTGAAGCACGCAGACAGGGACGTTCCAAATACGGTAACAAGACTCCGAAAGCCGGAGAACCTGCCGGTAAGAAGAAAAAATAAGTTTCTGCCCGTTCCGTGATGGAAGGCAGAAGCAGAACAAGCGAATACTTGAGGACGCTTAAATACAATGAGAAGACGCAGAATAACAAAAAGAGAACTCACGCCGGACGTGAAGTACAACAGCGAATTGGTTGCTCGTCTCATCAATACCCTGATGCGCAATGGCAAGAAGTCCGTTGCCCAGAAGATCGTATATGGTGCTTTCGATGTGATCAAGGCGAAAAAGAAGGATATGGAACCGCTTGAAGTTTTTCTTCAGGCTGTGGAAAATATCAAGCCGAAACTGGAAGTCAAAAGCCGTCGAGTCGGCGGTGCGACCTATCAGGTTCCTCTTGAGGTTCCCGCAGAGAGACAGGTTGCTTTGGCAATGCGCTGGATCGCCACCTATTCTCAGGCGAAAAAAGGTAAATCAATGACGGATGCTCTTGCTTCCGAACTCCTTGATGCTTTCGATAATACAGGTTCATCCATTAAAAAGAAGGACGACACGCACAAGATGGCGCAAGCCAATAAAGCCTTTGCCCATTACAGATGGTAATGCAGAGCTTTCTCAGAACAGCGAAGTCAATTTGAAACTATGACAGAACATAAAGCAAACGTAGATTATCAAGAAAATCCCGGTCGTATTACACCGATCGCGGAGGTCCGCAATATCGGTATCATGGCCCACATTGATGCCGGAAAGACAACTCTTTCAGAACGTATTCTCTTCTATACCGGTATCAATCACAAGCTCGGTGAAGTGCATGAAGGCAATGCCACCATGGACTGGATGGTGCAGGAACAGGAACGCGGTATTACCATTACTTCTGCAGCAACCACCTGCTTCTGGAACAAGGACGGCAAGAAACACCGAATCAATCTGATCGATACTCCCGGGCACGTGGACTTTACTGCGGAAGTCGAACGTTCACTCCGTGTTCTGGACGGCGCTGTTGCTGTTTTCTGTGCAGTCGGCGGTGTTCAGCCTCAGACTGAAACCGTCTGGAGACAGGCGAAAAAATATCATGTTCCCATTATTGCATTCGTCAATAAGATGGACAGAACCGGCGCAAACTTCTACAAAGTAGTGGACGCCATGCGCACAAAACTCAAAGCCAATGTAGTTCCGATGGTTCTCCCGATCGGCGCCGAGGCCAATTTCGAAGGTCTTGTCGATATCATGGAGGAGAAGGCTTATGAGTTTGATGAAATGAACATCAAGGAAATTCCCGTTCCTGAAGATATGAAGGAAAAACTTGCCGAAGCAAGAGCTTTCATGATCGAACGCATCGCGGAAAATGACGAGTCCGTCATGGAAGTTTTCCTGAATGATGAAGTTCCCTCCGTTGATCTCCTGAAAAAGGGACTTCGCCGTGCAGTGCTTTCCGGTCAGCTCGTTGCCGCGTTCTGCGGAACTGCATTCAAAAACAAGGGTGTTCAGCTTCTTCTTAATGCGGTAATTGATTATCTCCCGTCTCCTGTCGATATCTGGGAAGTTCATGGAACGAACCCCGATACGGATCAGCCTGAAAGCCGCGAAGTCGGCGATGAGGTTCCGTTCTCGGCGCTTGCATTCAAGATCATGAACGATCCCTATGTCGGAAAGCTCATCTATTTCCGTGTATATTCCGGTGTGGCGACCAGCGGCGCTGTTGTTTACAATCCCAGAACACGCAAACGCGAACGTCTCGGACGTATTCTTCAGATGCACGCAAACAAGCGTGAAGAACGCAAAGAGATTTACAGCGGCGACATTGCCGCAGCTGTCGGTTTCAAAGATGTGAGAACCGGTGATACTCTCTGTGATGAAAATCATCCGATTGTTCTCGAATCCATGAGCTTTCCCGAACCCGTTATTTCTATCGCCGTCGAGCCCAAGACCACGGCAGACAGAGATAAGCTTTACACTGCTCTCGGCGCCCTGTCCGACGAGGACCCGACCTTTACCATGAAGAGTGATGATGAAACCGGTCAGACCATTATCTCCGGTATGGGCGAGCTTCACCTTGAGATCATTATGGACCGTCTTCGCAGGGAGTTCAAAGTAGAAGCGCAGTCCGGACAGCCGCAGGTTTCTTACCGTGAAACGATCCTCAAGAAAGCGAATGCCGACTCCAAGTTCGTCAGACAGTCCGGCGGTCGCGGTCAGTATGGTCATGTCATTATGGACGTCACTCCGATGGAGCGCGGTCATGGTGTCACCATTGAAAATAAAGTTGTCGGTGGCAATATTCCGAAAGAGTACATCAAGCCGATCGAGCAGGGAATCAGAGAAGCTGCTCAGACAGGTATCCTTGCCGGATATCCCTGCATCGACTTCCATGTTGACATTCTCGACGGATCCTACCACCCTGTGGACTCTTCGGAAATGGCGTTCAAAATTGCCGCTTCAATGGGCTTGAAGGATGCCTGCAAGAAAGCCGGCATGGTTCTTCTTGAGCCGATCATGAAAGTCGAGATCACAACTCCTGACGAGAATACCGGTGACATCATCGGTGACGTTACATCCCGCCGCGGAGCGATCTCCGAAATGTCTACTGAGGAAGGTACCACGATCATTACTGCAAATGTGCCGCTTTCCGAACTGTTCGGTTATGCGACCGCGATCCGTTCTCTGACAAAGGGCAGAGCCTCCTATGCAATGGAGCCGAGCCACTTTGAGCCTGTTCCGAAAACAATCCAAGAGAAAATAGTGGAGAAAAATAGCAAATGAGTACTAGAACCTCATCAACAAAAACGGCTCAGAAGATACGCATTAAGCTTCAGGCCTATGAACACAGAATCCTCGACCAGTCTGTCGCAGAGATTCTCAACACAGCCCGCAGAACAGGCTCTGTTGTTGCCGGACCCATTCCGCTTCCGACCCGCATTGAGCGTATGACAGTCAACCGCTCTCCGCATGTCGACAAGAAGTCGATGGATCAGTTCGAGATCAGAACACACAAGCGTCTGATGGACATCATCAAACCGACGGCGAAGACGGTTGACGAGCTCAAGAAGCTCAATCTTCCTGCCGGCGTTGATATTTCAATCAAGATTGGAAACTGATCGCAAGATCGGTTTGGCCATATAACGGCATTTTTTGGCACCAAGGTCCTTTTTTCCGAGAGGACATGTGCCTGAAAGGAGCATTATGAAAGGTTTGATCGGAAAGAAAGTTGGCATGACGCAGGTCTATGACGAGAAGGGAATCCTGATTCCTGTTACAGTCATTGAGGCCGGTCCCTGTGTGGTCGTTGGCGTCAAGACCAAGGAACATGACGGTTATTCAGCCGTCCAGGTTGGTTTCGGTGTGAAGAAAGTGAAAAACACATCGAAGTCGGTTCTTGGAAATGTAAAGAAGGCGGGGCTTGAAGGCAATCCTCCGGCTTTCATCAGAGAGTTCCGCTCTGAAGAGGATCCCCAGGCGGAGATCGGCAGCCAGATCAAGGCTGACATTTTTGCCGAAGGCGAGTTTCTTGATATTTCCGGCACCACCAAGGGTAAAGGCTATGCCGGCGTTATGAAGAGATATCACTTTGCCGGCGGACGTGACGGACATGGCGGTGGATGGCATCGCAAGCCCGGTTCAATCGGTTGCCGTGAGAAACCCGGCAACATCATGAAGGGCAAAAAGTTGCCTGGACAACTCGGAAATGGCAACCGCACAGTCCAGAACCTTCGCATCGTAAGAGTTTCCGCTGACGAGAATCTGCTTTTCGTCAGAGGCGCGGTTCCCGGACCGAACGGCGGAACTCTCCTCGTCAAGAAAGCCAAGAAAAGATAATCCCCTTCGGGACCAACTAACAGGTGAATATAATGTCTATGAATGTTGACATACTGAATATGAAGGGCGAGAAGGTCGGGGATTACACGATCGACGATACTTGCCTTGAATTCGACAAAGGCGCTCAGGCCGTTCATGACGCTGTCGTTGCTTTCCTCGCGGAGAACCGTGCGGGAACGGCATCCGTCAAGACACGTGCGGAAGTTGCCGGAAGCGGCAAGAAGCCGTTCAAGCAGAAAGGACTCGGCCGCGCCCGTGCCGGCAGTGTCAGAAATCCGGTTTGGCGTCACGGCGGTCACAGCTTCGGCCCGAAACCGCGCGATTATGGCTTCAAGCTCAATGCCAAGGTGAAAAAGCTTGCTCTCAAGCGTTCTTTTTCCGATCGTCTCAATGACAAGGCGATCTTTGTGGTTGACAGTCTTGCCATTGCCGATCACAAGACCAAGAGTGCCGCAGCGGCTTTCAAAGCCATGAAAGTGGATGACGGCAAGCTTCTCGTTTCAGTCAAAGATTATGATGACAATCTGCTTCTGGCTACGGGCAACATGCCGATGGTCTGCATGATGAAGGCGGCTTCCGTCAATACTTATCACGTTCTCAACGCTGATAAGCTTCTCTTCACAAAAGAAGCTCTTGACGAATTTGTCAAGAGACTCGCATGAACGGGAGACATTGAGAAATGATCAAGTCAAGTCCATACGATATCGTCAAAAACATCATGATGACTGAAAAAGCCACGATTCTGAAGGAAAAGAATCAGTATGCTTTCAAAGTCGCGCCCAAAGCTACCAAGCTGGAAGTCGCCGACGCTGTGGAAAAAATCTACGGCGTGAAGGTCAAATCCGTTAACATGCTCAACTACAAGGGCAAGCCCAAACGTTCAGGGAGATCCCCCCTTCCGGGTCGCCGCGCCGACTGGAAGAAGGCCGTGGTTTCTCTCGCCGAAGGCTCCATTGACCTTGCTTAAGGAGACTGAGAATGCCTATCAAGACTTTTAATCCTACGACAAAGAGCCGTCGTTACATTTCCGTAATCGACTACTCCGAGATCAGCCGCGAAACTCCGGAAAAGAGCCTCACAAAAGGCAAAAGTTCCACCGGCGGCAGAAATAATAATGGCCGTATCACCACGCGTTTCCGCGGAGGCGGCAACAAGCGCCGTTACAGAATGATCGATTTCAGGCGTGCCAAGGACGGCGTTACGGCGACTGTCCAGCACATCGAATACGATCCGAACCGTTCCGCTTTCATCGCTCTGATTGCATATGCGGACGGTGAGAAGGCTTACATCCTTTCTCCGAACGGGCTCAAGGTCGGGCAGACTGTCCTTTCCGGCGAGAAAGCTGAAATCAAGCCGGGCAATGCCCTGAAACTTCGCAACATCCCGGTCGGTGTTGAAATTCACAACATCGAACTCGTCCCCGGAAAAGGCGCCAGAATGGTTCGTTCCGCCGGACAGGTTGCGATTCTCCGTTCCAAGGACGGTGATTATGCACAGATCAAGCTGCCGAGCGGTGAAGTCCGCAAGGTGCATCTGGATTGCAAGGCCACTATCGGACAGGTCGGAAATCTGGACCACATGAATGCTTCTCTGGGCAAAGCCGGCAAGAAGCGTTATCTCGGATTCAGACCGCATGTCCGCGGTGTTGTGATGAACCCGGTTGACCATCCGATGGGTGGTGGTGAAGGCAGAAGCAGCGGTGGTGGACATCCTGTCTCCCCGTGGGGTCAGCTCGCCAAGGGTAAACGCACGCGTCATCCCAAGAAACCGAGCGGAAGATTCATTGTTGAACGGAGGAAGAAGTAAACCATGGCAAGATCAATTAAAAAAGGTCCGTTTGTTGATGCTCATGTTGTGGCAAAAGTGGAAAAAATGGAGAAAAGCGGAGCCAAGAAGGCTATTAAGACCTGGTCCCGCCGTTCCATGATCATTCCTGAATTTGTCGGACACACCTTCAACGTGCACAATGGCAAGACATTCACCACTGTTTTCATTACTGAGAACATGGTCGGTCACAGACTCGGTGAATTTGCTCCCACACGCACATTCAAGGGACATGGCGTTATCAGCGGTAAGACAGTCTGACGGATTGTCGGAAACAGTTGCGCTGTTCAGCCGGAACACTTTCAAAGGTGTTCCGGTTTTTTGTTGTCCCCTTCAGGACAATAAAACTACCGGCTTTGCCGGTATGTTCAGTCAATCT